>ERZ1023418.244-NODE-244-length-11244-cov-3.959871_pt1 | contig 11244 bp, 10 predicted proteins | sample MGYA00380511_ERZ1023418 | MGnify/ENA primary metagenome ERZ1023418 (study PRJEB33173, sample SAMEA4830370) | metagenome | study: EMG produced TPA metagenomics assembly of the PRJEB25223 data set...
TGCCACTATCTTAGGCTTGCGGTGGGGCTTCACCGTCTTGCAGAAGGAATCCCCGAACGATAGGGCGGGGAGGAAGTCAATGTCATCTTTAAGGTTAATTATGCCGTCCACATCTTTTTGCCCTGCTGATGAAGCCTTAGCAAACAACATCATACCAAAAAATATCATGTCGAAAAACGACCACAACAGCAACCATAACAACAGCAACGCCACCACCGCCTCAGCTGACATCAGTGGCATTCTGGCATTTTTGGGCTGTCGCACCTCATCTGCTTGGTTAACCGCTGCCTGTCATAACCTGCCCCTAATCTTACAAGACCATGCCAATTGTGAAAAAAAAGCCGCTGGTACGGCGATGAATTTGATTTTTCGGTATGAATTTAATACCGAGTTACAAAAAAAACTGGCACAGCTTATCCGAGAAGAGATGTTGCATTATGAACAAGTGTTGGCACTGATGGCAGAACGAGAGCTGTCTTGGTCGCATCTGCCAGCAGGACGTTACGCCAAAGGCATGCTTAAACACAAACGTACCCATGAACCTGCTGCCATGATTGATGTGTTGATTATTGGGGCATTTATTGAAGCTCGTTCATGTGAGCGGTTTGCAGCTTTGGCACAAGTCGTAGAAGATGAGCGATTGGCAAGATATTACCGCCATTTGCTTAAGTCCGAAAGCCGTCATTACGAAGATTATTTGGCACTGGCAAATGCAATGGCAAACACAACGACAAATGCGATAAGTCATAAAGACATTAGCGACAGGGTGGCTTTTTTTCGTGAAGTGGAAGCTGAGCTGATAAGCACCCCTGATGATGAATTACGCTTTCATAGTGGCATACCAATCTAAGTGGCATGCCAATCTAAAAAAGACCAAACCCAAATCTAAACAAAAACAAAACCCCAAATGCTGTCAATTTAGGGTTTTAAGGTTTTAGGATTTTAAGAATTTTAAGATTTGGACGCAACACATTTGGGGCTAAAGATAACTCCGCTTTTGGGGTCATAGCGAACGATGCTGGGCGTTTTGTGCATTGGTGTATTTGTTGTTATCTGTGATGTTATCAGATGCCAAACGTGGTTCACCCAGTTCAGTGGTTGTTTTTAGGTTTTCATCATTCACACCCCCATCAAATGCCTGTCCTTGTTGATCACGGCGGTCAGGTTGACGAGCAACGTTATCACCATCGTTAACATGCGGTAGTGGGTTGGTGTCTGCATCTAAGATTTTTGCGCCTTTGATGTTGGTCTCAAGATTGGCTTGAATGTCGGTGCTTGGCTCAACATCTTGTCTGTCTGATGCCTGTCTGTTTAGTGTTTTATTACTGGGCGTGTTGGTCATGGTTTTCCTTATATTATCAATTATTTTGTTGCCTGATTGATTTGGCTTACTTAAGCTTACTTAAATTATCCACCTTAAGTTCACCTGCGTTAACCCCTGCAGGTGGCAAATTTTCATTGTCTCTTGGGTCAGCATAAATTTCATCGGTTTCTTGCGACTCTTGTGCTGGTCCATCTATCTTAGGTTGATATTTACGACCTTCATAATGATTGATGTCGTCCAAATTGGTGGGGTCTTTGCGTTCCATGATGATTTCCTTCCATTGACACATAAATGAATGAATAAACATAACATCAATAAATCAGCTAACGTGTGTCAGCTTACTGACATTTGCTGACAAGCGGTAGACATAAGACGTAAAACCATGTGTCTTTATGTAACCAAATATGTTACCAAATGGCTTTATGTAACCAATTAATATGACCAAAAAACTCACAACTCAATCCCTTCATACGCCATGACTGTGTGCAAGTCTTTATCCCCACGCCCAGACAGATTGACAATGATGGACTGCTCAGGTGTCATGCTTTTGGCAAGTTTTAGGGCATAAGCAACCGCATGAGAGCTTTCTAAAGCAGGAATGATACCCTCTTTTTGGGTCAGTTGCCCAAAGGCATTCATGGCTTCATCATCAGTGATGGCAACATAGTTAACCCGGTCAACATCTTTTAAAAAACTGTGTTCAGGACCAACCCCCGGATAATCCAAACCTGCCGATATGCTGTGGGTTTCAAGAATTTGCCCATCATCATCTGCCATCAGATAAGTGCGATTGCCGTGCAATACCCCAACACGCCCTGCATTCAGTGGGGCAGAATGTCTGCCTGTCTGAATGCCCTCGCCTGCCGCTTCTACCCCATAAATCGCCACATCAAGGTCGTTTAAAAACTCATAAAACAGCCCAATGGCGTTACTGCCACCACCAACGCATGCCACCAAGGCATCAGGCAGTTTATTTTCTTTTTCTAGATGTTGGCGTCTGGCTTCTCGCCCAATGATGGCTTGAAAGTCACGTACCAACTGTGGATATGGGTGCGGTCCTGCCACCGTACCGATGACATAATAGGTGCTATCCACATTGGCTACCCAATCTCGCATGGCTTCATTCATGGCATCTTTTAGGGTCTTTGAACCAGATTTCACAGGCACAACTGTCGCTCCAAGCAGTCGCATGCGATAGACATTCATTTTTTGTCGCTCAACATCATGACTGCCCATATACACCACACATTCTAAACCAAGCCGTGCAGCAATGGTGGCGGTCGCAACACCATGCTGTCCTGCCCCTGTCTCAGCGATGATGCGTCTTTTGCCCACCATCTTGGCAAGTAAAGCTTGACCGATGGTATTATTAACCTTATGTGCCCCTGTGTGATTTAAGTCTTCACGTTTAAGATAAATTTTTGCACCGCCATTTTCTTCACTTAGCCGTTTGGCAAGGTATAACGGCGTGGGTCTGCCAACATAGTCAACCTAATCGTGTTGAAACGCTTGCCAAAATTGTGGGTCAGCTTTGGCTTTGGTATATATGGCTTCTAATTCTTCGATGGCTTGCATCAAAGTTTCAGAGACAAATCGACCGCCATGCACACCAAAGTGTCCACTGGAGTCTGGAAATTGGGTAAAGTCTGTTATGGCGATTGGGTTTTTAGTGTTCATTGGTTTTCCTACAATCATTGATTGGTCATATTGACACACTCCCACCACCAAACCTAGCAGTTATGGTAGGGGGAATTCTTGCGACCCATAACAATCCCAACCTAGATTGAGTTGTTACCTTTCGTCATGCCACCATCGCTGAATAGTATCGGCATGAGGGAACTCTTTACACAGTAGCAAGTCCTGCTACATCAGCTAATGCCTGCTTTTTATGGTTCTTTACCATGTTTTTTACACCTAAATCTTCAAGTGCATGACTGGTAGCTTGGTTTTCGCAAATCAGTTTATGCGTGACTTTATGGTGTCAGTCTAAGCGCCCGTTGCGTACTTTTTCTACAAGCAACAGCTAACTTTTTGAAATATGGGTATAATTTAGCATTGTTTTTATTTAGTGTCTATGACATCGAAAAACAACGACATCAAAAAACAACAACAACGCCCTGATTAGGGCTTACTGCTTACATCTCCACCTAAATCGAAGATTATAGGTGGAGATGTAAGCAGGATATGTTAAATTTATTGGCAATTTTGCTAGCATTTTTATTTATTAAAAGTTAACAGCAGCGAATTTTCAATTTTTTGGGTAAAATTTGGGTTGCTTGCATCGTTATTGCTTAAATCACAAATCCTTAACCACCTTTAATCCTGCAAAGGTTTGAGCGGTTGGCATCACTTCCAGTGTGTTGATATTTATATGCTCTGGTTGCTCAACAAGCCACGCCACGATGTTGGCGATGTCGCTTGGTTTGACGAATGAAATGCCATCATACACGGTTTTGGCTTTGTCATCATCGCCTTTAAAACGGACATTGCTAAACTCCGTATCACCACACAATCCCGGCTCTAAGTTAGTCACTCGCACTTTTTTGCCCACCAAATCAGCTCGTAAGTTTAAGCCAAACTGTTTGACAAATGCTTTGGTTGCTCCATACACATTTGCCCCAAAGTATGGATAATTACCTGCAGTTGAGCCAATGTTGATGACATAACCGCTATTTTTGGCAGTCATATGTGGAAAAATGGCATGAGTTAAGTGAGCCAAACCGAAGATATTGGTGTTAATCATCTGTTGCCAGTCAGCAAAATCGGCTTTATCAGCAGGTTCAAGCCCTAACGCCAGCCCTGCATTATTGACCAACACATCAATGTTGGTCAGCAGGTCAGTTGGCAAAGTGGCAAGTGCGGTCGTGGTTGCTGACACATCAGCGATGTCAAAGGCAAGCGGAATAAAACAGTCGCCAAATTGTGCTTTTAAGGCATCTAATTTGGCTTGTCGTCTGCCTGTGCCAATGACGGTATGACCTTTGCTGATGAATAATTCTGCGATTGCTTTACCAAAACCTGATGTTACACCTGTGATTAAGATGTTCATACTGGATTTTCCTTGTGGTCATTGTTGATTTATCTGTCGATTTATCGTTATATTATACTAGTACATAAGTGATTAGTCCATAGACATTGTTCTAAATCTAAGCTTAGTCAAAAAATGACGACACACGTCAGCAACGACACACATCAGTAATGTTGTTATCTGCCAGTTAATTTTTTGACAAAATCCATCATTTTCTCCAAATCTTTCACCCCTTTTTGACTTTCAATCCCGCCACTGACATCAACGCCATAAATTGGCAATTCACAAGTTTGAGCCACATTGTCTGCCGTCAGTCCCCCTGCCAAAATCATCGGTAACGGTGAATTCTTTGGCAATTTGCCCCAATCAAACCGCTCACCTGTACCCCCAAATTTATCAGGGTGGTACAAATCCAGCAGTACCCCACTTGCACCATGGTCATACAACTCATTGATTTTTAACAAGATACTGACTTCATCGTCCTCTTCACGTACCCGAATGGCTTTTATCCAGCGTTTACCGACATGCTTTGCCATCTGCTGACACATCAAAGGTGATTCATCGCCGTGAAACTGTATCACATCAAATGGCACTTGCTTAGCCAATGCCACCAGTTCTTGCTCAGACAAATTCACCACCAACGCCACAACGGTGATAAAGACAGGTATGGCTTTAACAAGCTTTATTGCTTGCTCTACCGTAACCGCTCGGGGGCTTGGTGGATAAAACACCAAACCAATGGCATCTACACCAAGCTTAACAGCATTGGCAACATCTTGTGCTTGCGTTAAGCCACAGAAATTTATGGCAGGTCTTGTGCTTGAACCCCTTATGCTTGAAGCCCTTGTGCTTGCATTCTTAGCACCAGCAAAAGCATTCATATCGCAATATCCCCACAATTCATATCTAATCTAAACCCATATCTAATCTAAACAATCATAAAAAAAGCGACTGGCTTTGCCAATCGCTTATGTTTATCAGCCATCATCAGACTGACCATATGATAAACCAAACCACAGACATACGTTAACAACCATGGCATATTTAATGGTTAACTGAATAGTCAATTAAGTGCTTTTAATTTAGCATTTAAGCACTTTTGGTTAAGTGCTGGTATTATATTGTTTATCCAGCTCAATCAATTGAGCCATGGCTTTATTCATGCCGTGCATGACCTGACCCAACAATACCTGTTGTTTGGTTAACACAATGGCAATCATGGGTTGGTTTTCGTTTGCCACAGCACTAATCATGATTTTGCCATTTTCAGCATCTAAGATAACACTACGACAGCCAGTTAAATGAGCTTCATTGACCAAGGCTTGTACCAATGCCAAGATAGAGCTACCAACAGCTGACAGTTTACCGCCGTCATATTTGTTATGAAAGATTGAGCTGACTTCAAAGCCATCAGTGGTGGCAAGTAGCACACCTTCTATACCGCTGGTGGAATGCACCAAGCTATTTAGCACCTCTTTAGAAGCAGAGATGAATTTATCAGAAGGTTTAATGCGATTAGAGTCAGATTTAAACAGTTTATCACTCATTATAAGGATTTCCGATTGATGTTGGTTAAACAGAGCCAGTTAAACAGAGCTTTAGAAAGCTAACTCACCATTGATGGTAATCATAATATAATTTACAAAAACTCACAATATGAGACCTCATGACCACAAATAAATTACCACAAACACACAAAACTTATCTCAAATAAACGCTGGCAATAACAAATGGGGTTGATTGATGACTGTATTTATAACTGCATTATTTATAACTGTATTATTTATAACTGCATTTCATTCATGCCTGTGTTTGATTGCAACCGTACTTGATGGCAACCATATTAGATGGCAACTAGGATTGCTCAAGCGATGCAATGATGGTCTCAACCAACAACAGCACATCATCTTTGACACGCATGTCCACAGGGTAGATTGGCAAATTCACACCATGTTTATCCATCCATGCTCGATAAATGGCAAAATCACGCTCAGGTTTTTTATCGATTTGGCTGATGCCAATGACAATACGCCCATCATAAATGGATTTAAATGTGTTGATATAGTTTTCTAACTCTTTGACAGAATCTTCAGATGAATGGTCAATCAAAATCACCACGCCCAAAGCCCCTTGCGATAAAATGGGCCAAATAAAGTTAAATCGCTCTTGCCCTGGCGTGCCATACAAACCAATACTGCTACCCCCTTCTAAGGTTAGCTCACCATAATCCATGCCCACAGTCGTTAATGCCTTGGTGTGCTGAGCAAGTTCAGTATTTTTTACTTCAGTAGACACCACAGGAATGTCAGATAAACTGGCGATGGCCTGTGTTTTGCCCGCCCCCATGGGACCACTAAAGACGATTTTAAGACGTTGCATACAATATTACCTATTAAATGTAAAATTTAAAAATAAAGATACCATAAAAATAAGGCAGAATGTCAGTAAATGACCAAAAAATGTCCAAAATTTATCACATGCGATTATTAATCGTTACAGACCCAATTTACGACGCAATTTTGATAAAAAGCCCATCTTTTCTTTCTTCTCTGGTGCATCAGATTTGGCTGGTTGAGCGGTCTGTTGAGACGTCGGAGTAATGGTTGATGCTGGTTGGGGTTTGGGTGGCATGCCTAACGCTCGTTGTGACAATATGGCATCAAGTGGTGATGCTTTGGCATCAATGCCATCAACGCTCTGAGAAGGTGTGGCTGATGTGTTGGTTGGCGAGCTGACAGATGGGGCAACGGCTAAAACGGCTAAGTTGTCATAAGCGGATTTATCCAAATAACCTGCAAACAACAGTCCTGCCAGTACTTGTTTGGTAACCATGGGTGATGTGCCTGCCATATCAGCAATGTCAACAACGCCATTTTGACCATGCTCCATGGCAGTCATGATGCGTAACAAATCTCGACGCTCCACGCCATGGCTTGGCTTAACCCAATAGCGTAAAGCAAAGGTGGCTGACTGGCTAATTAAAGGGGTTAGGCTGTCAATTTTTGCCCATGCGTTGTCCCACAGCCATTGTTTTAGGTCAGTTGGTTGCCCTGTTGGCTCATCTTTAGCAGTCACCAAATCAATCGTGGTCAGATTGTCAGCAAATAAAGCTTGGATATTGGCAATATTGGCATCACGTTGCCAAACAATCTGTCGCTTGGTATCCACGGTGGCGACAATATCACCTGCAAGCACAATATGTTGTTTGTCTGCTTGTGGTTGGTGAATGGCTTCAATAAAGCGAATAAGGGCTTGGTGAGTATCAGTGGTTGATGATTGAGCGGTTGATGATTGAACTGGGTTTGTCAGCTGGCTTGGCGTTTGGCTGGTTTGCTCAGTCTGTGTTGATTGGTTGCTGGGCGTATTTTGTGTGTGGGTGTTTTGTGTGTGGGTGTTTTGTGTGTGGGTGTTTGGTGTGTGGGTGTTTCGTGTGGCAGTCCCCCCCAATAACGCCACATGAGAATATAACCACTGATTCAACACGTCCATTTTTTTGAGTGGCAAAGACAGTTCATCGCCAACCAATGTCCCTTCTTCATTGGCAGAACGTTTAATGTATAAAGCAGGTTTTCGCCCTTGCTTGGCAAGCAACTTAATGACGTTATCAGCATGTTTAAATTCATGACTGATAAAGAACAAATCCACATCAGGATGATTGGCAGATACCCATTCCAAATCCACTTCCAACCTTAGTAGGACTCTTAAATAACCCTTTAAAATAACTTGGTCTGCTGGCTTGATACCCACCAAAGCCGTCCGCATGACGTGCTTAAGATTTCCTTGATTATTTGCCGAAAGGCTAGACATGTTGCGTCTCCAAATACATGATTTGCTTGCAAATGCAATGACATCATTTTATGAATACCAGCTTAATAAGCCTTAATAAGAAATATAACATTAAGCTTAGGCATGATGGCATCAGAATGATGGTGTTAATTTTGCCAAACTGTCATCTTACCATCATACCTATTTACCACCACACCTTTTACCATCATATTATGATGATTATTTTGACAAAATACCAAGCTTGACAAAATATCAAACATGATAAAATGCCAAAAAACAGTCAGTTAGCAGATAAAAGCATGAACATGACTTATGTTTTGTATTTTTTGCTTAATATTTTTGTAGTCTTTCAAGTTTAAAGCAGATAAGGCAATAATACCATACCTGTCAAGCAATATATTTGCCCACTAATCCAAACCGTTATTTTCAAATCATCATTTACAAATCGTCATTTACAAAGCATCATGGCATCAGCAGGATAATACCATGAATGTTAAAGCACAGTCTCACAAATTGTGATGAAACACATTTTTGATTAACGTTAATGAATCTTAACAAGACTGACTTGGGCTGACCGCCACGGTTACCCTTGCTCCAGTCATTTCAAACAGTTGTTCTACTTGCACTTTGGCGTTATCGGTTGCCAGCTTTAAAATGCCACCTTGACAAGCTTGCTTGAGTACTTGGCTTTTACCCACAGATTGGGCTTCTTTGAGAATGGCTGGGTCGGCTTGTAGCATACCAAACACGCCTGTTTTCCAGTCATATAGTTCAATGTCATCAAGATAGACATCAAAAATTTGGGCAGGTGGCAAGGTGATGTGAATGTTGGCGTTGTCTAGGCTGGTTACTTGATTGGCAATTTGGTTGGGATTGGCTTGGGAGTCGCTGACTTCTGGTACGATGGGATTAAGTGTAATCATTTGGGGGGTTAGCTTTGCCAAATCCACGCCTGCATTAACACGGCCGTGAGCGATGAACAGACCCTTTTGTTTATCCTGCCAAAGGCTATACCATGTGCCTTGCTTTTCACTGGTAATCACGGTGTCCACGCTGTAAGCAACCGTTTGTAGGCGATTAAGTTGTTGGATTTGGCTGACCACGCCATCACGACTGATGGCTTCGACCGGGTTGGGTTGGGTTGGCTTAAAAAGTTGCCACGCCATCAATGCCATGCCCAAAAAACCCACCATAAGCAATAAAATGCCTATCCATTGGGTGGGTTTTTTGCTGTTGGTTTGTTCAGATAAGGGGTGTGTCATGAAGGTTATTTCCTTTTTATCAAGACTTATTAGGCAATTTAACAATGTCAATTTAACAATACCAGTCAGTTTAACAATGTCAGTCAGTTTAACGATACCAGTCATCAAAGACAAAAAGCAATCAAAGACAGTTAAAATATCGGTAAACTGATAAAAAAACATTGCGTAATCTGCTCAGTTTACATACCATTGATTGACATGGCATTGATGGGTTTGGTTAGCCAGTTTATGGTTGCTATTACTTATTTATTCCTTTTATTTATTGTTCCCTTTATTTATTGTTCCCTTTATTTATTTGTGAGCCACTGATATGAAAGCCAGTCAATTTTTATTTGCCACATTAAAAGAGACACCAAGCGATGCTGATATTGTCTCCAGTCAGCTGATGGTCAGAGCAGGTCTGATTCGTAAGCTGGCATCAGGGCTGTATGTGTGGCTACCGATGGGTCTTAGGGTGTTACATAAGGTTGAGAGCATCGTGCGTGAAGAGATGAATGCCATCAATGCTCAAGAATTGCTTATGCCAATGACCCAACCTGCTGAGTTATGGCAAGAATCAGGACGCTTTGATGATTATGGGGCTGAGTTGCTCAGATTTAAAGATCGTCATGAGCGTGATTTTGTGCTGGGTCCAACACATGAAGAAGTCATTACCGACATCGCTCGCAACCAGTTACGCAGTTATAAACAGTTGCCTATTACCTTTTACCAAATTCAAAGTAAGTTCCGTGATGAAATCCGCCCTCGCTTTGGCATCATGCGTGCTCGTGAATTCACCATGAAAGATGCGTATTCGTTTCACATTGACCAAGCATCATTGGCGGATACTTATCAAGACATGTACCGTGCCTATGGCAACATTTTTACCCGTTTGGGGTTGAACTTTCGTGCGGTACAAGCTGATACTGGTTCGATTGGGGGCTTTGCATCACATGAATTTCAAGTGTTGGCAGATAGCGGTGAAGATGACATCGTATTTTCAGACGGCTCAGATTTTGCTGCCAATATTGAGCTTGCTGAAGCCATCTGTACCACTGAGCGACCTGCCGCCACGCAACACAAACAAAACGTCCCAACACCCAACATGCCAACGTGTGAAGCCGTCGCTTGTCATTTGGGCATTGATTTGGCACAAACTGTCAAAACGCTCATCGTCAAAGGACAAACTGCTGAAGGTGTACCGCAACTGGTGGCGTTGGTACTCAGAGGGGACCACACCTTAAATGACATCAAAGCTGAAAAAATTGCCGAAGTCAGCACGCCTTTGACCATGGCAAGTGAAGAAGACATCAAATCAGCAAGTCTTCATAAAGGCTATATCGGTGTGGACTTAGACATGCCTGTGTTTGTGGACAGATCAGCTGCCGTGTTGAGCGACTTTGTCAGTGGGGCAAACCTACCTGATCACCACAGCACAGGAATGAACTGGGATAGAGACGCACAAATCACTCGTGTGGTGGACATTCGTAATGTGGTTGAAGGCGACCCATCACCTGATGGCAAAGGCACGCTCCAAATCAAACGGGGCATCGAAGTTGGGCATATCTTTCAACTGGGGGATAAATACTCGCAAGCGATGAGATGCAACGTGACAGGCGAAGATGGCAAACCTGTTACCTTAATGATGGGTTGCTATGGCATTGGGGTCAGTCGCATCATCGCCGCTGCCATAGAACAAAACCATGACGACAATGGCATCCTTTGGCCTGCCACCCCTGACAAAGCCGACTCTATCGCCCCGTTTGATGTGGCAATTGTGCCACTGGCAAAAGGCAAAGGCAATCATGATGACGACCCTGTTAATGTGCTGGCAAATGAGCTGTATCACGAACTTTTGCAACAAG
>ERZ1023418.246-NODE-246-length-11203-cov-5.174202_pt1 | contig 11203 bp, 6 predicted proteins | sample MGYA00380511_ERZ1023418 | MGnify/ENA primary metagenome ERZ1023418 (study PRJEB33173, sample SAMEA4830370) | metagenome | study: EMG produced TPA metagenomics assembly of the PRJEB25223 data set...
TAAGCTGACGCTTGGCATGCAAAATGGCTCTATTCGTGGTTATGCCACCAATTTTGCGATTGGTATGGCGGTGTTGCTTGTGATGGTTATGATGACGGTGGTATAAGATGATGGATTTACAAAACTCGTTACTATTACCTGCACTGATTGCCATTCCATTTATCACAGGTTTTTTGTGTTGGTTGGCAGAAAAAATTGACCCACATTGGTCTAAGTGGACGGCCATTGTGGGCATGGTCATGACGCTGGGCTTGACGCTATTTTTATGGCAAGCAGGTGAGTATCATGGTTTAAGCCAACAAATACTTGCCTCAAGCCATGTGCCAAACTGGACAGCCGAGTATGTGTTGCCTTGGATACCCAGTTTTGGCATCAGTTTTCATTTGGCATTAGATGGGCTGTCATTGCTCATGGTGATGCTGACGGCTTTACTTGGCATCATGGCAGTGGCATGTTCTTGGGGTGAAATTCAAAGGCGTGTGGGCTTTTTTCATCTTAATCTGTTGTTTAGTTTGGGCGGTGTGATTGGGGTGTTTTTGGCGGTTGATTTATTTTTGTTTTTCTTCTTTTGGGAGATGATGTTACTGCCCATCTACTTTTTGATTGCTCTTTGGGGGCATGATGCCATTGGTGGTAAGACCAAAGAATACGCCGCCACAAAATTTTTTATTTATACCCAAGCTTCAGGTTTAATCATGTTGATTGGCATTTTGATGCTCATCATATTGCACCGGGGCCAAACGGGCGTGATTACGTTTAGTTATAATGAGCTGTTGGGTACTGATTTAGGGCAATGGGAATATGTGGTGATGTTGTTGTTCTTTATTGGTTTTGCCGTCAAGTTGCCGATTGTGCCATTCCATGGCTGGTTGCCTGATGCCCATGCCCAAGCGCCTACGGCAGGCTCAGTGGATTTGGCAGGTATTTTAATTAAAACAGCAGCTTATGGCTTGATACGTTTTGTGTTGCCATTGTTTCCAACAGCCACTCAACAGTTTGCCCCCATTGCCATGACTTTGGGTTTGATTGGGGTGTTTTATGGGGCATGGTTGGCATTCATGCAAACTGACATTAAGCGTCTGCTTGCTTACACCAGTGTGTCGCATATGGGATTTGTGGTGTTGGCGATATTTGCTGGTACGCTTTTGAGTTTGCAAGGTTTAATGATACAGATGTTGGCTCATGGACTCAGTTCGGCGGCACTGTTTATCATGGCAGGTCAGTTATATGAACGCTTGCATACTCGTGATTTAAAGATGATGGGCGGTATGTGGGGTAAGATGCGTTATTATCCTGCGTTACTGATGTTTTTCTGTGCGGCACTGTTGGGCATTCCAGGGACGGGTAATTTTATTGGCGAGTTTTTGATACTGTTTGGGGCGTTTGCCCAATATCCTTGGTATGTGGTGTTGGCAACCTTTAGCTTGGTATGGGCAGGGTTGTATTCGCTGATTCTGATTCATCAAGCTTTGTTTGGTGATGGTGATGGCAAGCACATTGAACAGGCACTCATCAATCAGCCAGCCAACAGTCAATCAGCACATAAGAGCAAGCTGTCTGATGTTAAGGTAACGTATCGAGATTTGAATGTGCGTGAAATTGGTATTTTGCTGACCTTAGCGGTTGGGTTGATTTGGCTGGGGCTGTTTCCACAAGCGTTTTTGGATACCAGCAGTAACAGCATGCAATGGATTGACAATGCGTATCAATCCAATGACTATTAACCCAATACGTATCAATCCAATGATTATCAGTTTAATGGTTATCAACCCAATACGTATCAACCCAATGGCCATCAGTCCAGTCAAGTAACCCAAGACGCAAGCCAATCAGCGTTGCACCAAGCAACTCATCAATAAGGGGCAATAAGTGATGTTGACCATGCTAAATTCTTTAAGTCCTTATTATCCCTTAGCACCTTTGGCCGTGTTGGTGATGACGCTGCTGGTGGTGATGTTGACCATCACTTGGCAACGGGTGCATTTTATCATCGGCACATTGACAGCCTTGGGTTTGAATATGGCGTTACTGGTGTTGGTCATGCAAATGACAGGCTTTTGGCAAATTGATGTGCCAGAAGGCATCAATACACATTTGTTTGTGTTTGACCGCTTTGCTTGGTTTAATGGTGTGGTGATTTTGTTGTGTGCGTTGGCGTGTACCAGCTTTACTTACGGATATTTTGAAACCTTTGAAGACCAAATTGAAGAGATGTATTTGCTGATTTTGACTGCCACCATTGGGGCAATATTGATGACAGCAGCCAATCATCTAGCAGCGTTATTTATGAGCCTTGAGTTATTGAGTGTGCCACTGTATGGCATGTTGAGTTATGCTTTTGGTCGCCGTCCTTCACTAGAAGCAGGATTAAAATATTTGGTTCTGTCCGCCACTGCTTCTGCCACTTTATTGATGGGCATGGCGTTGGTGTTTGCATCAACTGGCACGTTGTCTTTACATGAAATGCACCAGATGATGATGAATGGTGGCATTGACAGTTTGCTGATGGTTGGTATTGCCATGATGGTGTTTGCTGCTGCCTTTAAATTGTCTGCTGCTCCCTTTCATCAATGGACACCTGATGTCTATGAAGGCGCACCTGTGCCTGTCTCAACCTATATCGCCACTGTTTCTAAGGTGGCGGTGATGGCGGTGATGTTGCGATTCTTTATTGGTTCGGGTGCCATTTATGTTACCAGTGTGCAATCATTGTTGATGGTGATTGCATCACTGTCAATCCTGTTTGGCAACCTATTGGCACTAAGACAGACCAACATTAAGCGTCTGCTTGCTTATTCATCGATTGCTCACATTGGTTATGCGTTGGTGATGTTGGTGAGTGTACAAGAAGTGGCATCAGCATTGACCAGTATGTATATGGCGATGTATGCACTCAGTAGCATCGGTATGTTTGGGGTGGTGGCCATACTGTCTAGCCCATACAAGGCTTGTGGTGAAGCGGTTGAGTTGGTGCATTATCATGGCTTGTTTTGGCATCGTCCTGTATTGACAGCGGTGATGACCATGATGCTATTGTCTTTGGCAGGCATTCCATTGACAGCAGGATTCATCACTAAATTTTATACGCTACTTTCTGCGGTGCAGGGTGGTCAATGGTTCTTGGCTGGTATGATTGTGCTGGGCAGTGCCATTGGTCTGTACTATTATTTGCGAGTGTTGATTACCTTATATCAACGCCCGTCACAATATCCCATATTGTTGGCAAAACAGCAGGGCGATGTTACTGTCAGTTCAACCGCTGTCAGATTAAACCAACGTGGTCAAATAGACCATAACGACCCTGTCAGCACAAAGCATTTGATATTTGATGTGCCGATGACATGGGGTGTTCAGTTTGGTGGTTTGGTGTTGGTGGGGGTAACTTTGATAATTGTTTACTTTGGTGTCCTGCCAAGCCAGTTGATTGAATGGTCAATGCTGATAATGCTAAGATGATGCGACAAGCAAACTTTGGTAAAAAACTGGTAAAAAACCAAGTTCGGTAAATAAAAGTTTGGTGAATAAAAGTTCGGTAAATAAAAGTTAGGTAAATGAATGTATGAACAACGATAACATCTCAAACAACATAGCCACAGTCACAGTGACCGAAAAAACCACTTGGACTCCCAACTTATTTAGTTTTAAAGTAACACGTCCAAGCAAGTTTAAATTTACGGCAGGGCAGTTTGTGCGACTGGGTGTTGTGCCAAAATGGCTTACTTTTTATCGGCAAACAACAAAGACGAATGACGCTGACATGGACAGCATTGACCATGTTGATGACCATGCTAATGTGAATGACCATGCTGATATAAAGCGTGTTGATGTGCAAAGCGAAAGCATTCTTCGAGCCTATTCCGTTGAGTCATCGCCTGGTGATTACCATTTGGAATTTTTTTCGGTGGTGATATCGAATGGTTCGTTCCCTTCAAGCCGACCGCATTTGCAAGTGGGGGACACACTCCTACTGAACACCACCCCCTTTGGTTTTTTAACCTTAGCACGCTATCAAAAACCTGCCCCACAAGATTTATGGCTATTGGCAACAGGGACTGGTGTTGCTCCATTTTTATCCATGTTACAAGACCCTGATACTTGGCAAAAGTATGATGACATTGTCTTAGCCTATAGCGTGCGGACACAAGCAGAATTGGCGTACGCCAATGCCATACCAAAAATTGCCAGTCAGTTTCAAGCATTGGTAGATGTGCCTGCTAAGTTTGTCTTTGTTCCCATCATCACAAGAGAGCAACAGGTTACGGTAACGGATAAACTTGAAAATAAAAACATCACCATCACCAACACATTATATGAACGTTTACCTAAGCTATTATTAGGTCAGTTGCAAGAAGTGGCAGGGGTTGAAATGAATGTGGCACATTCGCACATCATGCTCTGTGGCAATCCACAGATGGTTGATGATACCAAAGAGTTACTCAAAAATATGGGTTATGCCATGAACCGCCGTGGTGAAGGTAATATTGCGGTAGAAAACTATTGGTAAATGAATGAGCTGGTCAATGATTGGCTGAATATATGCTCTGACCATCATCATCTGCCATGGGTCGTTTTGCCTACTGTGTCGTTTTTCTTACTGTGTCGTTTCAGATGTGTTGGTTTTTGAATGTGGATTATCTGCATCGGTGATGACATCGCTACTGGCATCAGAAGCCAGCAAATCACGGTAATTGACTTGGGCATGTAAAATCAGTTGTTTAAATTGAGTCTGTGCGGTATTCACTTGTACTTTATGCAACGTGTTCATGATTTTTTGGTTATTTCTTAACCATCGCCCAATGTCAATATATAGCACGTTATCTTTGCTGTGAGCCAGATTGATTTTGCCTAATATCAGCCCCAATGGGTCTTTTTTAAGTAAGCGATGATAAGCATTAACACCTAACTTAATGGCTGTTAATTTAAGATAAGAGGTGCTATGTAACTCTAAAATTTCGGTATCGCTAATTTGTGCGAATACCAGACGTTGACGCTGACGGTCAAGTTGTATCTGTACCAAACGAAAATTGCTGGCAACATGGGCAAAAATGCCTTGAATATTGACGATGGCAAATAGTCGAAACCAGCCTTCATAAAGTTCAATACGCATCTGTAAAATGGCTTGTACGTTTTTGGTTACAAAACGACATAAAGCATCATTGACCTGCTTTTCTGATACCGTCAGTAGCATCTCATCGGTGATGGGTGCGGTGAGTTGATGCCATTTTTCTTCAATCACATTAAAGATGTGTTGCCATATTGTGCTATGAAAATCATTGGGTTGCATGGTTATGTTCATGGTTGCCCTTATTTATCTAAACTTATTTATCTAAATTAGCCATCTAGGGCGTGTCTTCATTTTGAAAATGGTGATAAAAATGCGATAAATTGCCGTCAAACAAGGAAAATGGTGCAGGTAATATTGCAATATTAACCAGCCATTTGACGCACGTTTGACAAAATTTAGCCATTTTTAGCCCATTTAGACGAAGTCGTTCAGATTGAGGACACGCCCTAATTGGGTGGTGAATTTATGTATCACGTCTTGACGTGTGTTTTTAATTTTAGCATGGAACGGTTACGGCTGTCTTGGACGATTTGGTAGGTGTTGATTTGGTATGAGCTAAGGTTGTGGCTGTCCCATAGGTCGATGATTAGCTTTTGTCCTTTGGCTAAGCTTAGGAGGTAGAGATTATCCGCCAGTACATTGAACAGCATGATTGTAAAGTTGCCTGATATCCACTGCCCAAGGTCGCAGGTTTGCAGCAATGTGGGATAAATCCCCCACCCAACCATTTACATCAGCGTCCCAAACAGTTACAATACGCCCAGTCATCAATGCCACCCTTGCTATTAACACCCATGTTTGTGTCAACCATGGCAATCAAACACTGACAAAATCAAACAAATGATAAAAATATCATTAATTTTTTATTGACCATATTGACAAGGGGTGGTTTGCTTGTTAATCTAGCCAAAACACCGCCAAGGTAACACAAAGCCATCTGTATTGACAGATAATGTGTGTTTACAGACAATCTGTATTGACAGATGATGTGTTAACTGAAGTGTTTGTAGTAGTGTTAACTGAAGTGTTTTTGTTTGGTATTAGCCAAGATGCTTGTGGTCAGTAACAACTGATCCAACCCAACCAGTTTAATCAACGTTTAACCAACGTCAATCGTTTCAACATGAGGAAAAAACGAATGAAACTTAACTACCTTTCCATTGCGCTGGCCACTGCACTCGCAACGACTTTAACCGCTTGCGGCAGCGACAACAGCAGCAACTACAACCAACCCACCGTGTCACCTGCGCCACAAGCCAAGCCTGATGCAGGAGCCAAGCCCGGTAACGACGCAGGCACCAGCAAACCCGGTAACGACGCAGGCACCAACAAACCTGCTGAAGAAAACAAAAAGCCAGAAGGCGACGCTAACAAAAAGCCTGAAGGCGACGCTAACAAAAAGCCTGAAGGCGACGCTAACAAAAAGCCTGATGGTGATGCCGACGCCGATAAAAAGCCTGAAAAGCAACAGCCTGAAAAGCAAGAAGAAGGCAAAAAGCCACAAGCGCCACAACCTGAAAACAAGGTAACCAACCCAGGTAACGCCGCCAACCCCGGTAACATCACCACCGATAACTTTGTGGTTGCCCAAAACTACATCCGTGGTAATGGCAGCAACTTTGACAAAAACAACAACCCAAACAAAATCGGTAACGCCTCAGTGGTTGGCTTTAATGAGCTAAACAACCAATACATGAGTAACATCATCTTGGCTCGTGTCACCGATGGTAAAAAACTCACCAACATCTATGCGGGTGAACAGCCAGGGCAAGTAGACAACAATGCCTATAATGATACTGATACTACTGGTGCTATTAATAATCTTCAACAGCCACATGCGTTACAACATTTAAATGACACTGATTTTACCAATGTTCCAAGTCAAGGTTCAAATCAAAGCTCAAATCTTTTTAGTATCGTGGATGCTACTACTACTGATGCAGACTTAGTGACAGGCTATGCTAACCAATTCTATGCAGCTGGTCTGGTACGTGCTTATAAAGCTGCCGATAATACTGGTACTAATAATAGAAGCTTCTTTGTGCGTGGTCAAGAAAACCCCGTCTTTACCATCGATAAAAATGGTAGATTTGTGGTCACTAACCCAACTGGTTCAATTGCTGATGCCGCCACCGCCGTCACCACCGCTGTTAACGCTGCCGCCACCGCTGCTAACACCGCCTCTGAAGCCAAAAATGCCACCGCCACCAGCGTCTCTAACGCCATCGTCGACGCTGCCAACCAAATCGTCTCTAACGCCGCTGCTAACGCCACCACCATCGGCGACGCCACCGTAGCCGAAGCTGCCGTTAGAGCCGTCTCCGCCGCTGCTAGAGCTGCCGCTACCGCTACCGCTACCGCCGCCGACGTCGCCGCCGCTGCCACCGCTGCCGCTGACACCATCGCCACCGCTGCCGCCACCACCTTTGACGATGTGCGTATGTTTGGTAGCTTGTCTCAAGTTAATGATGTGCCTGCACGTCGTTGGAATCCCACTGAGAAGCAGTTTGAAGCCAATCCAGGTTATAATACAAACACCACAGGACAACCAACACAAAACGCTTGGCGGTTTGATGTGGACGGTCGCAATAATGCTATCAAACAACAGGTAACAAGAAATCAAACCGTAACGTTACAAGATGCGATTGCCCCAACTACCTTGCACCTTGACCATGTGCAATATGGCCGTGTGACCGCCAATACTGATGAAGATGCCATCCGGCGGTTACAGGCATCTTATGATAACAATGTTGAATTCCATCAGTTCTTAACAACCGCCAAACGTAACGAACAACATGGTCAGTTGGCAGCTGAATTTGATAGAACAGACACCTCCATTGACTACTATTTTGCTCGTGGTCTTGAGCCAACCAAAAAGATGCCAACCGAAGGCACAGTCAAATACCTTGGTCATGCGTTAACCTATGGGTTGGATAACTCCTTCCATGGTGGCGGTGACCCGAACATTACCAACACAGCGCGGCAGACCCCACGTCACGCCATTGGTAACTTTGTTGCAGCCACCTTGGACACAGCGACCAAAACAGTCAATGGTAGCATCTATAACGTCTGGACCAATAATGCTGGTAATCTCGGTGAAGGGGTGGTGAAAGACAACCTTGTTACCTTTGAAGGTAAAGTGCAAGGCAACACCAATTCAGTATTGGGTGACGCCAAGCTTGCCTACACCCCAAAAGTGGCTGACACGCCAACCACTGCGTCATTCCGTGGCGGCTTCTTCGGTGAAAATGCCAGCGAGTTGGCAGGTAACATCAACACCACCAAAGAAGGCTATGAAAACACCGCTTGGGGCGCTGTCTTCGGTGCCAAATCCAATCAAGCTAGACCTTCTCTACCTGTAGAGAACCAGGTAGAAGCTCAGAAAACAGCACCAGCAACAGCAGAAACTAAGTAATCGCACTTATCTTCTTTGATAAGGAAAATTAACCCAATGTTTCACAACAACGACCACCCTATGGTGGTCGTTGTTTTGTTTCACCAACCCCTTACAAAAGAGCAATGATATGCCAAACTTTCGTCACCCAATCACCCATATCCCTGCCACCGTGTTGCTGTTATGTGTCAGCAGTGTCAGCACGCTTTTGCACGCCGCCGAGGAGGGCAATTTAGCCCCCACAGATGATGCCCAGCGTGAACTGTCACAGATGGCGCGCCAAAGCCAAGAACACGCCTTAAAGCAACAGCAACAAGCAGATGCCCTGCCTGACACCCTGCCCAAGGCAGAAGACCAGCCAGCCCAACCAGACCAACCAGACCAAAAACAGCAATCCGCCAAAAGCGTAAAACAGCAGGCAATCGACTACTTAGCCGATCACCCTGATGAGATGGAAGACCTGCTGTTGATTTATCTGTCACAAGGCAATGTGCAGGCACTCAAAGACCTACTGCCCGTCTATGCCCGCTATGACCGCCATGACCCATCGGTCATCGACTGGGGCAACGCCATCATCAAAGCCAAGTCAGGCGATTTGACCGCCGCCATCAAGGACTACCGCAGCCTAAATGCCAAACTGCCTGACTCACCGCTCATTCAGTTTCAGCTGGCGATGGCACTGTACCATAACCAGCAGTACGCCGCCGCCAAAAACGAGTTTGAAAAGCTAAGAGCCGCCAGCAAAAGTGACAGCCAAACCCAAGCCATTAACGCCTATTTGGACGCCATCAACAAACAAAACAGCTGGGACTTTAACCTGTCTGCTTCTTATATCAAAGATGACAACATCACCAACGCCCCACCAGTTGGCAGCAAAATCAGCAGAAACTCAGGCAGTTTGACCTATTCATCACCCCATCAGTCTGGTGAGGGCATTCAATATGGCATCTCCGCTGATAAAAAATGGCTGTCTGATGATAAGACCTTTGTTGAGCTGGATTTGGGCATTCATGGCAAATATTACTGGGATAATGACAACTATAATGATGTCACCGCTTCAGCAGGCGTTGGCGTGGGCTACCAAAACGCCATCACCGAAGTTTCCTTTGGCCCCATCTATGACAAACGATGGTATGCAGGCGGCAGCAGCGGTGAGGGCAAGCTTGCGCCATATTCTGAATCACTTGGGTTACAGCTTAAGGGCAGTCAATGGTTTAGCCCTAAATTACGCTATTATGGCATCGCTAAGGTCAGTGATAACCGCTATGCCGACAAATATCAAGACAACAATGGCAGCAGCACCACCCTGTCAAACAATGTGTTTTATTTCACCAGCCCAAAACAATTCTTTAACCTAGGGATTGACCACGCCAGCCGTCATACCAAATACCCATCAGACTCCTACAGCCGAAAAGGCGTCAGGCTGGGGTGGGGGCAGACATGGGGCAAAGGCGTATCCACCAATCTGAGTGTGGGTTATGCCCAGCGTGATTACAAAGCCGCTGACTACACTGGCATTCAGCGTGAAAATAAAGAATACAGTGCAGGCGTTACCGTGTGGAGTCGTGCTGTGTCTGTATTGGGGCTAACCCCTCGCATTCGCTATGACTATATCAAAGTGAACAGTAACTCAGCATTTGAAGAGTATGATAAGCATAATGTGTTGCTTGAGCTTAGCAAAACATTTTGACATCTTGTCACTTATCTGAAATCATATTAAAACCCCTGCTATCAGCAGACCGCTTGATGTGTGCAAGTGGTCTGTTTTTTTAACTTGGCTGAAATTTGGCTTAAAATCAGATGGTTTTATCCAGACGCAGCTAATGGCTTTATTTAGACGCAGCTAATGGCTTTATTTAGACACAGCTAAAGGCTTTATTTAGACACAGCCAAAACCGCCAAACCAGCCAATCAATCATCAGCATTAGCCATAATGACATGTCCACCAACAACCGCTTAAGCCACATCATCGCCCTAAGACATATCCGCACCAAAAGCACCAACCGCTTTTTATCCTTCTCAAGTGGCATCTCTTTGGTAGGGTTGACCCTTGGGGTGGCGGTGTTGATCGTCGTCACCTCGGTGATGAATGGCTTTGAACACGCCTTGACCAACAGACTGCTGGGCGTCGTGCCACAGATACAAATCCAGTCAGCCACCCCAGACCCCAACTGGCACCGCCTTGCCACAGACATCGCCAAAGAGGATGCCAACATCATCGGTTTTGATGGTGAAATGACCTTGCGTGGCATGATTGCCATTGATGGCAAACTACAAGGCAGTGTGGTCAATGGCATCGACCCAAACCAGCACGCCCAAGTGTCCATCTTGCCACACAGCATGCACGCTGGCAGCCTAAGTTCTCTACAGCCGGGTGCTTATCATATTGTTTTGGGTAAGGCGTTGGCGGACAAACATCAGCTAAAGCTTGGCGACCAGCTGTCCTTGATGATGCTCAAATCAACAGACAGTTCAGCAAACAACGCCATAGGCGTAACCCCCACCTTTCATCAGTTCACGGTTTCTGGCATCTTTGCCATCAGTGAAGAGGTGGAAACGTGGGTAAGCTATGTCGCCCTTGATGATGCCGCTAAGATTGCTGGGGTAGATGCGTATCCAACGGTTATCCGCTTTCGTTTGGCAGAGCCACTTTTAGCCCCCATCAGCCAAGCCAAGATGACCAACACCGTTACAAGCCATGCCAGTAACAGCGATGCCAACCGCCAAATCGTGGTATGGCAACA
>ERZ1023418.258-NODE-258-length-11060-cov-374.959019_pt1 | contig 11060 bp, 8 predicted proteins | sample MGYA00380511_ERZ1023418 | MGnify/ENA primary metagenome ERZ1023418 (study PRJEB33173, sample SAMEA4830370) | metagenome | study: EMG produced TPA metagenomics assembly of the PRJEB25223 data set...
ACTGAGTCGCTTTTCATGATAATTTCAGGAAATAATTTGACGATAAATTTCATACAATACCTAACTTTTGTCATAACAATAAAAAATGAACTCAATTTGCATGTCAGCCATACAAATTGAGTTCATAAGGTATCACACAAAAGCAATTAACACCAATTGTTTAAGCTTACTCATCAATCAAACAACTACCACTTATAAGTCATTGAAAATAATAAAGAACGCCCTTTGGCAAAATTGGTCAATACCGAGCGAGTAGTACCGCCGTATTTTGCATCAGGCTTACACAACTGCCCCGCCGCACAAGGTACACCTTCGTCTGCATCATTATAATATGAATGATAATAACGCTGAGTGGCGGCATCATTGTTGGCATCTAAGGGGTCAATATACAGTTTATCAAACGCATTTTGCACATCAAGACGCATCACCAAATCTTTTATTGGCTCATAAGCAACATAAAAATCATGCACCAAAGGCTGTCTTTTCAGCATCTCAATTTGCTTGATGACATGAGCACCTTTATCATCTGAATGCGATGTATTGCCACCATGCGTGCCATCAATGTATCTAGGTTCAATGGTCGCTCGTGGGCTTTGTCCATAATAACGCACCGCACTGCCTATGGTGAGTTTGTCATCAAAGCCACGCACACCAAGTTCAAAACGACCATAATCTTTGGGCAACATTGACACTTTGCTTAGCCCATAGCCTTGGGTTAATTGGTCTTCTTTTGAGCTATTTAGTGGGGACTCGCTGGCATCGCTATAATTGGTTGGCTGGTCGGTCTTTTGTCTGGCATAAGACAAATTGGTAAAATATCGCCCAGCATCATAGTTGATTTCAAGCTCTAAGCCCTGTTTATGCACAGGCATTTGCCAGTTGCGATGTTGTATGGTATTGCCTTTTAATGCACCACTGGTAACCCAACTGGGCGGATTTTTTGTGTCATACCATTTGCCATAAACATTATGAATGTAATTGTTGATACGGCTTTCATAACCCAATACTTTTAGCCCCAAAGTATCGTTGTCTGTCAATAGATTGTGCTTAAAAACATTAAAACCCAACTGATATGTATTGGCTTGTTCTGGTTTTAATGCGGTATTGACACCAACATCACCAATTTGAGAAAAGAACATTTCTTGAATGTTGGGCATTCTGTGCGTGCGTGCAAAGCTGACAAAAGGCATAAAACCTGTGTCATATTTGGCACTTAAAGTAACAGAATGGTTGATGGCGTGTTTTTTACCAGAAGTGGTTACCAAAGGCTCATACACATCACAACTTGGCGAGCAGTGCTGTTTATAAATTTGCGAATCTTCACCAAACTTATCTTGAAACTCTTTTTGGCTGCTATAATAACTGGCATGCTCACCACTAAAACGGTACTGACTGGCATTAACGCTATAATCTAACTGATATTTGTCTTTTTGTAATGATGTGTCCAAATAAATAGAATGAAAACGCTGTTTGCCTGAGGGCTGTACAATCACCGATTTTTTTGGCAGTGTGCTGCTTGTCCCCTGAAAACGACCACCACAGGCATCATAACCGCCGCCACATAATAAATCATTGGTATAAAATAGCCCAAGCTCATCTGGGAAGCGATTTTTTGAATATTCATTATGCAATATGTTCAGCCCAACGGTTGTGGTCAAATCCATTTGCTTTGGCAGATTAAAGGTGTGAGTGTTGTTCAGGTCAAAAAGATTGGCAGTGTTTTTGGTTTCAAAGTCTTTATCCAATTTCCAGCCTGTAAAAGTTGAACCTTTGGGGTATTTTTGTACGCCCACATTATGGGCTGCCAACACTTTTAAATCAATGATCTCATTTGGGTTGTAAGCAGCATCAAGTTGATAATTATCATTGCTGATACGGCGACTGCCTATCGTGGTGTCCATTTTACGCAGTTGTAGACCAACATCGCTGGTATCATTGTTATAGTTAATTTTTGCCAAATGGCTTTTTGAGGTTTGGTTTAAGGCGGTGATATCAATGGGGGTAATGCTGTACTCTTTTGCACCATGCTCTTGCCATTGTTTCTGTTTGTCAGCAACATAGGCATCAAACTTCTCTTTTGTATCAATACAGCCCAGGCCATAGCACTTACCGCCAAATCGATATTTTCTGTCCCATAAAGGCTTGCCTGTTTCTTCATCTAATTTGGTCAAATCTTTTTGCCAAGACTGGCTGGCTTCATCGTAAGTGAGTGCATGCTCTTTGGCAAAAACTTGTTTTTGTTTACTAAGTAGCAAATCATCACCAACATTGCCAATGTGCGTCCCGCCACCGCCAACTTTATAATTTTGGCTAATGTCTTTGTGGCTATAAGCATATAAAGCACTGATACTGCCATTATCAAGCCATCCACGTCCGCCAGCTGCCAGCATAAAATTTTTATCCGTCGCATTTTTACCGGTCAAACCCTTGGCAATGAAGCCAAAATTTTTGTCATCTTTAATCACATCATCAGCATTTAGCGTACGAAAATTGGCCGAACCTGTTAAGGTGTTGATACCGCCTTTGCCATTAAAACTGCCTTTGTTTAATTCAACGCCTGCAATGAAATTTTGGTCAATCACCGCACCAAACTGTGAGGTGCCACCCCCACGCCCAGCATCGGTTGAGGTGCTGTAAAAGGTTTGGGTTACACCATCAACCATGCTATTGGCACGCCCAAATCCACTATCGCCTCGTACATTTAATGATACCAGCCCAGAGGATTTATCCTGCTGAGTAAACGCCCCTGGCATACTACGCACAATGGCATCAACATTCTCACTGGCATTAAATACATTTTCTCGCACGCTGGTGGCTGATGCTTTGGTAAAGGGTTTTTGGGATTTTTTGGTGCTGTTGGTCGCTGTTACAACAACCTCATCTAAGATGACAGAAAAATCCGTTGTCTTTGGTGTGGTCTTAGGGGTGTCCTCTGCCATGGCAGTTTGGGTAATGTGTAGCAAACACAAGGACAGCATGCTCAGTTTTAGCGCCTTTTTGGTGTGATTTGTATGCTTGGTTTGTCTCATCAAATGAAAGATTTGGTTCATGGTATTACCTATTGTCATCGCTTTTGCTGACTGTGTTAATCATTTTAACAATTTAACAATTTAACAATGGCAAACGCCATCACATTGCACCTGCTTTTATTACCAATCATCACAAAAGCAGGCAGAATTTGTTAAAAAGTTTGTCAAAATGTAAAAAGTGATAATATAAATCATTATCGTTTAATTTTCAAGCATAATAATCAATCACTCATTGAATAAAATCTTATTTCATCATTTTATTATTTTATATCATATTTAATTAAAAAATTATTAATTATTACTAATTATTTTTTAATAATACGCACACCTGTTTTATGTTGTAATTCTTCAAAATCAACACCATCTGCCAACTCAATTAATGTTAAACCGTTATTTGTAATGTCTAAAACTGCCAAATCGGTAATAATACGATGTACCACTTTTTGACCTGTTAAAGGTAAGGTACGGTTAGATTTTATCTTAAATGAACCATCTTTGGCAACATGCTCCATCAATACAATCACCCATTGCACGCCTGTAACCAAATCCATCGCACCGCCCATGCCTTTAACCATCTTACCTAGAATCATCCAGTTGGCCAAATCACCGTGTTCGCTAACCTCCATCGCCCCCAAAATTGCCAAATTCACCTTGCCACCACGAATCATCGCAGTGGTGACATCGGGGTTAAAGTTGCGTGCTGTATGGCGAAATATTAAATTACCTGCCTTATCAGCTTTGTAGGCTTTAACCAATGCCACATCAGCCACCAATGAGCGTTCCATGATGTAATCTTCACCGTCAAACTGCCTGATTTCTTTGCCAGTAGCGACCTGTGTACCGACACCTGTTTTGGTAAAAAAGCAGGAATACCAGCACCGCCTGCACGCAGCTTTTCTGCCAATGTGCCTTGAGGCGTCAGTTCAACCTCCAGCTCACCTGATAAAAATTGCCTTTCAAATTCTTTATTTTCGCCCACATATGAGGCGATCATTTTTTTAATCTGATGGGTTTTTAGTAATAATCCCAAGCCAAAATCATCAACGCCAGCATTATTGCTGATGCAAGTTAAGCCTTTAACACCAGTATCACGCAGTGCAGCAATCAGCTACTCTGAGCAAATTAACCGTTTAATTATTAATTATTAATTATTAATTATTAATTATTAATTATTAATTATTAATTATCCAAAAATAAGCAATATCCTATAAATTCAACTTACAAATAGCCAGGTGACATGAAGCAATATCCCTTTATTCACCAAATGACAATCAATAAAACCAATGTCTAACATTAAAAATCTCACTGTATCGTAATTTATGCCCTTTTACAAGTGTACACTTAAAAAATATAAATAAAGTCCATCAGCTCATCAATCAAGATGCACCCATCATCAAACCTAAAAGTATGGTACTCGTATCAAAAAGTACCAAAAATATCAGTAAATAATAAAAAATAACCCATTAAATATCAATAACTTATAAAATTTATCCAAAATATCAAATAATTTATCCAAAAAGTATTTGACACTGTGATAAATTTCTATATAATACGCACCACAACGAACAAACAAACATTTGTTCAAGAACTTAAAATGAAGATATATTGACACCATATCTACTTTGTTTGATACAGTCACTTTGATAAAATTACTGTTATCAACAAAAACATTTTAGGGTGGTTAGCTCAGTTGGTAGAGCATCTGCCTTACAAGCAGAGGGTCAGCGGTTCGATCCCGTTACCACCCACCATATGCAGCGGTAGTTCAGTTGGTTAGAATACCGGCCTGTCACGCCGGGGGTCGCGGGTTCGAGCCCCGTCCGCTGCGCCATTTTTAGTGTAGCTTTTATGAGCTTTTCACTTTCTCCCCAAGTCTCCCCTGGCTTGGGGATTTTTTCTTTGATGGAAAATATCGGTCGGTATGGTCAGCACACCCAAATACTATCGACACCAAGCCAAATTCAGATGCCCAATAAAGGCAGTTGTGCTAAACTATGATGATTTTTACCAGCTATTTTAATTCGCCAGTATCATTCGAGCCAAACAACTATGTCAAGCCCAATCGTATTTCATCCAAAAACAGTTCACCCAAAAACCAACAACCAAAACACACCACTGCCCAGCGAACCTGCCTATCATCACAAGGCAAACCATAACCAAAACCGCAGTATCGACCAAAGCGGTGTAGTGGCGACATCCACATTAAATGGCACTCCAAAAATTGGCTTTGTATCACTCGGCTGCCCTAAGGCGTTGGTGGACAGTGAACGCATCATCACAGAACTGACTTATGAGGGTTATCAAGTTGCCAATGATTATGATGGTGCAGATTTGGTCGTGGTGAATACCTGTGGATTTATTGAGTCAGCGGTACAAGAATCTTTGGATGCCATTGGTGAAGCGATTAATAAAAATGGCAAAGTGATTGTTACAGGTTGTTTGGGTAAAGACGCCGAAAAAATTCGTACCATGCACCCTGCCGTTTTAGCGGTTACAGGTGCTCATGCTTATGAAGAGGTCATTTCTGCGGTCAATCATCATGTACCAAAACCGATCAAATCAAAAGAATACGACCCAAAAATTGATTTGATTAATGATGCAGGCATCAAACTTACGCCCAAACACTATGCCTATGTAAAAATTTCTGAAGGGTGTAATCATCGCTGCACTTTTTGTATTATCCCATCGCTGCGTGGCGATTTGGTCAGTCGTCCAATAGACAGCGTCATGAAAGAAGCGGTTGCACTTAAAAAATCAGGCGTCAAAGAACTTTTGGTCATCTCTCAAGATACCTCAGCTTACGGCGTGGATTTAAAATATAAAACTGTATTTTGGGAAGGCTGGCCGCTTAAATCAAAATTTTATGATATGTGTGAGGCGATGTCAAAATTGGGCATTTGGGTGCGGCTTCACTATGTTTATCCTTATCCACATGTGGATGCAGTCGTTCAAATTATGGCGGACAGTATGGCAACTTCTGCTGGTATGGGGGGTTTATTGCCCTATTTGGACATTCCATTTCAGCATGCCAGCCCCAGCGTCCTAAAAGCCATGAAGCGTCCAGCGATGAGCGAAAATACTTTGGAGCGTATTCAAGCATGGCGTGCCATTTGCCCTGATATCGTCATACGCTCAACTTTTGTGGTAGGCTTTCCTGGTGAAACCGACGAAGATTTTGAGTATCTGCTTGACTGGCTGACCAAGGCTCGCTTGGATCGTGTTGGCTGCTTTACTTATTCAGAGATTGAAGGTGCGGTGGCAAACGATTTACCCAATCCTGTGCCTGAATCAGTCAAACAATCTCGTTATGAACGCTTGATGGCATTACAACAAAAAATCAGTGCCGAAAAACTTGCCGAAAAAGTCGGTAAGACATTGGTTGTTTTGGTTGATGAAATTGATACAGAAGAAAATATTGCCATTTGCCGAAGCTATGCTGATGCACCCGAAATTGATGGTCATGTCTATGTGGACAATATTGATGCAACAGTCAAAGCAGGTGATATGCTGACAGTCGTGATTGATGAAGCAAGTGACTATGATTTGTTTGCAAGCTTTGGCTAGGTCAGGTTTTGAAATAATCAGCATTGGTTGACAATCAAAATAGGTTAAGCGATTCATTGATCAGATTTATCCTCTTTTTACCTGATTATAAAGATTGTGATTTTTTAGGCTTATCAAATCCCTAAAAATTTGCTAAAATTTATCTTTTTAACTTTCTTTGATTGTGTGATTGAATCCATCAAAGGCTTGGATAATTATCTAAGTTACCCAAGCCTTTTGATACAATCACTTTACTTTTTAGTATTTTTTATTGTTTTAGCAAAGGTGCATTATGGCAGGTCATAGTAAATGGGCAAATATCAAACATCGCAAAGCCAAGCAGGATGCTGCAAAGGGTAAAATTTTTACCAAGATTATCCGTGAAATCGTTTCAGCCGCCAAATCAGGTGATCCAGACCCTGCCAATAACCCTCGCCTGCGTGCCGTTCTAGAAAAAGCAAACGCCGCCAACATGACCAAAGATGTCATCAAGCGTGCGATTGAGCGTGGTGCTGGGGGTGGTGATAATGACAATATGGAAGAGATTACCTATGAAGGTTATGGTATTGGTGGCGTAGCGGTCATTGTTGAAACCATGACTGATAATGTCAATCGTACTGTCGGCGAGGTGCGTCACGCCTTTAGTAAAAATGGCGGCAATCTGGGTACTTCAGGTTCGGTTGCGTATTTATTTAGTAAGCGTGGCGAAATCATCTTTCATGATTTAAGCCTAGAAGATAGCATCATGGAGATTGCCTTAGAAGCTGGTGCAGAGGATATCGAAAACGATGGCGAAAGCCTTTTGGTTATCACCTCGCCTGCAGATTTTGGTACTGTTGTTGATGCACTGATTGCTGCTGGATTGACGCCAAATAGCATGGAGGTTACCATGTCGCCCAGTACAACAGCGGACATTGATAATATTGATGATGCTCAAAAAGTTCTTAAAATGATTGACATGCTTGAGGATTTGGACGATGTTCAAGAGGTTTATACCAATGTCAATTTTAGCGAAGCGGTCATGGCAAGCCTTGATGCTTAAATGATATCAGATTTGGTTACTGTTGAGTGTTTTTAATTGGTCATATGACCAATAAGAAGGCAGTAACCAAGTCAATGATCCACTTAATACATCTTAATCTTAAGGTTAAATCGTTTGATTAGCCATTAAGTTTCTAGTGATAAAAAATTAAAAACAACGGTAGAATAAAGGAATACTCATGCTTACCCCCTATGTCCGTGCCATCTTACAAGCCACTGTTTATGATGTTGCTATTCATACCCCCCTTGAACCTGCCGCCAAACTTTCCAAAAAATTTGATAACCACATTCGTCTAAAACGAGAAGATTTACAGCCTGTTTTTAGTTTTAAGTTACGAGGTGCTTATAATAAAATCAGCCAATTATCCGACGCTCAAAAACAAAAAGGCATCATTTGTGCATCAGCAGGTAACCATGCCCAAGGTGTGGCATATTCTGCCAACCGTTTGGGTATTAATAATTTAATTATCATGCCAACCACGACGCCTGATATCAAAGTTCAGGCAGTCAAATCCTTTGGTGGCACAGTGTATTTGCATGGTGATAGCTTCGATGAAGCCAACCGCTTTGCGATGCATAAAGCTGAAACTGACGGCATGACTTATATCGCACCTTATGATGATGAACTGGTAATTGCAGGACAAGGAACAATTGGGCTTGAGCTGACACAGCAGTGGCGTAATATTGATTATGTATTTATTGCTTGTGGTGGCGGCGGTCTGTTGGCGGGCGTAGCAGCTTTTTTAGGAGAAGTTGCACCACATATTAAGGTGGTTGCTGTTGAGCCTGAAGGTGCAGCTTGCCTAAAAGCCGCCCTAGCATCCAATAAGCGTGTCCGCCTACCGCAGGTATCTTTATTTGCTGATGGCGTAGCAGTTGCCCAAATTGGCGAGCTGCCTTATCAAATTGCCAAATTATCAAAATCTGATGGCTCAGGTACTGTGATTGAGCCTGAAATCGTCACTTGTACTAACGATGAAATCTGCGCTGCCATCAAAGATATTTTTGAAGAAAATCGCTCTATTGTTGAAACGGCAGGTGCTTTATCGGTAGCAGGCATGAAAAAATTTATCCAAACGCACAACCTAAGTGGCAAAAACTGCGTTGCCATCATCTCGGGTGCAAACATGAACTTTGACCGCTTGCGTTATATTGCTGAGCGAACCGAAATCGGTGAACAAAAAGAAGCAATTTTTGCGGTACAATTGCCTGAAAAAACTGGTGCATTTTTGGATTTTTGTCGTGTACTACAAGGACGAAATATCACTGAATTTAATTATCGTATGGACGCCACTAACCCCAATACTGCCCATGTTTTTGTTGGTATCGGACTAAAAGAAGGTCAAAAAGAACGCATCTTAATTAGCGATACTTTGGTAAAAAATGGCTATACAGCTTATGACTTAACCGATGATGAGGCGGCCAAAACACACATTCGTTACTTAATTGGGGGCCATGCCAATCTAGCAGATGAGCAATTATTTAGAGTTATTTTTCCTGAACGGCCCGGTGCACTACTCAATTTTTTAGAAAAATTGGGCCAAGATTTCAATATTACCCTATTTCATTATCGAAATCATGGTGCTGCCGAAGGACGAATTTTGGTAGGATTACAGGCCAGCCATAGTAATAGCCGTCAAATTCTAGACGCACTTACTGATATTGGCTACGAATGTCAAGGTTTGACAGAAGATGTGGGCTATCAGCTGTTTTTGAAGTGATGGACATTACCACCCTACCCCATTGGTCATTTGGCAACACTCCTCAGATGGCGGATGCGCTATTAAAGCTTGTGTTAGATGGCAAAAAAACCGCTACTTGTACGGCTTTAGATTGGCACTTAGCAGAGCCACTACCGCCTGTGGGCAGCCTACAAGTCATTACCGATGGGCAAAATATACCTGCTTGCATTATCCAAAATACTGCGCAGTTTATCATTCGCTTTAACGAAGTGGATGAAGCTCTTGCCAAAAAAGAAGGTGAAGGTGATTTATCCTTGGCGTATTGGCGAGCAGAGCATCAACGATTTTTTGAGCGATTTGATATCTTTGATGATACAATGTGGCTAATTTTTGAAGAATTTACTGTGGTTGAGATTTTATGACTTGGGTCACCAAGCTCATCATTGTAAGCTGTCAGTGAAGCTTATATAGAGCAAACATGACAAGTTGGCGGTATGACAGCTGCAGCATTAACGATCTAAACTCAGACGCTCACTGTCCATCAATCCCACCCATCAAGGCAAAGGCTGCGAAAACAAGCTTTGCCCAAAAGCTGGATGTATAAAACTTCAAAAAAATCTATGGCAATGACAAGCTTAAAATATCGCTATAAATTGGTAATACACCCATGACAGAACACGCTTTAACTCGAGTGCGTGCTGATAAATGGCTATGGGCAGCACGATTTTTTCGTACCAGAAGCCTTGCCAAAGAAGCCATCGAAGCAGGCAAAGTACATATGAACGGTACTAAAATCAAAGTCAGCAAAGAGCTACAAGTCGGCGATACACTCACCATTCGCCAAGGGCATGCGACACGCCTTGAAGAAAAAACCGTCATCATCAAAACCCTATCTGAAAATCGGGGCAATGCCACCCTTGCAGCGACGCTATATGAAGAAACTGACGAAAGTAAAACTCAGCGTGCTTTTATGGCTGAACAACGAAAGCTAATGAATTTGGCGCGTCCAGACAGCCGACCTGACAAAAAGCAGCGCCGAGAATTAAATAAATTCAAACACCATTGGTAATGATTATGACCACACCACGATCGATTCTATTTGTTTGTTTGGGTAATATCTGCCGAAGCCCATCCGCTGAAGCTGTGATGCGTGCCAAACTGACCAAGTTTTTGCCTGATATCCATTTGGATTCAGCAGGCACAGCGGGCTATCACATCGGCAATCCACCTGATCCACGCGCCATCACCATCGGTGAATCGCTTGGCTTTGAGTTAAGTCAGCTTCGTGCACACCAAGTTTCTTTGGAGGATTTTTATGAATTTGAGCTCATTTTTGCGATGGATGACGCCAATTTATCAGACTTACAAACTCTTAAAAATACTGCCATGATGCATGCCAATGGTCAAGACATGGCAAAGCTTAGCTTATTTGATCCAGAAGGTCGGTCGGTGGCTGACCCTTATTATGGTGATGAGCAAGATTTTGAGCAAATGTACGCCCATCTTCAGCAAATTGCCAATCGGTATATCACTGCATGGCAGCTTGATCATCAAGCTTTACTGGCTATAGATTGACTTATCAAGCCTGCTACCGCTATAATGCGACCCATTGCCCATCAATTGACATATTCCATGCTTGACACTTACCAAAATTATGATCTGTCTTCGATGAATACTATGGCACTGTCGTCTGTTGCAGATACAGCGATAGTCATTCATGATGCAGCCGCTTTGCCAACACTTAAGCTAAATAACGCTTGGTTTG
>ERZ1023418.259-NODE-259-length-11017-cov-47.073983_pt1 | contig 11017 bp, 8 predicted proteins | sample MGYA00380511_ERZ1023418 | MGnify/ENA primary metagenome ERZ1023418 (study PRJEB33173, sample SAMEA4830370) | metagenome | study: EMG produced TPA metagenomics assembly of the PRJEB25223 data set...
GCGCGGTAGTACACGAAAATCAACAATGCCATTAGAACAGTTAAACCAATACTGATTGCAGAACCAAATGGCCAGTTACGAGAAATTAAGAATTCGCTCTTAATTACGTTTCCCACTAGTAATACTTTTGCTCCACCAAGTAGGTCTGCTACATAGAACATTCCCATTGCTGGCAATAATACCAATAAACAACCTGCAATAATGCCTGGCATAGTTAATGGTAAAATCACTCGGAAGAAACGTTGGAATGCATTTGCGCCTAAATCTCTTGCAGCCTCTAATAAGCGACCGTCTAATTTTTCAATCGCAGAGTAGAGTGGCAAAATCATAAATGGCAATAGCAAATAAACTAATCCAATGATTACCGCAATTTCAGTATTCAAAATGCGAACGGGTTCACTCAAAATTCCCATGTCTATCAACATGGTGTTAAGCACACCTTTCACACCGAGAAACACTTTTATTCCATAAATACGAACCAATGAGTTTGTCCAGAATGGTAAAACCACAAGGAACAATAAGAGCGGTCGATATTTAGGATGAATTTTGCTCATCATAAAAGCAAATGGATAACCTATTAGTAAGCAAATAATGGTGGCGATGCCCGACATAGACAATGAATTCCACACAACTTGTGCATAAAGCGGATTAAACAAGTTTGTATAGTTTTCAATAGTAATTGGGAATGCATAAAAGTTGCTACCATCTCGAGTCAGAAAACTTACGGCAAGTACCAATAAGTTTGGAATCAGCACAAAGAAGATTAGCCAACTGAAGATAATCGCAACAGTAATTTTCTGGAATTTATTATTGATTATCTTCATCGTTGAGTACAACCTCCCAGCCTTCGTGCCATGTGATACCTACGCGTTGTCCTATGCTATGATCCATATGTGGATCATCTTCATTAAAGAATTCACTTACAAGGACACGCATTCCGTTATGATCAAACTCTACCGTTGATTCTAATGTCATTCCTTTATAAGTGCGGTCAATAATATGACCGATAATTGCTTTAGAATGTTCATTTTCATCTAATTCTTCAATCACAATATCTTCAGGGCGAAGGAGTACTTGAAGTTTTTGATCTTTTTCCACAGGCATATCCGTATAAATATCACAAATACGACCTTCAACATTTGCCAGTACAACTTGTTCTGATTTTCGTTCAATCACAGTGGCTTCAAATACGTTAATTTCGCCAATGAAACGAGCAACGAATAAGTTAGCTGGATCTTCATAGATTTCACGTGGAGAACCATCCTGTGCGATTTTACCTTTACGCAATAATACAATACGATCAGACATTGTAATCGCTTCTTCTTGATCGTGGGTGACGAAAATAAAGGTAATGCCAAGCTGACGTTGTAACATTTTGAGTTCTTGTTGCATTTGTTTACGCAATTTGTAATCCAATGCAGATAAAGACTCATCAAGTAACAACACTTTTGGTTTATTTACTACGGCACGAGCGATAGCAATACGTTGTTGTTGTCCGCCAGAAAGTTGAGTTGGCTTACGATCCGCCATCTCTTCTAGCTGTACCATACGCAAGGCTTCTAAAACACGCGGTTTAATTTCCTCGTTTGGTACTTTTTGCATACGCAAACCGAAAGCTACGTTCTCAAAAATTGTCATATGTGGAAATAGCGCATAGCTTTGGAATACCGTATTAATATGACGTTTTTCCGCTGGCACATTGGTGATATCTTCACCATCTAAAATAATGCTACCTGAATCCAATTCTTCTAAGCCTGCAAGTAAGCGTAAAATTGTGGTCTTACCACAGCCTGAGGGGCCAAGAATAGTGACAAATTCACCGTTATTAATTGTAAGATTGAAATCGTTAATAATGGTGTTAGAACCATAGGATTTTTTGATTGAACGAAGCTCAATAATAGGCTTGTTTTGAGGCTGATTTTCCACTAGCTTTGGTTTTCTCCCTAATTTCACCAATGATTTGGTACTGAGTAGAAATAAAACCTGCAAGACTGCAGGGGCGACATATAAAAATAGACGCCTATGATATAGTGAATTGTTAATAATTAAAAGGACTTAATGCCTTAGAAAGTAAAAAAACTGCCGTTCATAAAAATAACGAGAAATTTAACCGCACTTTCGATGTATTTTACTTCGTTAATTTTATAAATATTGTTATATATCAAGATGTTTTCTATTTTTCTCGTTAAACTAAAAAAGATATTTTTAAAAGGAGCGAGAATATGATTTCTCAAATAGATAAAACAGAACTTTTAGAACGATTTTTACATTATGTGTCTTTTGACACCCAATCAAAACCTCATGCTAAGCATTCCCCTAGCTCAGTTGGACAAATGAAGTTAGCCATGCAGTTGCAAAAAGAGCTCACCCAACTTGGTTTAGAGAATGTTGAAGTAAGTAAATACGCGGTGGTGACAGCATTTTTACCCGCTAATGATCCTAACTTAACGAAAACCATCGGTTTAATTGCACATCTTGATACGTCTCCGCAATGTAGAGGCAAAAATGTACGCCCCGAAGTGATAGAGCAATATCGTGGCGGAGATATTGCATTAGGTATTGGCGAGGAATTTATTAGCCCTGTTTATTATTCTTTTATGCAAAAATTGGTCGGGCAAACGCTTATTGTTGCCGATGGAACCACTTTGCTTGGGGCGGATAATAAAGCGGGAATTGCAGAAATTATGACCGCACTTTCCATTCTTCAAAAAGAGAATATTCCTCATTGCAATATTCGTGTTGCTTTTACGCCTGATGAAGAAATTGGTTTGGGAATCCATTATTTCCCAATGGAAAAGTTTTCCTGTGATTGGGCATATACCATTGATGGGGGAGAAGTAGGGGAATTAGAATACGAAAACTTTAATGCTGCAACGGCAAAAGTGCGGTTTTTCGGGCGGAGTATTCACACAGGTTATGCAAAGGGAAAAATGGTGAATGCACTCACTTTAGCTTGTGAATTTCAGCAAGTTTTTCCTGTTGATGAAGTACCAGAAAAAACGGATGGGAAAGTGGGCTTTTATCATTTAGAAGATTTTTCTGGCGATATTGAGCAAGTAGATCTCACTTATTTGATTCGTGATTTTGATGAGCAGAATTTCGCACAAAGAAAAGCTTTTATTAAAAGTCAGGTGGAAAAATTTAATGCTAAAAAAGGTTTGAAAAAGTCTATTGAGTTAGAAATTCAAGATAGCTACCAAAATATGTATGATGTGGTAAAAAACGTTCCTCAATCAATTGAACTTGCTGATCGCGCAATGAAAGCGGTGGGAATTAAACCAAATCATAAGCCGATTCGAGGTGGTACAGATGGGGCATTTTTAGCATCTGAGGGTTTAGCATGCCCAAATATTTTCACGGGTGGTTATAATTTCCATAGTAAACACGAATTGGTTTCTTTACAGGGTATGGAAAAAACAGTTCAAGTAATTATTGAAATGATGAAATGTAAAGATTTGTAAAGAAATGTAAAGATTTTTCTTGCTATTCTTTAGATTACTCAATATAATGGTGGCGTTTTATCGAGATTCCTTTGATGAAGCTAAACTTTAGAGATTTTATTCATAAATTCCTTTTTAATGCCCCTAATTATTTAGGGGCTTTTTTTATCTAATTGGACAAGAAATAATAAAATAGCTAACAAATTTAATATTTCTTCATTTTAAATTATTTTTTATCCTATTAATTTAACTCTAAATTCTCAAGAATATATTTTATCAACTAAAAATAGTTAATAATCAGAATTTTTAACGCTCTACAATATTTATTTCTATAGATTTATTTACTGATTTAAAAAACGTTAAATTTAGTGGCTAAATTGACTAAATTAGTTTAAAGAGGTCGCTGTGAAGAATAGGTATAAGAGTTTCCTATTCTAAATAGGAAACTCTTACTTTTGAGGTAATTTGTTAGATCAAGTTTGATCTTAGACAAATTAAATTTATCTAACTTTATTGAGTTAGATTGATTGCAGGTTAGTTTTCGTTAGCGTTGAAATTTATTCATTAAGCGTGACAAGTTTGGCAAGCTGCTTGGAACATCCATACCAATTTTTCTTGTTCTTTAATGTAGTCACTCATTTGTGATGCAGTACCTTCATCATTAGCATTATTTGCAAAAGAAAGAATTTCACGTTGTTGATCTAGCAATGTTTTTAGACCTTGTAATGTACCTGATAAACACTCTTGTGCGTTACTTACTGCAATATCTTCTTTAATTCGAGATATTTTTAAGTATTGGCTGTAAGCATTATTTGGTGTGTAACCTAAAGTTAAAATACGCTCAGCCACTTCATCAACTCTAGCAATTAAATTAGTATAAATTTCTTCAAATTTTGTGTGTAATGCAAAGAAGTTTACACCTTTAATGTTCCAGTGATAGCCTCGCACATTAGTATAGAAAACTTGGTAGGTTGCAAGTAATTCGTTAAGTTTATTGGCTAATTCTGCTGACTGAACTTTGTCTAATCCGATAGATGTTTTGGACATAATAATTTCCTTTTTCTAGTTGAATAATTGAGCTAACGCCCTCCCTTTGGTATGGGTATTATACGTTTCTATAATTTGCAGTGAAATTGTTCTATTCAATATAATTGATAGCCTTAGCCTTAGCCTTATTTGTTAATAAATTGTAATAAATAAAAACTATCAAAATAAGTGATCAAGATCACAGTTTTAATGAATATTTAATCAAACTATCGCGGCTAACAGTAAATTTTGATTTAATAAGTACAGTTATAATTTTTAATATTTTTTCTAAGGATATGTTATGCAAGAACTTATTAAGCACGCCTTGCCACAAGATGATGCACTCAATCAAGCTATTGTGAATGAACTTCGTTCACAAAGTTGGGCTGGTTTTTTAAATTATTCCCAAGTGCAACTGCTTTGTCGTAATTTTGAACTTACATCACTAAAATTAGCTATGCACTTGTTGCCACTTGCCGCAAGTTATAGTCATACTGCTATTTCTCATTTTAATGTGGGGGCAGTTGCTATTGGCGAACAAGGGGATTTTTATTTTGGTGCGAATCAAGAATTTGCTAATTCAGCCATTCAGCAAACGATTCACGCGGAACAAAGTGCAATTTCTCACGCTTGGTTGCGTAATGAACGCCGTATTTCAGATATGGTGGTCAATTACACGCCGTGCGGACATTGTCGTCAATTTATGAATGAATTGCACGGTGCTGAAAAAATTTCAATTCATTTGCCGCATAGCCAAAATAATCCATTACATTCTTATTTACCGGATGCGTTTGGGCCAAAAGATCTCGATATTGCAGCGCATCTTTTGGCGGAAGAAAATCATGATTTAGTTGCTGATCATCAAGATGGTTTGGTTAATCAAGCTATTTTAGCGGCAAATCAATCTCATTGTCCTTATTCAAATAGTCCACACGGCATTGCGATTTTATTTAAAAATGGAGATGTGGTAACAGGACGTTATGCAGAAAACGCCGCATTTAATCCGAGTTTGCCAGCGTTGCAAACCGCACTTAATTTTGCGTATTTAAATGATAGAAAATTGAGTGATATTGAGCGAATTGTGATGGCTGAAAAAGCATTAAAATTGAGCCATAAAACGATGGCTGAAACCTTATTATCCACATTAACTTCGGTAGAACTAGAGTATTATTCGTTGTAAATATGAAACGCGAGTAAAATAAAAAGGGAATAATTTCCCTTTTTTATTTATTCGCTAAAATTACCGCTCTTTTCGGTGCTTGATAACCTTCAATGGTTTTATTGTGATCATTTGGATCTAAGAAATCAATCAGGCTTTCATTTTCTAACCAATCAGTTTTACGCTGTTCTTCTAATGTGGTTGTCGCTACATCCACACAACGCACATTGGTAAAGCCAACTTTTTCTAGCCAATTGATTAGTGCAGCGACAGAGGGGATAAAATAAACATTTTTCATTTTTGCATAGCGATCTGCTGGTATAAGTACAGTATTGACATCGCCATCTACCACTAAGGTTTCTAATACCAATTCGCCACCTTTTACCAATTGATTTTTCAACTGGCTTAAATGATCTAATGGGGATTTACGATGATAGAGTACGCCCATTGAAAATACAGTATCAAATGCTGCTAATGGTTGCATTTGCTCAATACCAAGGGGGATAAGATTTGCCCGACGATCATTATTAAGTAGCTTGCGTACTGCTTCAAATTGGCAAAGGAAAAGCTCGGTAGGATCAATCCCGACGACCATTTTTGCACCTTCCCCTACCATTCTCCACATATGATAACCGCTGCCACAGCCTACATCTAAAATAGTGCGACCTTGTAAGGGCGATAAGTGAGGAAGAACACGATCCCATTTAAAATTTGAACGCCATTCACAATCAATATGAATACCGAAAAGATGATAAGGCCCTTTTCGCCACGGCATTAATTGCTTTAAATGATGGATAATTCGTTGTTTTTCTCCTGTTGAAAGGAGAAAAGTGCGGTCAGATTTTACCGCACTTTTGAGATCAATTTTGTCAGCTTGTAAATCAGGCAGAAAATTAACAATTTTGCTCCATTTCGCATAATCAGCGTGAGTTTGATTTTCCCACTCTTTTAATTGGTGCGGTAAGGTTTCTAACCAGTCCGATAAATTTGTGGTCGCAATTTGTTGGTAAAAAGGGCGAAAGTCGATCATTTTGCTTCCTTATAAGCCTTTTCTGCTTTATCAAAGGTATTAAGAATATCTTGTTCTGGTTTGGAAAGTAATGAAATAACAATAATTGCAAGGCTGGCGAAAGCAAAACCAGGGATCATTTCATATACTTTAAACCAATCGGTATCAGCTGGAACAACTTCTTTCCAAGCAAATACGGTCACTGCGCCTACAAGCATACCTGCCATTGCGCTCGATGATGTCATTCGTTTCCAGAAAAGAGAGAAAAGTACAACAGGACCAAACGCACTACCAAATCCCGCCCAAGCAAATTCGACAAGTTTTAATACTTTGCTGTTTTCATCTTGTGCGATCCAGATAGCAAATGCAGCAATCACTAAGACCATTATTCTGCCAAGCCATACGAGCTCTTTTTCTGAAGCCTTAGGGCGAATAAAACCTTTGTAGAAATCTTCTGTTATTGAGCTTGAAGAAATTAATAATTGCGCGCTTAATGTACTCATTACTGCAGCTAAAATAGCAGAAAGTAATATGCCTGCGATCCAAGGATTAAATAAAAGTTTAGCTAATTCAATAAAAACCTGTTCTGGTTCGCGATTAACTGTGCCTGCAATAGCTGGATTTACAAAGAAATATGGAATAGCGAATAAGCCAATGCCAATTGCGCCTCCTAAGCAAAGCACCATCCAAGTCATACTAATACGGCGTGCTTTGATAAGTGATTTGACAGAATCTGCAGCCATAAAGCGCGCTAAAATATGCGGTTGCCCGAAATAGCCTAATCCCCAAGCGGCAAGGCTTAATAAACCAAGTGGTGTGGTAGAAGTAAATAAATCCGTGAAATCTTTATTTACGGCAGCCTCAGCTTGTTCTAGTACTGCGGAAAATTGAGCGGTATCGGCGAAACTCAATAACACAAAAACAGGGGTTAAAATTAATGCAAAAATCATTAATGTGGCTTGAATGGTATCTGTCCAGCTTACCGCAAGGAAACCTCCGATGAACGTGTAAGCAATGGTTGCCGCTGCGCCGTACCAAAGTGCGGTGGAATATTCCACAGAAAATATATTTTGGAATAATTTTGCGCCAGCCACGACACCAGAAGCACAATAAATAGTAAAAAACACTAAAATAATAGTGGCAGAAACAAGTTTTAATAATTTGTGTGATGAACCAAAACGATTGTGAAAATATTCTGGGAGAGTGAGCGCATTATTATTTAATTCTGTATAAACACGCAAACGACCAGCCACTAAAAGCCAGTTAAAATAAGCCCCGATAGTTAAACCAATAGCAATCCAGCCTTCAACTAAGCCTGATAAATATACTGCACCAGGTAAGCCCATTAAAAGCCAACCAGACATATCTGACGCACCTGCTGACATTGCGGTGACAAAGCTGCCTAAACGACGTCCACCGAGAATGTAATCTGATAAATTATTCGTGTAATAATAGGCGAGTACGCCAATCAGCAACATCCCGAAAATATAAATAGTAAAAGTAATAAGACTTGGGTCGAATCCAAACATTATATAAGTCCAAAATGGGTTAAAAATTTCAGAAAGGGTGCATTTTACCTTATTTCGGGCTATTATTCTATTTAGACTAAATATTTGATGAAATTTAAGAAATTAGGAATATAAAATGGATGCTGTCGAGTTATTGATGAACGTAACGCCTAACGAAACACGCATTGCGTTAGTAGAAACAGGAATGTTGCGAGAAGTGCATATTGAACGCCAAGCCAAACGAGGAATTGTCGGAAATATTTATAAAGGTCGTGTCACTCGAGTGCTACCAGGAATGCAATCTGCTTTTGTTGATATTGGTTTGGAAAAAGCCGCTTTTTTACACGCCGCTGACATTGTATCTCACACGGAATGTGTAGATGAAAATGAACAAAAGCAATTTAAAGTTAAGAGCATTTCAGAATTAGTACGAGAAGGGCAGGATATTGTTGTACAAGTGGTGAAAGAGCCGCTAGGTACAAAAGGTGCACGTTTAACAACGGATATCACATTGCCATCACGTTATCTTGTTTTTATGCCAGAAAATAGCCACGTAGGCGTTTCACAACGTATTGAAAGCGAAGAAGAACGCGCCCGTTTAAAAGCATTAGTTGAACCTTTTTGTGATGAACTCGGCGGTTTTATTATTCGTACCGCCACAGAAGGGGCAAGCGAAGAAGAATTACGTCAAGACGCTGAATTTTTAAAACGCTTATGGCGTAAAGTTTTAGAACGTAAATCTAAATACCCAACCAAATCAAAAATTTACGGCGAGCCAGCACTTCCACAACGTATTTTGCGCGATTTTATCGGCACAAACTTAGAAAAAATTCGTATCGACTCTAAACTTTGCTTTGGCGAAGTAAAAGAGTTTACCGATGAATTTATGCCTGAATTAAGCGATAAACTTGTTCTTTATTCTGGCAATCAACCTATCTTTGATGTGTACGGGGTTGAAAATGCGATCCAAACAGCCTTAGATAAACGTGTTAATCTCAAATCGGGCGGCTATTTAATTATCGAGCAAACAGAAGCCATGACCACCATTGATATTAATACAGGCGCATTTGTGGGGCATCGTAATCTAGAAGAAACCATCTTCAATACCAATATTGAAGCAACTAAAGCCATCGCGCAGCAACTCCAACTACGTAATCTTGGCGGCATTATCATTATTGATTTTATTGATATGCAAACAGATGAACACCGCAATCGAGTACTAGAATCTTTATGTGATGTGCTTTCTAAAGATCGCGTGAAAACCAATGTGAATGGGTTTACGCAATTAGGTCTTGTAGAAATGACCCGTAAAAGAACCCGCGAAAGTCTTGAACACGTGCTATGCGATGAATGTCCAACTTGCCATGGCCGCGGTCGAGTGAAAACTGTTGAGACTGTTTGCTACGAAATTATGCGTGAAATTATTCGGGTTTATCATTTATTCAGCAGCGAACAATTTGTTGTTTATGCCTCGCCAGCGGTTTCCGAATATCTTATTAATGAAGAATCTCACGGTTTGCTACCAGAAGTGGAAATGTTTATTGGCAAACGCGTTCAAGTGAAAACTGAGCAATTTTATAATCAAGAACAGTTTGATGTGGTTGTTATGTAAATGCTGCTTCAACAAAGTGCGGTAAAAATTTTTAAGATTTTCACCGCACTTTTTATGTATAAAAACAATATTTCCTTTATATCTTAATCTATATGACGTAAAATTGAGCATCTTTTATTTAATATAGTGAGGATCTAAATATGTTTTTATATAATTCTGTAAACAAACAATACTAGTCTTTTCTTCCCATCTTGTACAATAACTACAGCTCTCTCCATTATTGGTGGAATATTCACTAATCCAGCTTTAGCAGATACTTCTCCCCCTGCCACTTCAAATACTAACTTCTCAGAAAATTTTGGAATGAAAGATATTAGTACATCTGATAGTACGAGCAATAACAATATCATTATCGGTAATTTAAAAACTAATAAAATTAATGATGTTAAAGGTATTGATACTTCTAATCCTAATCCTAAATTATCTCACGCAACTAATAATTTAATCGTTGGCGATAACAACACTTTAACGGGTAATAGTACGGTAGTTGTAGGGCTTAGTAATAATGCAACAGGCATTTCTTATGGTGGGGGTAATGGTAATTTACAGGTTTATGGTTTGAATAATACAGTAAAAGGTGCTTCAAGCCAGGTGTTTGGGCAAGGAAATGAAGTGTATGGTGTCTATCACACTGTGTCTGGTTATGGTAATAACGTAGGCAAATCTAGTGATGGTATAAGTGATAATCGCTACAATGTAGTATCTGGTTATAAAAATAAAGTGGAGGGGGAACATAACATTGTGTTTGGCGAAGAAAATGAAGTGAAAACATCTGACAATACCAAACCTAAGGTAGATCATACAGTGGCGTTAGGATATCACGCGAAAACACTTGGAAATGATGCGGTGGCAATTGGCAAGGAAACCGAAGCAAATATTGGTTCTACGGCAATTGGTGGAAACGCAAATGCTACAGGTAATTATTCGGTTGCGTTAGGGAAAGAAAGTGAGGCATCGAAAAGCTATACAGTAGCAATTGGTAAGGGGGCAAAAGCCTTAAAATCATCAGCCGTAGCTCTTGGAGATGGTGCAAAAGCTGAACACAGTAACAGCGTTGCATTAGGTTCTGACGCACAAACAACAAGATCGAATGAAGTTTCTGTGGGTAAGGTTGGCACTGAAAGATACATTGCTAATGTAAAAGATGCAGTAAAAGACACTGACGCAGTAAATAAAAAAACAAATGGATGATGGTGATAAACAGATTCAATGTAAAATTTTTCATTTTAAATTTCCTTTTTTGAGTGTAAAAATAGCTACCTT
>ERZ1023418.269-NODE-269-length-10709-cov-3.398254_pt1 | contig 10709 bp, 7 predicted proteins | sample MGYA00380511_ERZ1023418 | MGnify/ENA primary metagenome ERZ1023418 (study PRJEB33173, sample SAMEA4830370) | metagenome | study: EMG produced TPA metagenomics assembly of the PRJEB25223 data set...
CATCTGGGGTTATGGTAACCACACGTTGATAGGCAAAAGCTGATAAGCTGATGGTTAAGCTTGTTAGCAGTATGGTGAGTTTTTTGATAAATGGTGTCATGGTTATTCCCATCAGGTTGCTCCTATCAGGTCATGTATCAGGTCATGGCTATTTGGTCATTGTCATCAAGCAGGGTGTGCTGATTGGGCAGTTTGGGCAATCGGTTTGGCAAAATCTTGTATGAGTTTGTCTGTTACATGCCGCCAACTTGCCAGCTCAGGTTCTCCCTCTAAGCGCTGTCCAAAAAAGCTGACAATGGTTTTGCCTGATTTGTCAAAAGCTTCCACACAAGTGATGATGCCATCTGATGTTGGGCGTTTGACCACCCACAGTTGAGCAATCGCCACATCGTGTAAGTGTAAAGTAAATTGTGTGCTGTCTTTATCTAAAATATTTATCCAATCACCCGTGCGTTTAATGTGGTGAATGTTACCTGTTTGGATTTGTACCACGCCTGTATTGCCAACAAAAGTCATCAGTGGGCAGTCATGTTCTTTAACGAATTGAAATAACGGCTCAATGGCATCAACTTGCAGAGCCACGGCATGTTTTTCGGGGGCATGGTGGTAACTACTGGCTCTATCAATCCCCAATTTTTGAATGATGAAATGAAATTGGTGAATGTTGTTCATGTTTAGCCATTGTTGTTGAAAATCAGCAATGGTCTTTTCATCTAAGGCTTGTAATCGCCAATCACCATCATGTTGTTGTGATTTTTTAAGACAGATTTCTTGTGGTGTGTCTTTGTTTATGTCATCGTTTATCTCATCGGTGTTCATGTCATCGGTATTGTTGTTCACACTGTCAACGTTGTTCACAATGTCAACATAGGTATTGGCTTGTTTGGCATACTCATCGATGAGTGCCTGCCATTTTTGTACTTGGTCATCACTGGTTGATTGTAAGAATATTTTGTTAATGGCGTTGCCTTGCTCATCAAAAAATTGCAAGCTGTGGGTGGGTTTATTGTGGTTGCTGTTGTCATTGCCATTGTTATTGCCATGAATTGAAATTGCCAACATGTGTTGCCACTGATTGATAAAATAACGCAAATCCAAACCACCCACATTCACCATCAGTGCCATATTTGTGCTGATTTTTAAATTTTGATACCGCCCTATTTTTTCATGAACAGCATGCTCATTACGCACAATGCTCAGTAGCTCATGGAACTGCTCAAGCTTGGTTAATATGTCTTGGCATTGTGTCCCAAGATATTGCGAATGTGGTGAAGCCAATAACAACGCAAGTTCACTGACTCCCAATAATTTTGCCCCTTCGGTAGGAAATAGCATGGGTGTTTTGGCTTTTTCTCGTTGATAACGTTGCCAAAGTCGAGCATCTTTATGGCGAATGTCAATACAATCTTGATTGTTACACATGGCTATTGTTCCTTTTAAGTTTTCAATTTAAGTTTTCAATGAAAATTCCAAAACATCAATACCAAGCTGATGTGTCTGTGGCATTTATTTAACAGTACCGCCTGTTTAACAACATCGCTGTTGCCTATTATGGTTAGGTTATGGTCAGATTTTGTTTGCATGGTGTTTGTGTGGTTTTTGGCATTATTTTTTGGCGTTGTTTTGGTAGGGTGCGGCTAAAAATAACACTTGCAAACGATAATTATTATCATTATTATAAATTAATAATTATCATTTGCAAGTGTTGTTGTTAAATAACAGCCATTAAATAACAGCCATCAGCCATGCCAATTATGTGAATTATGCCAATCATGAAAACATCAGCATCAGTATTAACGTCCTGCTTATCCGCCATCAGTTTGTCTTGGCAAGCTAAAGGTTTACAAAAACAGTACGTACAAAAAAATCATAAATCAATGGGGTTTTTTTGTCTGTCGCTGATGATGGGCGTGTGGGTGCCACTGGCGTATGCTGATGATGGGTTTAATGATGTGTCTAATACGTACGTCCATCAATACGCCCATTGCCATTCTTGAACCAATCGTCATCTCCGCCACTCGTAGCCAAAAAACACTGACCGATTCCCCCGTGACTGTTCAGGTGTTAGATGCTCAAACACTTGCCAAACACCATGCCCATACCCTAAAAGATGCCATTGCCTTATTGCCCAATGTGAATTTGCGTCCAATTCATGGTAAGGCAGGCTATGAAGTCATCATGCAAGGCATGGGGGGAGATCAGGTTTTGGTATTGATTGATGGTTTGCCATTAACCGCAAGCACAGGTTCAACCGTTAACCTAAATCAATATCTCAATGCTGAAGTTGCTCAAATTGAAGTCATTCAAGGGGCATCATCAGCTCAGTATGGCAGTTCTGCAATGGGTGGCGTTATTAACGTCATCACCAAAAAAATACACAATGACCAACCCATCAAAAAACATCTTGACATACAGCTGGCAAGTAATGGCAAACAAAACCCATCACAAAAAACAACAGATAACAATATGACGCATCTTGAAGCCAGCATTGATGCCAAGCTTGATGGCAAAGGTCAATGGCTTGGAAGGATATTGGCATCGTATCATGATGACAAGGGGCTAGATGACGACATGACAACTTGGGCACGCATCAAAGATGCCAGCAAACAAAAACAGATGACAGCCAAGCTGGTGTATCGTCCCGATGTTCATAATGATAAAAAACAAGCATGGTTTGAGATGACCAAATATGACGAAGACAATATCAGCAAATTTAAAAGACAGGCTGGTCAAAAGCACGTACAACAGCAACGAGAAGAAAACATCGACAAAACACGTCATGTGTTGGGATTTTTGTATCAATTTGACCCAAATGAACAAATTGACCCAAATAAACAGGGTCAGCATGACAAAAATCATCTCGCTCATCATGTGCTTGCTGGCAGTTTACAAGGGTCATTGTTGTTTGAAGATTATCACAGTCATGCCAATACGTTTGCCTTAAATGCCGACAATGACATCATCAGCACCCCAGTGTTACAACGTCAAGCAAACATTGGCACATATTTGGCTCAATTACAATACAATCTACCAAAATTAACGATGAATAACAGCACCCACTTATTACAAGTTGGCGCGCAATGGCAACAAGACAAATTGTCTCAAAGGCAAAATGGCAACAGTGAATTGATGGCAGATAAGGTCAAGCGTGATGCCATAGAAGCTTATGTACAAGATGATTGGCTGCTGGGTGATGATTGGGAACTGTTAACAGGCATTCGTTATCAATATGACAGTGATTTTGGCAAACACATTGTGCCTAAGACAGCGTTACGGCATACCCATATTGATGATGACGGACGCAGGCATGTTTGGCGAGCCAGTATCGGGCAAGGCTATCGTGTGCCAAACCTAAAAGAACGCCATTTTTTATTTGACCACAGTGCCTATGGTTATAAAGTGCTTGGCAACCCTAATGTACAACCAGAGAAGTCCACCAGTTATCAGCTTGGCTACCAGCGACAACTCAACGACCATGCTGATGTGGCATTTAACCTTTACTACAATGACATTAAAAACTTAATTGGAACTGATTACTCTGCTCAAGATGGGAACATTAAAATATTTCGTTATGAAAATGTCAGTGATGCACTCACCTTTGGCGGTGATGTGAGTGGCAATTGGCAGATTGACCAGCACAATCTGTTGGGACTCAGTTACGCTCACACAAAGACAAAAAATAAGCAAACAAAAGCCCAACTTGTGGGGCGACCACAGCACACAGCAATGCTGACATGGCTTTTTCAATTAAATAAAAATCTAGAATTCATCAATCAATTAAAATATGAATCCAAACACCTTGTGGACAGCAAGAAAAAAACCCACTCACCAGGCTGGTTTGTGGTTAATAGCAAAATAAATTATCAACTCAACCCAAATGTCAACGTGCATGTGGGCGTGAACAATCTTTTTGACAGACAAAAAGATGCTGATAATGACAATGACTTTAGCCCTGTTGATAACCGTCAATGGTTGGCTGGAGCAAGTTTTAACTTTTAACTTGTTTTAACCAGTTTTTAACTTAACTTTTCACGTTTTTAAGAGCATACTCGGCTCTAAGGAGAAAATGATGCGATCATTGGCTTTAAAATCACCGTCAACTTTGATGGTATTCACTCAAACTTTGTTGGTAAGTTCATTGCTGGCAGGGTGTGGCAATGACTCAAATAATCATGTCAGCTCACAACATAACCCACCATCTGCTAAGCCATCTCAAGGTTTTAGCCAAACTGCCCAATGGCGTGTGAATACCCAAAAGGTAGGGGAAAGCTGTTATGATTTTGACAGCAAGGCAGAAGTGGCATGCTCCAGCGATGTATGGGATGTTAAGCTTGAGCATAACAATCGTGCTTATAAATATAAATTATGGACAAATGGTGGCACAAGTGGCAATGGTCATGGTGGGGCATTGGGTCTTAGGGACTGGCAGACCTTAAAAACCTATCAATATGCGTCCTATGATCCTAAAACCAAACAAGACATCAGTCGCTTTTATCAACAAGATAAGCCAGCTGGTCTTTTTGCAGATGAGCCTTGGCTTGGTATGTTTACAACCTAAAAGCAAAACATCAGCTTTATCCCAATAATCGTGTGTATTTAATCACCTTAGACTCAAGCAATCGCACAACAACAAGCAGTGTCCAAGCCCCGGTGTATGCGTTACAAATCATCGGCTACTATGATGAAAAAGGCACACCAGGTTACCCCACCATTCGTTATATCGACGTGGCAAACCCTAACAACGTCAAGACCAAAACCATTGATGCCAGTGCCAAAGATAAATGGGCATACTTTAATCTAAAAACCAATCAAATAACCAGCGAAAATCAAGAGTGGCACATTGCGTTTAATCGCATGAATGTGAAATTAAATGGTGGCGATTCTGGTCAGGGTAAGGTTGGGGCTTATTTGGCAAAAACACCAACTGGCTATTATGATGACAAAAATCAGCCCATCACCAACAAGTTTGCCTCTGATAACAGCAAAGAAGCACTTAAAGAGTTAAAAGATATCCAAGCATATGATGTCAAAGATAATCAGGTTAAATGGGAACAAGACAGATTAAGTTCTGTTCTTAATCCTACCCATAAAGGCAATCTCCCCGTGTTGGATTATGGTTGGTATACCTATGATGGCAGAACACATAAACTGTCAGCAAAACCTGAAAGTGTGGCAGAAGGGGCATTAATTCGCTCAGCAGAGGGCAATAGCTATGCTCGAATGCGACTTAAGGAGATAGGCTATGCTGATGGCTCACCATCACCAACAAACTTTGTCTATCATTTTGACATTCAACCAAAATGATGCTTAACATGCCGTTTAATGCAGGCGTATCTATCATTGGGTGAAATAACGTTGCCCATCACTGGGTGAAATAACGTTGATAGGTTCTTTGGATTCTCAATAAGTCTGATTGATGGTCTAAGGCGTGTTGATATCTTTCATAAATATGTTGGGCATGATAGCGAGCCAAGCTTTGTAAATTCAGCTCTTGACTGTGGGTTGCAATCATGCCTAGACTGCTCAGCAGATGAATGCCCACGTCCACATTGTTAATGCCATCTCGTGATATTGGCAAAAACACAGGTTCAATAAAGTCATTGATGGGCAATGGCACGATGCTCAAACGGTCATAGGTGTCTTGCTTGTCTGATGCTTCAGGTTTGGTGTCCAGTAATAGGCGAGTTACCACTTTAATCACATCAATGGCGGTGGCAGGGTCATTGACTGCCGCTGACAATGCCCGTTGTCCTGTTTCAGCCAACACAGAAAATCCCAGTCTGGGGTCTTGGGCATAACTGCGAGAAGAATCAATGATGACAGATGACATTAATTTGTCTTCGATGGCATTGATGTGTTCATCATCAAACGCCTGTTCTCGATACAAAGCAAACATTGGCATGCCATTGTTCACAAAATCCCCTGGGCGTTGTAGCAGATGAATGTGGCAATCATATTCAATCGCAATCTCTTGCAGACCTTGCATGTCAAATTGAGATAAGTCCCCTGTCTTCTTAATGCTGACGAGGCGTTTAGGTAAAATGTCATCAGCAAAATCATTTGGGCTGGCGTGGGTAGCTCCCAAATATGGCTGATCCAGATACTGGGCTAGGCTTGTTTTGGTGGCAGATTCGATTTTTTCCATGACATTACCAACTGAGCCTAATTGTGATAAGCGTTGCATCCAACGAATAAGAATAAAAATAAGATACAACAACACCAAAACCGTACTGACAAATAAAATAAAGCGTCCTTGCGTGCCATAATACTGCATTCCCAATGCCACTCGTGCGATGATGGCATAAATAAACGCTGACACAAAACTTGCAATGGTCAAGCGAGTGCTGTCATCAGCAACCACAAATACCCTTGCTCTTGGGGTGGCGTTATCAGAGGTTGAACCAAGAGCGGTTACCATGATGGATAGGGAAAATGTGGTTACTGTCAACATACTTGATGCGATGATGTCAAGTAGACTTGATAATGTCTCAGCGGCGATGCTGGGTACGGCATCTTCTGCCAAATAGCGGTTGCCTATGGCAGCGACCAGAGAAAATACCAAGGCGAATATCACCCCAATTGTGGGCATGATCCAGAGATTGCGATCTGGGTCAGTGAGCCAAGCTTTGATGCGATACCACATAATTTTCCTTAAAAATTAAATAAAATAATCATAAAAGCCAGTCAGTTCATCAAAGCCAATCAGACCGTCAGTCGTGTTGGTCTTAGCCCAAGGCGACACATCAATTCATAACTGATGGTGTTTGCTGACGTTGCTATCGCATCAATATGAGGGGCGTTGGGTGGTTGCCCCCACAAGACGACATCACACCCTATCAACTCTGATAAGTCAACAAAAGTCTGTTTGTCATCAGTAAAATATCTCATCAGATGACTGATATCTATCATCATCATGTCCATGGCAATCCGACCAATGATGGGGCAGGCGATGCTCAAGGTGTCATTTTTAGCGTTTTGGTGGTGAGGGCGTTTCATATTGGGTGGCAACATCACACAAACATAAGCGGTCTTATCCACCACCCTAGGATAACCATCACCATAGCCGACACTGACCACCGCCACATGGCAGGGGTGTTGGGCGGTCCAATAACTGCCATAGCCGACACATTCGCCTGCCTGCAAGTGATGCACCGCCATGATGCGACTGATGAACGTCATGACCGTACGCACATTAAGCGACTCAGCACAGATGTCATTAAAAGGAGAACTGCCATATAACAAAATACCGGGGCGTACCCAATCATGGTGTTGGTCAGCAAAACGAATGATGCCTGCAGAGTTACATAATGACGCTTGAATGTTTGGGCTAATGGTTAGCCTAAGCAAATCAAGCAAATCATTAAAACGTTGAATTTGGGATTTACTGCTTATCCAATTATGTTGGTCATTTAGATTAATCCGCTTAAAGCTGTCTGCATTGGCAAAATGGCTCATCAGCACCACATCAAATCCTGCGGCATATAACTGGGCAACCGCCACTTGCGTTTGTCGTGCATCAAAACCCAAGCGGTTCATGCCTGTGTTGTACTTAACCCAAACAATGGGGCGTGGGTCATCTGTTGCGTGATTGGCGATATTGGCGATGCTGTCGTTGCAACTGGCATTTGTCATTCTGGGCAGTAAATGCACTTCTGCCCAAGACAATGCCCATTGTAATTGTCTGTGCTGATGAATGACGCACATCATGCCCTGATTTTGACAAAGCAGCCATTCATCATAGCTAAATGCCCCTTCTGTCAATAAGATAGGCTTATCCCAACCTGCTTTTCGACAGTCCATGGCTTCTGCCAAACATGCCACTCCGATGGCATCAGCATCTATTAGGGCGGGCAAGCACACATCAATACCATGCCCATAAGCATCTGCCTTAACCATGGCAAGAACTTTGGCTGTTTTACTCAGGGTCTTGATTTGTTGTAAATTATGACAAAGGGCATCGGTGTCAATATGGATGCTGGCATGACGGGCAAATACCTGATCGCCAAAGGCAGTCAAAGCGGTAGACAGTGGGTTTAAAGCAGGTTTATTGGTCATTATCATAGGGTGGGTTTCGGTGGGGTTCATATTAACGTGAGTGTTAGGGTTGATGTTAAAAGAATAACGTGAGTTTATGTCAGTTGTCATGTTGGTTGTCATGTCAATGGCACTCACCAAGGCTTGAGCCAAACTGCTGGCTGATGCTTGTCCTGTGCCAGCCAAATCCAATGCCGTACCGTGGTCGACAGATGTCCTGATGTAGGGCAGTCCTAAGGTGATGTTGATGGAATCGCCAAAACCATGTGATTTTAACACAGGTAACCCTTGGTCATGATACATGGCAATGATGGCATCACACTCTTGCAAATACCGCTGAGTAAACAAGGTATCAGCAGGCATCGCCAAACTGATGTCGTGTCCTTGTTGTTGTAGCTTGGTGAGTACGGGGTTGATGATGGTGATTTCTTCTTTACCCAGATGTCCACCTTCACCTGCGTGGGGATTAAGACCACAGACCAATATTTTGGGCTTGGCAATACCAAACTTATGTATCAGGCTATCTAATACAATGTGTGCCGTCATGTGTACCTGCTTTGGAGTGATGGCGGCTGCCACAGCGTGTAAGGGCAAATGGGTAGAGACAAGGGCAACTTTCATTTTTTGATTGGCAAGCATCATCACCACTTTATTGTTAATACCATCAATGCCATTCATCTGCATAAAATATTCGGTATGTCCACTAAATGGCGTGCCATCAGGTAAAGTCAGCTTGGCATCAATTAAGGCAGATTTTTGTAAAGGAGCGGTTACAATGCCAGCCACCTTTTGTTGACTGGCAAGCGTGTGTGCCAGTCGCAACTGTTCAAGCACCATGGCAGAATTATGGATATTGATGATGCCTGACTGAACAGGCTCGGCGGTGGCGATGGGTAATACCAAAAAATCTTGGGTTTGCCAGTCTTTAACTTGGGTTTGCCAGTCTTTAACAGTGGCTAAATTAATGACTTGCCAATTTGGTTTTCTGTCTAATGTGTTGATAAGCTGTGTTTGACGCTGTTGTAAGGCTTGTGGGCAGGCAGTTACCAAAAATGGGGGCAAATGATGGCGATGACGCAGGCGATTGAGTGTGCCATCGGAGGCAAGTTGTAATATAATATCCATACCGATGCCAGCTGGCTCACCTGTGGTGATGAGTAAGGGGCGGTGTGTCATAGACGTTCCTACACTGATATTGCGACACTTAGCTTATAAAAGCCACATAAAGCATGGCTAACATCATTCATCATTTAAGTTAACATCAATGACGTTAACATCATTTAAATGCTTGGTTAGACCTTACTGACACGTCATTTTATAAGGTTATGGGCATTTTCGCCATATCTGATGACCAAAACACCAATTAAATACCAATTAAATACCAATTAAAAATCAATCACACAATCAACCACACAACACAATCAATAAAACGCAATCAACAAAATACAATCAATAAAACGCACTTTAGGTTAATCATGACTGAATCACAACTCAACATTCCCCAACAAACCTTGCCATCAAAACAAGAATCAGCAACCAACACAAACTTGCATCAAGCACATGGTTCACATGGCTTAAACGGTTCACATGGCTTAAACAAAGAAGGGTTGCTCAAACAACTGCCACCGCATAACATGGAAATTGAAAAAGCACTGTTGGCATCGTTGATGAGTGTCAGTGAATCGTATGACCGCATTGCTGATATTGTGCGAACACAAGATTTTTATGCTGTGCGACATCAGTCCATATTTAATGCCATCAGTGCTTTAGCCCACGCCAATGAACCGTATGACAGCGTCATGGTTTATGAATGGTTAGAGCGACAAAAAAAGTTGGACATGGCAGGCGGTGAGCAGTATTTGGGTGATATTTTATCGCAAAGCCCTGCCACTTTATTTAACTTAACTGGCTATGCTGAGAGAGTCAAAGAACTGTCCACCTTACGTCAACTGATTGACGCTTGTAATGAGGTGCTTAATTTGGCATATCAGCCCAAAGAGCAAAGCATCAGCGAGATACTTGATAAGGCTGAGTCAAGTATTTTTGCCATCAATGAGCAATACAGCAAGCGAGCAGGACAAAAAGGCCCAACGGCGGTTAGCGACATTCTTCCCAGCGTGGTCAATCAAATTGATGAACTCAGAAAAACCCCAGGTGGCATGATTGGGCTTGAGACCACCTTTGTGGAATTAAATAACAAAACACAAGGGTTACAAAATGGTGATTTGGTGATTGTGGCGGCACGTCCGTCCATGGGGAAAACCACCTTTGCCATGAATCTGGTAGAGAGCGTCTTATTTAAGCATGATTTACCTGTGGTGATGTTCTCCATGGAAATGCCGTCTGAATCCATTGTCATGCGTATGATATCATCATGGGGTATGGTCAACCAAGCCCGTTTGCGTTCAGGGTAGATTAATGAAGAATAATGGGCAAGAATGATAAATTCGGTTGAACATATCCAAAACACCAAGCTATATATTGACGACTCACAAGCCCTACCACCATCAGAAGTGCGTTCACGCTGTCGCCGTATCGCTAAGGCTTATGATGGCAGGCTTGGGTTGGTTGTGGTGGATTATTTGCAATTGATGAAAGTGCCAAGCATGGACGGCAATCGAGTCGGTGAAATCTCCGAAATTTCTCGTAGCTTAAAAGCATTGGCCAGAGAGATG
>ERZ1023418.270-NODE-270-length-10706-cov-4.465402_pt1 | contig 10706 bp, 10 predicted proteins | sample MGYA00380511_ERZ1023418 | MGnify/ENA primary metagenome ERZ1023418 (study PRJEB33173, sample SAMEA4830370) | metagenome | study: EMG produced TPA metagenomics assembly of the PRJEB25223 data set...
GGAGATTCGCCCCGTGCCAAATGGTCAAGAACGCTTAAAAGAAGCGATGAAGCACGGCTTTACCCATGCCATCATCCCCAAAGCTAATATGCCAAAGACAGGCGATAAAAATTTTGCCAAAATCAATATCATCGCCACTGATAGGTTGGATGATGCCCTAACAAGAGCCTTTGAGCTGACATGATTTGGATTAAAAATGAGCAAATACCATCTGCCCCACAAATTCATCATGATAAAAATCACTTAAAAAATCACTTTTTTATAACACATATTTATAACACCTATCACACCAAAAGACCATGCTATTATCTTTTTTAAAAAATATAACCTCCTATGGCATTCAATACAGCCTAATCATGATATTGCTTATTATGTGGCAAATGGTCATTGGATTTGGATTGATTCCTGATTATTTATTACCATCGCCATGGCAAATTGTTCAGGCGTTTATTGATGATTTTTATTTACTCATGAGTCATGCCAAATATACGCTGATTACTGCTTTTTTGGGTACAGTGATTGGGCTTGTGTTAAGTTTTGTATTATCCATTTTCATGGATTTTTCTAAAAAGTTTAGGGACATCGTCTATCCTGTTTTATTACTCAACCAAACCATTCCAACCATCGCCATCGCCCCATTATTGGTGATTTGGCTAGGCTATGGCATATTGCCAAAAGTGGTATTGGTTGTATTGTCGGTATTTTTTCCCATGACCATTGCATTGGTGGATGGTTATCATTCTGTGCAAAAAGAACAATTAAATCTATTTCGTTCACTAAAAGCCAGTCATTACCAAACTTACCGCCATCTAAAAATACCATCTGCCATGGGGTATTTTTTTACAGGGCTAAAAGTGGCTTTGTCTTATGCCCTAATCTCAGCGGTAGTGGCAGAATGGCTCGGCGGTTATCATGGACTTGGGGTATATATGACCCGTGTGCGTAAATCATATGAGCTGGATAATATGTTTGCGGTGATATTTTTTATCAGTTTTTTGACGCTTGTATTATTGGCAAGTGTGAAACTCATTGAAAGATGGGCGTTAAAATATCAATATCTAAAATGATTGTGTGATTTGGGCATTGCCAAAGCTGTCCATTTGCTTTATAATAAAGCCCTTAGTCGGGGTGCTTTTTTAAGTTTCATACTGTCAAATTAAAAGCTGAGATGATACCCGTGAACCTGATACAGTTAATACTGGCGTAGGAAACTAAATGCTTGATTTTGCCTGATTTTTATTGTCGGCTTGACTGTATTTGCCTTTGGTTTATCCAAGGGTTTTTTTGATTATTAAATGGAGTTGTTATGTTAAATCAGTTAAGCCCAAAATTGTTATCCGTCATCGCTCTTGGGGCAAGTCTGTTGGTGGCAGGATGTAATAAACCTACCGACACACCCGCCAAACCCGCCCAAGAGCCTGCCAACACTGACAAACAAGAGCTTGTCATCGCCTTAGACTGGGTGCCAAACACCAACCACACAGGGCTTTATGTGGCACTAGATAAGGGCTATTTTGCCGAGCAAGGATTTGATGCCAAAATCGTTCAGCCTTCTGAGGACAGTACCTCTACATTAGTGGCGAATGGGCGTGCTGATTTGGGGGTGTATTTTCAGCCAAACATGGTCAAACGTCTAAACAAGGGTGAACCAATCACCGCCATCGCAGCCATCGTCCAGCACAATAATGCAGGTCTGTTATCCCTAAAATCACTGGGAGCAAACACGCCTGCTGATTTGCATGGCAAACGCTATTCAACATGGGAGGACCCTGTGGATGACAAGACGGTAGCAAGCATTGTTGGTGAACCTCTAAACCCAATCCCAGGAGAGACCACGGATGCAACCACTGCCTTGCGTATAAACCAATTTGACTATATTTTGGCGTATTATAGTTGGGATGGCATCCATGCAGGACTAAAAGGCGTTGAGACCAATTTCTTTTATCTAAAAGATTCAAATCCTGTATTTGACTACTATGCTCCTGTCATCATCGCCAACAGCAATGAGCTACAAAAAGACCCTGAACGCTACAAAAAAGCCATGAATGCCATCTCAAAAGGCTATGTTTATGCCAGTTGGCACGCTGATGAAAGTGCCAACATTCTCATCAAGCACGCCCCTGAGATAAACGCTGACCTTGTCAAAGCCAGTCAGGCGTATATGTCAGAGCAATATTTGGCAGAAGATGGCAGTTGGGGGCGGTTTGACTATCAGCGTTGGGACAATTTTTTCAAATGGGTATACGACAATAAACTCATTGACAAGCCTTTTGCCCCACAAGCAGGGGTAAGTAATGATTATCTGCCAAATGATGGTAAGTGATGGTTTGGTCATTTTAAGTAATTTTAAATAAAATATGGCGTTATCACAGCATGATTGATGATGCCATCTTTTACCATCCACAATAGGGCATACCATGATGACCCCAACAGCCAAATTACAACTTATTGATATTTGTCATCAATTTGATGGTAAGGCATTATTTTCTGATTTATCCTTGTCCATTTTTTGTGGTAAAATCGTTGCCATTGTTGGTGCAAGTGGTGTGGGCAAGACAACCTTATTTAACATTGCATCAGGACTTATCACACCAACATCAGGCAAGGTCTTGATAGACGGCAAGGATGGCACAGGAAAAGCAGGCGGTGTGGGCTATATGCTCCAAAAGGATTTGTTATTACCCTTTAAAAGTGTGTATGATAACATTGCCCTGCCTTTGACCTTGCAAAATCTGCCAAAATCCGCCATTCATGACAAAATCATGCCTCTACTACCTGCCTTTGGACTTGATGAGCTATACCACAAATACCCCGCCCAGCTCTCAGGCGGACAACGTCAGCGAGTGGCACTGCTTCGCACTTATCTAAGTAATGACAGTCTTATGCTCTTAGATGAGCCATTTTCAGCACTTGATTTTGTTACCAAAAATCAGATGTATGAATGGTTTGGGCGATTTCAAAAGGATAAAGAGCTTACATGTTTAATCATCACGCATGACATTGATGAAGCGATTTATCTGGCGGATGAATTGTATGTGTTAAAAGGTTTGCCTGCCACGCTTGCTCATCATTTTGTCATTGGCAAATCAGATGATTTTTTACAAAGTTTGGCGTATTTGACCCTAAAACAGCAGGTACTTAGAGCCATACAAGACTAAATGATGACCCATTTAAGAGATTAACATTGAATAATACCCCATAAACCCCACATTATACCATTGGTAGTTACATATCAACTCCAAATCAACTCCTTTGGCGATTTAGTGAATTCGTTTAACAAATCCCCTTTTTTAGTAATAAATTTTACAAATAACAATTATGTCCTTATTTCGCTACTTTGAAAACCGCCTAACACCCTACCCCAACAGCCCCATGCCTACCCCCAACCCCAATGAACATGGGTTTTTTGCATTTTTATGGGCATGCACAAAAGGAGCAAGGATTTGGATTTCGGTGCGTATCGTTTTGTCAATACTGCTTGGTGTATTTGGCTCAATGCTGTTTGCATGGGCAGGGGATGTCGTGGATTGGCTAACCATTTATACCCCCCAAACTCTATGGCAAGAAAAAGGACAAACCATCATGCTCATCCTTGGGCTGTGCGTGTTGTCTATTTTTGGTGAGTTTATCGGTAATCTGATTCGCTTTCAAGTCTTGCAAGGGGTCATGCCCATGCGGCTACGATGGTGGTTTCATAAGCACATGCTGGGGCAATCCATACAATTTTATCATGATGAGTTCTCAGGGCGTGTCTCTGCCAAAGTCATGCAAACCGCCCTATCGGTGCGTGATACAATCATGACCATGGTGGAGATGGTGTCATTTGTCGTGGCGTATTTGGTAACCAGTGGTGTGATTTTGTTGGGGTTAGATATTTGGCTGTTTTTGCCGTTCATGGCGTGGCTTATCTGCGTGGTGGTGATGATGACCTTTTTCTTGCCCCGCCTGCGTGAAGCCGCCAGTAATCAAGCTGATGCCCGTGCCTTGATGACAGGACGTGTTACTGATGCCTATGCCAACATCAGTGCCGTCAAGCTGTTTAGCCATTCCAACCGTGAACTCTCCTACGCCAAATCCGCCATGGATGAGTTTATGACCACAGTTCATGCCCAAATGCGATGGGTGTCCATCCTAGGAACAACGACCGAGATGCTCTCACTCATCATGATAGTCGGCAGTACTGCCATCGGTGTGTATCTGTGGATGATGGGCAAGGTGAGTGTGGGAGCGATTGCGGTGGCAAGTGGCATCGCTCTACGCCTAAAAGGCATGATTCAGTGGATCATGTGGGAGATGGCACCGTACAAGATGGCATGAAAACATTGACCACGCCTCACGCCATCACGGATAGGGCTGATGCTGGTGAGCTTGTGGTGGCACGGGGAGAGATTCAGTTTAAGGATGTCACCTTCAACTACGGACATGGCGAAGACAGAACCGCTTTATTTGATAAGTTCAACCTAGCCATTCAAGCTGGCGAAAAAATAGGCTTGGTCGGTCGGTCAGGGGCAGGTAAGTCCAGTCTTATCAATCTGTTGCTGCGTTTTTATGATGTGGATGGTGGTAGTATCAGTATTGATGGGCAAGACATCAGTGCCGTTACCCAAACATCACTGCGTCAAAACATTGGCATGGTTACCCAAGACACCGCCCTACTGCATCGTACCGTACGTGAGAACATCGCCTATGGCAAGCCTAACGCAACCGATGAAGAGATCATCGCTGCATCACGCCTTGCCCACGCATGGGATTTTATCCAAACCTTAGAGGACAAACATGGCAATAAAGGTCTTGATACCGAAGTGGGCGAACGTGGCGTAAAACTCTCAGGCGGACAACGCCAGCGTATCGCCATCGCTCGGGTCATGCTCAAAAATGCCCCCATTTTGCTCCTAGATGAAGCGACATCCGCCCTAGATAGCGAGGTAGAACATGCCATCACCCAAAGCCTAGATGAGATGATGAATAAAAAAACAGTCATTGCCATCGCTCACCGTCTCTCAACCATCGCAAGCCTTGATAGGCTCGTGGTCATGGATAAAGGTGAGATTGTTGAGATGGGCAGTCATGACGAGCTTATCGCCAAAGGTGGGATTTATGCCAATCTATGGGCAAGACAATCAGGTGGATTTTTAGGTGAAATGTAGAACAAACACACTTAGCTACACAGTGTAACATAAATGACAATACCGTAACAATTCACCACCAAAACAACCTCTACTATATATAGATGATTAAGATAAATTTCTTATAATTTTTTAAATTTTTTTCAAAATTTTTTAAAAAGAGAATCATATGAAAACCCTACCTTTTTATAAAATGGCATTTAGTACCATCATTGCCTTGACCTCCCTGCCCATCATGGCTCAATCAAATACAGCAGGCATTGCTCCTACCATGCGTGGTGAATTAACCACACCCATTCATCATACCAATGCCGTCAATTTGCTTGACCAGCCTGTGATGGGCGTGCCATCCATCAATGCCAATGTCTCTAACATTAATCGCATTGCTACTGTCATCATCAATGCCAATAAAAGTGGCACTACTCGCCTTGATGTAAGCTTGATTGATGATTTTATTGAGAGTGTCTCACCAAACGCCCGCCACTACCCACCAAACTTTCCTAATCGTACCGCTGAATTTGTAACAAGTGAGAACATCAAATACCTCTCCGATTGGTTAGAACCCTACGCCAGTGCCAATGATGCAACTTTTGATATTATTTTGCGTGCTGCCAAAATCAACGGCATGGCCCGAAATCTAAATATTGGCACTGACTACACTCAACGTGCTAATAAATACATGGCAAAGGCCATCAATCTTGCCCCCAATGATGCCGAGGCCAATTTTCTATATGGCATGATGATTAGCGAAGGCGGTGGTTTTACCGAAGGACAAAAATACCTACAAAAAGCTGCAAAACTTGGTTATTTAGAAGCTGAACAAAGCCTTGCCCAAGCCGAACTGTTGGCAGACAATCATGCAGGGGCATTGTCTCGCCTAAAAGCCTTACAGAGCAAACATCCAACCCATGCCCAAATTGCCGAACAGGTTCGCATCGTTGAAAATGGTGGTTATTATATTTGGAACATTAAAAACAACAATATCAAAGTTAAGCCGTTACAATGAACCAAATTAAGAGACAAATACCCACCGAGACTTTTAAAAATAAATCCATCAAACATTTCTTTTGGTGGATTTTTTGTGTAAAATTGTTGGGAAAATACTGGAAAAATGTTGGCATAATTCATCACACCTTAAATCCTTTTAAATCCTTAAATGAGTTTTGTGGAGATTGATTGCAATTTACAAAATAAGGCAGGATGTTTAGACAACCATCATTGATTTGCACGCCCAAACCAATCATCTTAACAATCAACACAATAAGACCTCACATGAACACAAAATATCCCAAGCTTATTCTAAGTTTCGCCCTAACCCTTGCCATCACAGGATGTAGCACGCTTCACAAGCCCAAACAAATCCAATCTAAAATCATCGAAACTCACCGTGCCAATATTACCACCCACTCACAAATCAGTGCTGTGGCAAGTGGCATCTTATTATCATCGGGTCTTAGTCAAGATGAGTGTATGAGTGCCTTTGATGACTGTCTAGATAAGGTCAAAGAAGTACTTGCCTTTGGCAATCCACAGATTACCATCAATAATCAACAACATATCGCCAAACCGACCCTCGCCCTACTCGCTGAATTATACTATGCCAAAGCCCTAGACCTTGATAAACAAGATGCTTGTCAAAACCCCATCCGCCCCCCACTAGACCCCTATTATACCAACGCCCCACTATCTGACAGTGAACAAGCTGATAAACAAAGACAACGCCATGCCTGCTTATCTGGCAGGCGAGATGCCATCAAATCAAGTATTAACCACAGCTATGCCTATTTATTCTATGACAGTCTGACAGGACAGCAGACCACATCGCCTTTGGTTAGTGAAAGTGATATCAAGGCTCAGGATTTGTATCACGTGGCAAGCAATGCCTTAATTGGCGAACTGTACAAAACCCAAGATGGCATCTTTACCAATACTCATCAGCAAGACCATGGTCTTAGTCCAACCAATAACCATGGTCATATTCTTGTCAATAGCCATCATAGCGATGATATGACCGTCAATCTCTACCTTGCCAAAGACCCCAGCTACATGGCAATTTTAGACGAACATTCACACCAACAGGATTTACTCTCTGATTTGGTCTCAGCTTATGATTCACGTTTGGCAGACCTAAATACCACCAGCAGCCGAGCAGGTTTGGGTGTGCCTTATGTGAGTGTACTGTCCCAACGCCCAATGATTACCCTAAGAGAGCTAATCAGTCAAAACCAATCTGCCAACTCATCCAACCTACCAACTCATATCACCAATACAAACACCAACCCAAGCATTGATAATATCAAAGCAAACAACCCCCTACTCAGTCAGAACCTTGACAACATCGCCAGTCGCATTCACCCCATCGGACACATACTGCTGACAGGTGTGGTCAAGCCCCAAGGCACACAGTTATCTGATGTGCTCTCTACAAACGTGCTGGATGTGCATTTTTTTAACCCTTATAAGACCAAAAATATTGAGATTTTGGGTAAAAATTACCCCCTATCAGCAAACTTCTCAGCAGGTTACGCCCTATGGCTTGGCGAGAATCAATTGCAAGGTGTGAGTATTTTAAACATGCTCAACAAAAACACCGCCAGTCTGCCCCAACTGTTCATGTTAAAACCTTATGACCCCAATCAAAAGGTCATCATCATGATACATGGTCTGGCATCTAGCCCTGCCACATGGGTCAATCTCACCAACAATCTCTTTGGCGACCCCATCATACGTGATAATTATCAAGTATGGCAAATATTCTACGCCACCAACCTGCCCATGCTTGAAAACCGTCATCAAATCCATAAAATCATCACTGCCGCCTACGCACTCACCGACCCCAATGGTACACACCCTGCCAGTCGCCACAGCGTGATTATTGGGCATAGCATGGGAGGCATCATGGCACGCATGCTCGTCTCTGATGATGATTTGTTGCCCAGACTAAATGATTTGGACAAATTAGATGATTTGGTAGGCATCAAACAGCCAAATGATGGCTTAGGTGGCTTAGGTCATGGTTTAAATGATGGCTCAAATCACATTTTAGACGGCTTAGATAGTGATAATCACCCAAACAAACCCACCATCAGCCAAACTCACTCCCATCATAACAGTCATGATAATACCATGGTAGACCAGCTGGCAAAGAGCACTTACCCAGAATATTTCAACAACCGCTTTACCCTGCATGCCCTACCACAGGTTGATACAGCAGTGTTCATCTCCACCCCTTTTGCTGGTACAGATTATGCTGATCGCTGGTTTAGTCGCTTTGCCCGCCGTGTTGTACGCCTGCCCCTAGACATCACCAAAACCGTAACAGGTGCCATCACAAACAGCGGACAGATGGACAGTACCGAGCTTCAAAACAGCACCATCGGTTCACTGTACTTACAAAATGGGCCAAGCCAACTGTCCGACCAATCCGCCTTCATCAGACTTACCAAAGAGCTTAGCATTAATGACAATGTCATCTATCATACCATCATGGGAGACCGTGTTGGTAATGCTCAGAATGTGCAAGGCAATTTGGTTGGACAAAATTTTTCTGATGGCATTGTTCCCTATGACAGTTCTCATTTGGATGGAGCGTTTAGCGAAACAGTCATCACAGGCGGACATAGTATTCACGAAAACCCCAAAACCATTTTACAATTACGTAAAATCCTACACGAGCATTTGGCACGTCACGGCAATCATAAGATAACAGATGTGGCAAATGACGAAAAAGACGAGCAAGACAGGAAAGATGGGCAAGATAAAGAAAGTGGGAAATCCACAACAGATGATATTAACGAAAAAAGCATTAAAGAAGAGATAAACGCCAATCTCAATTAATATGGCAAGTTTTTGATGATTGGGAGTTTTTTTGAGACATAAGGGCAAATCATGTTTGTCCTTGATGGATTGCTGATATAACGTTAAAAATGGCATTTATTTTACAAACCAATCAAACACCCAAAGCCCTACGCCATCACTGTCCACCGCCCCAATCACCGCTTGCACTTTGTCATCGATATACCGCCAATCGCCAAGCACCATGCGTTTTTTACCGCCCAATTTATGAACATTGGGGCGGTGTGTGTGTCCGTGTAGCAGAATGTTGCATGTTTTTATGGCTTGATTGACCGCTTGTGTGTTTACATCCATGATGGTGGCGGATTTTTGGTGTTTGTCGCTGTGGGATTTGGTTTTAATTTCTTGGGCGAGGCGTTGGCGATAAGCTGGGGGCTGTTTTACAATCAGCCACGAGGTGACAGGGTTTTGGATGATTTTTCGGTAACGCTGATACGCCTTATCATCGGTACATAGCCTGTCGCCATGTTCTAGGCGGATAGTTATGCCATTTAAAAGTGTTAAAAAATGCGGTTCTTTGATAAGTATGCCATGAAAGGTATCGCACAGGCTTTGGCGGATGGTAAAGTCCCGATTACCATGCATGACATGGATGGCAGTTTTTGCTGATAGGTTGTTTAGGGCATATAAAATGGGTGTTAAAAAATGCCGTGCTTTGTCATCGTGATGCAAAGTCAGATAATCATCATCGCCAATCCAACCGTCCAGCCAATCGCCCAAGATATAAAGGCTTTGCAAATTTGGCAAAACGGACAAATCTTGCACCAACGCCAAAAATGCCTCATTTAGGGCAGGCGTATCACTTGACAAATGCAAATCACTGACAAATACCGCATTAATGTCATGGGGGCGAGTGGTTAAAAGATGGTCAAATCGTTGCATAGCAAGGCTTTATAAATGATAAAAAAGGGCGAACATGATTCGCCCCTACAACCAAAATAACTTAGGCTAATTATTGGCTGATTATTTAGAAATCACTTTGGCGGAATTAATCACAACTGGCGTGGTTGGTACGTCTGCATGATGACCATAACGCCCTGTCGCCACGCCTTTGATTTGGTTGACCACGTCCATGCCGTTTGTAACCTTACCAAAGACTGCATAGCCCCAGCCTTGTGGTGTTGGGCTGGTGTAGTTCAAAAAGTCGTTATTTTTGACGTTGATAAAAAATTGGGCAGTCGCTGAATGTGGGTCTGATGTACGTGCCATGGCGATGGTGCCAACGTCATTTTTTAGACCATTATTCGCTTCATTTTTGATGGGTGTGCCTGTACGTTTTTCATTCATCTTACTGTCCATGCCACCGCCTTGTATCATAAAGCCGTCAATCACACGATGAAAAACCGTGCCGTCATAATGACCGCTTTCAACATAATCAAGGAAGTTTGCCACCGTAACAGGGGCTTTTTGGGCATCAAGTTCAATGACAATCGCACCGTGTGTGGTGTCAAATTCTACAATGGGCATGTCCATAGGAACTCCTTTAAATTCAAATTAAAAAAAGATGGCATAGTATAGCATAAAATCACCAACATTTTGACAAATAACACAAAAAACAACAAAAGCATGTAAAAGAGCATCAGACAGTTAGGGAGCAGACTTTTAAAAATCATCGTAAATTCAATCAATCATCCAAAAATCTCATTTATTTTTTGCCACTTATGGAATTTTTATTTTGTCAATTTATATAAAAATTATGCTAAAATAATAAAATTTACGCTTTTA
>ERZ1023418.272-NODE-272-length-10696-cov-5.055164_pt1 | contig 10696 bp, 7 predicted proteins | sample MGYA00380511_ERZ1023418 | MGnify/ENA primary metagenome ERZ1023418 (study PRJEB33173, sample SAMEA4830370) | metagenome | study: EMG produced TPA metagenomics assembly of the PRJEB25223 data set...
AGGACAGGCACAATGGCAATGACAATGACAATGACAATGACAAGGACAAGGACAATGGCAATGGCAATGGCAATGGTAATGGCAATGGCAATGGTAATGTGTGGTGAGACATCATATACTATCACCATATGCCACCACTATGGATACCTTGTTTTGGTGAGATGGATAAGGCAGAATAGACAAGTAGACAAAGCAGACTAAATAATAATAAATAGGACAGACAGTAACGCAAAAGGTAGTTGTGAATGAGACCAGTACGCACGATTTACGGTGGTTTTTTTTATTATATATTGTCCATCATGGTGTTGGTCGGAGCGTATTATTATGTGTGGATAGCCAAGGCAAGACAATACCAAGTCGAACAATCTAAGCTGATTTATGCGTTGATATCACAAACTGCCTTGGTCATCGATGCTGAAATTGTTAAGCGTTATCAACAGGTTGCAATGACCGATACTAAGAGCATGAAAACACAATATGTCAATATTCTTAGCCACTTGCAAAAATCATCACCTCTACAAGGCAGCACTTTTAATATTCATTTAAGTCAAAATCACTCTCTTAAGCCACAAGCGACCATCAATTTAAGCCACCAAGGATTAGATAATCAGTTTGATGATTTGTCTCAGATTGCTTTTTTTAAACAAAAACATGCCAAGCAAAGTCATGATGCTTATGTCATCGATGGTGAACAGCTCACAGGCCATATTCCGTTGTCTTTTGGTTATGGCATCATGGTGCAGGTTAAGCATCGTCCCATTGATTATCGGCCACAGGCGTTGGGGTTTTGGTTGCCGATTATGTTGGCGTTACCACTGTTGTTATTGGGGTTTTATGTGTCATGTCATCGTAACCGACAATGGCAAATGGTGATTGATGATGCCCATGCGATTGCATCGCCACAGTCGCCTTTGTCTTATCAACGTTTGTCGATGCCAAATAAGCATTTGGGCGATGAGTTTGACGGCTTATCGACCGCATTCAGTCGTCTTTTTTTGCAGACACAGCGTTTGATGGAACATGCTCCCATTCCCATGGCGTTGGTGTGTCGCAGTGGGCATATTGGCTATGTGAATGCTCAATTCCGTAACGTGTTTCATCTGGAGGTTATCGATGATGCCAAGCGGTATGTGAGTGATTTTATCATGGGGGCAGACAAATCGGCACAAAGATTCATTAATCATTTGACAGACGTGCCATTATCTAAGCAGGTGATGGTGGTGGGATGCTTTGATAAGCGTCATTATCTGCTTAACATGAATCCGTGGTTTTCTGAGCATGGGCAGATGCAGGGCATCATGGTGAGCTTTACTGATGTGCATGAGTTGGTTGTTAAGACAGCTGATGATACGCAAGTGATTGAGCAGCTCAGCGCTCGTTTGTCATCGTTTGACAAACTTTGGTCAATGATGGGGCATGAGTTAAGAACGCCTTTGTCGGGTATTTTGGGCATGCTGGAGTTGTTTGGTAAAGACAGCTTAAACAATGAACAAAAAGAAGTCTTTGCGACGGTTGAGCGAACGGCAGAGAGCATGTTGGGCATGCTCAATGACATGCTAGACATGGCAAAGATGGATGCAGGTAAATTACAAATTAATTACGAAATCACTGACATCTTGACCTTGTGTCGGCAAGTGTGTGAGCTGATGGTTGGTAATGCACGCAAGCAGGGCATTGAGCTGTTGTGTTATTTTGACACCAGTTTTCCCAGATACATCAGCACAGATTCGGTACGATTGCGTCAGGTGCTGATGAATCTGCTGGGCAATGCCATTAAGTTCACAAAAACAGGCTATGTTGCGTTAATCATCAGTTATGATGAACTGCCAACTGATGAGCAACACACAGCAGACAAACAGCACACAGCAGACAAACAAGAAGATGGCAATCAGCCTTGGCTTAGGTTCTCAGTACAAGATACGGGCATTGGCATCAGTCAAGAAGAACAACGCCATTTGTTTACCTTTTTTAATCAAGCCAATAACAGCATCAGCAGTCAATTTGGTGGCACAGGGCTGGGGCTGGCGATTTCTAAAAGCTTTGTCCAAATGATGCACGGTACGCTTAAACTGACCAGCATTGTGGGTCAAGGCAGTGATTTTAGCGTCTATTTGCCTTACCAACGTCATAACCAGCCTGTCTATCAATTTTCGACTGATTTTACGGGAATTGGCTTATATGTCATCAGTAGTCAAGCCATTAGTGGCAAATATTTGACACAAATTTTTAATGACATGGCATTGCCTGCGTTTGTGCGTGTGGGCATCAATGACAAAACCTTAAGCGATATTACAAACAAACAACAACAAGTAGATGGTACGTTAAAAAGCGTGCTGTTGATAGAACATGAAGCACTGAATGACACATCATTGACACTGCTTAGTCAATTGCCCGATTATCAAAACATGGCAAAAATATTACTGAGCATGCAACCTGAACGCATGGTTGGCTTGAACTTACTTGATGAGTTTGATGGTTTTTTAAATAAGCCGTTAGACATCAATGATTTGGTGTCTGAGTTAATGCGATTGACCCGACCAAATCAATATTTTGACAGTGTGGATACCCGACTGTCTACCGTACAGACGCAGTTTAATGCCTTTATGGAACGCCATGCCCAATCTAACTTAATCCAATCTAACTTAATCCAATCTGACTTAATTCAATCTAATTTGACCCAAGAGCAAGAAAACCAAAGTCAAGACCATCAAAGCACACACGCCATCATCGCCAATATTCGTCCCAATGTGCTGTTGGCAGAAGACAACCCCATCAACCAAACGGTGGCAAAAAAAGTACTCAATAAACTGGGCTATGACGTCATTGTTGCTAATAATGGGCAAGAGGCATTGGAATTATTGGCAAAACATCGGCAGAAAATCGCCTTGGTACTGATGGATTGTCGCATGCCAATCAAAGATGGGTTGACCGCATCTCAAGAAATTCGCCAAAAACGTGACAGCATTCCTATCATCGCTTTAACCGCTAATGCCAGCGATGAAGACCGACAATTATGCCTAAAAGCAGGCATGAACGACTTTTTAACCAAGCCCGTCAGAGTGCAAAATCTAGAACCGTTATTGAATAAGTATGACTTACAATCTAAGATATCCAAAAATTAAAACTTAGGATACAAAAACTTAGGATACAAAAACTTAGGATACAAAAACTTAGGATACAAAAAATGTGTGGACATTGAAATTTGGGCATCAACATGACATATGACATCAGCCACATCAGTTAAATTCGGCATCAGTTAAAATTAGGTTAAATAAAGTTAAATTAAATAAAGGTAAGCATTATGAATTCAAGCCCACCTGTTAGCACCTTACAAGCAAAAACCGCCCAAGAAAAAACCAAAAAAACTCGAGTGGTATTTGCAGGCACGCCTGACTTTGCTAAAGTTGCCTTACAAACCTTAATTGACCATCAGCATCAGCTAAACATTGACATCATCGCTGTCTATACCCAACCTGACCGCAAGGCAGGGCGTGGACAAAAGCTGACTGCAAGTCCTGTTAAAGAATTGGCCCTTGCCCATCATATTCCTGTGGAGCAACCTGTCAGTTTTAGCCTAAAGTATCAACCAGAAAATGGCATCAGCGGTCAAGTTTCACGTGAAACATTGGCAAATTACCGCCCTGATGTGATGGTTGTCGCAGCGTATGGTTTGATTTTACCACTTGGTGTGCTCAATATGCCTACCTTTGGTTGTCTAAACATTCATGCTTCTTTGTTGCCACGTTGGCGTGGGTCAGCCCCCATTCAGCGAGCCATTTTAGCAGGTGATGCTAAAACAGGCATTACCATCATGCAAATGGCAAAAGGACTGGATACAGGTGATATGCTGTATCAAGTGGGTTGTGAAATCACCGATACCGACACCACCCAAACCTTGCATGACAAACTGGCACAATTAGGTGGCAAAGCGATTGTTACTGTGTTGGCAGAGTTGCAAAATTATCAAGAAAATGCTCAAAAACAAGAAGACACGGTTGCCAACTATGCCAAAAAAATCACCACCGAAGAAGGCAAAATAAACTGGCAAGAAGATGCTTTCACCATTCAACGTCATATTCGAGCGTTAAATGCCTTTAGTTATTTGGATAACGATAAAGACCACAATGCACGAATAAAAATACTGGAAGCCAAGCCCATTAAGCCTGAGCAAACCACCACCTATCCAGCAGGATATGTGGTGAGTGTGGGGCGTAATGCGATTTTGATTGCTTGTGGTAAAGGAGCAGATGGTATGCAAAGGCTAATTAACATCACCAAAATGCAATGGGCAGGTGGTAAACCACTCACTGCCGAGCAAATTGCCAATGGGGATAAGTTAAATGATGGAGATATGTTTGTATGATGTGCCACAATGCTCCCAGCATATCGTCTAATCCTTCGTCTGGCACCTTGCTTAGCACTCGTGCCAAAATCATTGTAATCCTTGAGAAAATCCAACAAGGTCAATCGCTTGCCACATTATTGAATGATTTACTAGGTAGCGTATCGCCCCAAGATAAAGGGTTTGCTCATGAATTGTTACTTGGCACACTGCGTCAATGGTGGGCATTGTCTCGCATTGGCGAGGGCCTGATTGAAAGAGAGGTCAGTGATAAAGGTGTTTGGGCAGGTTTGAATATTGGTTTATACCAACTATTATATATGGATACGCCCGATTATGCAGCGATTGGTGCAACGGTTGAAGCGATAAAGCAACTGAATAAAGGTTACGGTGCAGGGCTTGTCAATGCGATTTTGCGAAAAGTACAAAAAAACCCTGCTAAATTCCACAAAAAAATCACCAAAAACCACAGTTTGCCCAACTGGCTTGCCCAACAGCTTAAGCAAGATTGGGGTGAGTATTATGGTGAATTGGGGCAAGCATTACGCCAATCTGCCCCGATTTTTTTGCGAGTCAATGCCCAATTTAGCACCATGGCTGATTATGCCAAATTGCTGAATGAACAAAATATCAACTTTGATATTATCACAACAGGCTTTAATGACACCCAAGCCATACGCCTAATTGATAATGTTAAAATCACCCAATTACCTCATTTTAATGATGGCTGGGTCAGTATACAGGATTTGCATGCCCAGCTTGGTGGTTATATTTTGCATGAATTGCCATTAGCAAATCCGATAACATTACTAGACACTTGCACGGCTCCAGGGGGGAAGTTGACTCACTTATTAGAGTTGTTTCACGTGGAACAATTTGCACAAGTTGTTGCACTTGATAATGATAAAGAACGTCTAAGAAGAGTGGGTGAAAACCTTGAGCGATTGCAGTTACAGAATAAAAAAGTAACATTGGTGTGCGATGATGCCACCACCTTTGTTGTGGATGCGCCCTTTGATGTCATTGTGTTAGATGCTCCTTGTACTGCCACAGGGGTGATACGTCGACACCCTGACATTGCCCTACTTCGTACTGAACATGATGTGGCACAAACGGTGAGCTTGCAACGGCAAGTTTTGGCAAATTGTTGGCAAAATTTGGCGGTTGGGGGGTATTTGTTGTATATTACTTGTTCGTTATTAAAAGCAGAAAACGAACAGCAAATCCAAGTTTTTTTGAGCAAAAATCAAAATGCTGATGTGGTGGATTTTGTGTTGAATTTAAATAACCAAATCAAACGAGACATTGGTTATCAATGTTTACCCATTAACCCCAATGGCGGTGATGGGTTTTATTATGCGTTGTTAAATAAAAGAATGTGATAATGTGTTGGCGACGATGTGTTTGGGCAACCACAGCAAACCAACCACAGTAAGCCATCAATGGTATGAACTTTAATTAATCATTGGAAAATCAAATGCACTATATCAGCACCCGTGGCAATACCGAAAAAATGTCATTTAGTGATGTGTTACTGATGGGACTTGCCCCAGATGGTGGCTTGATGCTCCCTGAGAGCTACCCACAGATTGATGATGCCACGTTAACTCAATGGCGTGAACTTAGCACCACAAAAACAGGGTATCAAGACTTGGCTTTTGAAATTATGAGCTTATTTGCCACTGACATACCAAAAGTGGACTTAAAAAATTTGATTGACAAAACTTACACTGCCCAAACCTTTGGTACAAATGACATCACGCCCATTCGTACATTAAAAGATGGCATCAAAATTCTTGAATTGTCCAATGGCCCAACGTTAGCCTTTAAAGACATTGCCATGCAGTTTTTGGGTAATGCCTTTGAATATGTGCTAAAACAAAAAGGCGAACGTCTGACCATCATCGGTGCAACATCAGGCGACACAGGCAGTGCCGCCGAATATGCCTTACGTGGCAAAGACAACATTGAAGTGTTTATGATGTCGCCGTATGGCAAAATGAGTGAGTTTCAGCGAGCCCAAATGTATGGCTTAGACGATAAAAACATTCATAACATTGCCATTAAAGGCATGTTTGATGACTGTCAAGACATTGTCAAAGCCTTACAACAAGATGCCAACTTTAAAGCCAAATATGACTTAGGCACGGTCAATTCCATCAACTGGGGACGTATCTTGGCTCAAATCGTGTATTATTTTAAAGGCTATTTTGCCAGTACCACCGATAATGGCCAAAAGGTCAGTTTTTGTGTGCCATCGGGCAACTTTGGCAATATTTGTGCAGGACACATTGCTCGTGAAATGGGCTTGCCCATTGGGCGACTGATTGTGGCGACCAATGAAAATGATGTCTTGAATGATTTTTTTACCACAGGAAAATACACCCCACGCACCGCTGATAAGACTTATGTGACATCTAGCCCATCAATGGACATCTCTAAAGCATCTAATTTTGAGCGTTTTATTTATTTGTTGTTAGACAAAGATGGTGAAAAATTAAGCCAACTTTGGGCAAATGTGAACAGCGGACAAGGTTTTAACTTAAAAGAGTTATTAGAAAATATTAACAATAAATACGGCTTTGCGTCAGGTAAATCCACTCACGCCGACCGCATTGCCACCATTAAATCTGTCTATGAAAGTGATGATGACTTACTGGACCCACACACGGCAGACGGCGTGAAAGTGGCTCGTCAAGTGCGTCAAGATGATGAAATCATCATCTGTGCTGAAACCGCACTGCCTGCTAAATTTGCTCAAACCATCAATGAAGCGGTGGGTGAGATTGACATTCCTAGACCTGAGCATACCAAAGGCATTGAAGCCTTGCCACAGCACGTTACGGTATTGGACAATGATGCACAGTTGGTGCGTGAGCAGATTGAGAAGTTTGTCGTGGCGAAATAATGGGCAAAAATTGAATTTTTAGCTAAAAAATGGTTCATTTTGTCAGTTTGTTGCCAAATCTTGCTGATATTATGTTATTGTTAGACGATATGTAAATGAGATACAATGTTTATTTGGTCATGATTGCAATGATTCCAGTTCAGTTTCATTTTATGCTCAATGTCATTTTATGATGGATACAACAATGAAAAACACCGCTCGCTTTGTTAAAAAAATGCTTACTGGCAGTGTCATGGCAGCCACATTGCTGTCAGCCATTCCTGCTCAAGCGGACAATCCACCACCGACCTTTAAGGCAGATGCTCCCAACCGTTATGTGGTAAAAAAAGGCGATACCCTTTGGCACATCTCGGGGCGTTACCTTGAAAGCCCTGCTCGTTGGCGTGAGATTTGGGCAACCAATCCACAGATTAAAAACCCCCATCTTATCTACCCTGGGGATATTTTAATTTTGTGTGTCATTCGTGGTGAGACCATGGTTGGCATTGATACTGGCGAAGGCTGTGTAGGGGTAGAAAAACACGTTACAGGTCAAGTTACCCAAACCCCTTCTGTTGTTGTTACTGATGTTGCCAATAGCATTCCTGCCATTCCGTTATCTACCATTCGTCATTGGTTGGATAAGACCGTCATCGTCGACCCAACCAATTATGAAGCCACACCGTATGTCTTGGCATCTAAAAATCGCAATCTGCTTACCGCAGAAGGGGATAAAATCTATGTCAAAGGTGTTCCGTTAATTGTTGGTCAAAGATATGGTGTGTATCGTGAAGGTCAGCCGTATGTAGACCCATTAACCAATCAAGTCATGGGCTTAGAGGTTACACAAGTGGCGTCAGGCATCGTTACTGATGTGGCGAGCAATGGCATATCTAGCCTACAGTTGCTAAAAAACTATGATAAAGAAGTGCGTGAAGGTGATCGTGTCTTTGTCGAATTGGGTAATTTTGTTCCTCCTGTGTTTAATCTTCGTCCTGCTCAAGTCAGCCGTGGCGGTCGTATTTTAAGGGTGATGGATTCTATCAACTATGCTGGGCAAGGCAGTGTGGTGTCTATTAACTTGGGTGCACTACAAGGGGCAAATCCTGGTGATGTGCTGACGGTTTATCGCAGTGGGGCATTGGTGCGAGACATACGAGATGATGACGCAACAGTGCGCCTACCCAGTGAGCCTGCTGGCAACGTGATGATATTTAAAACATTTGATAACATCAGCTATGCGTATGTGCTTGACTCAACAGTACCGTTAGATGTGGGTGATAAGTTATTGCCACCACCTTATATTTAAGTATTTAATCATCACATCGCCATTTACTCCCATGTCGCATCAATCGGGCAGATAATGTTATCTGCCTTATTTTTATGTTTTTATGGCATATTTTTGATAATGATTTTGATTTATGACAGTGATACTTACCCATCAACAGCAAGCGATATTGAGCCTTTGGCAACAAGTCAATGCGTCATTGGCTGCCTATCACAAACTATTGACCCATTTTGGGTCAGCAAGGTCGGCTCTTGATGCTGGTGGGCAGGCATGGGAAAAAATTGGCATTCATGCCACACATGTGGCTCGCCATCAAGACACAGATAAAAGTCAGCAGGTGTTGGAGCAGATTGAGCGGTCTGTTTATCAAGGTGAGTATCAGCTTGTCTTTGCTGATGGCAAAGATTATCCCCAACAATTAAGCCATCTATATGACCCACCACCGTTGCTGTTTGTCAAAGGTAACATAGCACGCTTGCAAGATGCCCAAATTGCCATTGTTGGCAGTCGCAAGCCCACGCCACACGCACAAAAAATCACCTTTGATATGGCACAATATTTGGCTGAGCGGGGCTATGTCATCACCAGTGGCTTGGCTCAAGGGGTAGATAAGCAGGCTCACCTTGGGGCGTTAGAACAAAGTTCACCTGAACAACTTGGACGCACTGTGGGTGTGCTGGGCACTGGCATTGATGTCTGTTATCCCAGCAGTCATGCTTTGCTGTTTGAGCGTATTGTTCAGACAGGGGGCTGTTTGGTAAGTGAGCTGTTACCCAGCACTCCCGCCAGTAAGCACACCTTTCCACGGCGTAACCGTTTGGTTGCAGGTTTAAGTCTTGCCACCATTGTTACCGAGGCCACCGTCCAAAGTGGTTCACTCATCACCGCACGGCTGACCAGTGAACAGGGTAAGCAGGTCTTTGCCATACCCAGTCACATTGATAATGCCAACGCTGAAGGCTGTCACCATTTGATACGAGAAGGGGCAACGCTCATCTATCACCCTGAGCAAGTCATCGAAGATGTACAAACACAGCGACACATCATCAGCCGTATTAGCCAGCCCAATACTCAACCGCCAACGTATGCTCATAAGCATCAAACCAACGAACCGCACATCAATCAACCACCAAAAAATATCAACACTGACCAACCATCTACTTCAACCATCACCAGTGCCACCTCTGTATCACAAATTACTGTACCCACACACCTACAAGCAATCTATGCCCACATTGACTGGAGAGGCATAGACCTAGATAATTTAGCGGTTAAGTTGGGTAAAGATGTCCAAACCCTGCTGGTACAACTGATGGAGCTTGAGCTGATGGGGCTGGTCATGACTCAAGGTGGACGCTACCTGAGAGTTTAGCCAAGTTTAATTTGGTTTAATGGACAGACACCCAATGACCACTATTCAATCTTTGTCATCATCATATCCATCTTGCATCACCACTGAGCCAATGATTGCCAGTCAATGGCTCAAACAAGGTGAGCTGTTGGCATACCCGACTGAGAGTGTGTGGGGCATTGGTTGTGATGCCATGAACGAGCAAGCTGTCATCAAGATACTGACCATCAAACAGCGTCATGTTAATAAAGGCTTGATTGTGCTGACGGACACCACTGCGCGACTCATTCCACTGCTGGTTACTTTAACCAATAGGCAACGCCAGCAACTTGAAAAAAGCTGGCAAGCCCAACACCTAAAAGACCAACCCCCACAAGCACAAACGCAAGCCAGCACATGGCTATTGCCCTTACCCCATGGCATTAACCTGCCCCATTGGCTGACTGGTGAGCATGGCAGTTTGGCAGTGCGAGTCATTGCCCACCCAGTCATACAGCAGGTGTGTCGGCAAATGGTGTCAGCCGATAATCCCTTTGGTTTTATTGTTTCCACCAGTTGCAACCCATCTGGACAAGCACCTGCCAAAACTTTGCCAGAAGCCATCTGCTATTTTGGCGATGATATCGGCTATTTGCAAGGTGATACTTTGGGTTACCATAAGCCCAGTCAAATCAAAGATGCCATCACAGGTAAAGTTATCCGCTAACAACGTTATCTGTTAACAAAGTTACCTACCAACAACAAAGTTACCTACTAATAATCAACTGATTGGTTCTGTTCCTTAAAACCCATCTAAACCTACCCAAAGGCAAATTTAGCGTTTAATTT
>ERZ1023418.277-NODE-277-length-10554-cov-6.058387_pt1 | contig 10554 bp, 9 predicted proteins | sample MGYA00380511_ERZ1023418 | MGnify/ENA primary metagenome ERZ1023418 (study PRJEB33173, sample SAMEA4830370) | metagenome | study: EMG produced TPA metagenomics assembly of the PRJEB25223 data set...
TTAACCATGGCGGTTATCAAGACTTGTATGAGAAAGGTTATCGTTGATGGTTGGTAATTTATCTGCCACCATGTTGACAAATGCGTCCTTAAACACTGCTTTAGATGATAACACTGCTTTAGATGACAATGAACTGATGGCAGCCATTGACATCGGTTCAAACAGCTTTCATTTGGCGATTGCTCGTCTTGACCACGGTGAAGTTCGCAAAGTCGCATCTATGTCCGAAAAAGTCCAACTGGCAGCAGGATTAGATGATAAAAACCGTTTAAGTGATGTCGCCATGCAACGAGGGTTGGATTGTTTGAGTCGTTTTGTCGGTCGATTAGAATCGGTATCCCCTGAACGATTGCGTATCGTGGCAACCAATGCCTTACGCCAAGCCAAAAATGCCAACGAATTCGTCAAACAAGCCAATCAAATTTTGCCCAAACCCATCGAAATCATCGCAGGACGAGAAGAAGCTCGATTGATTTATTTGGGGGTATCACACACCAATGCCAGTAGTGCCCAGCGATTGGTCATCGATATTGGGGGTGGCTCGACAGAGTTCATCATTGGACAAGCGTTTGAGCCAATATTAACCGAAAGCCTACAGATGGGCTGTGTGGCGTTCACCAAAGGCTACTTTGATGACGGTGGCATCACGGATAAAGCCTTTGATAAAGCCATCGCCGCTGCTCGCAAAGAAATTTTGGCAATCAGCAGTCGTTATCAAGAGGTGGGCTGGAGCAGTGTGATTGGCTCTAGCGGTACAATTAAAGCTGTCCGTAACGTATTGGTAGAACAAGGTTGGGCAGATAAACAAGAACGCATTACCTATGATGGTGTGGAAAAATTACAAAAACTGCTGGTTAAAATCGGTAATGTTAACCACATTGAGCTAGAAGGGGTCAAAGAACATCGTAAGGCGGTGTTTCCTGCTGGGGTGGCGGTGTTGATTGCGGTCATGCGTGTGTTGGGAATTGAGACCATGACTTACTCAGACGGGGCATTGCGTGAAGGCGTGATGTATGACATGCTTGGTCGCTTCGCCAGTGAAGACGTGCGAGATCGCAGTGTACAGGCATTGATACAACGATATTCGGTGGATAAACGCCAAGCCAAACGGGTGGTGCGGACGTGCCAGCAATTATTTGAAGCGGTCAAAAAGCCACTAAACCTACAAGTTGAAGATGGTGATTTATTACGTCGAGCGGCATTTTTGCATGAAATCGGCTTGGCGATTAGCCACAGTGGTTATCATCGCCACAGTGCCTATTTGCTTGAGCATTCTGATGTGCCTGGGTTTTCACAGGTTGATCAGCTAAAAATGGCACAACTGGTTGGCAATCACCGCCGTAAACTCAAATCCGATGCTCTAGAACAAGCATTGAATGTGGGTGGCGTTAATCTGGTGCATCTGGTGTTGCTGTTGCGATTGGCGGTTTTGGTTAATCACAGTCGCAGTAACCAACCCTTACCCTTTCACCTAACTGCCTTATCAAACACACATTGGCAAGTGGAGGCAAACCATCATAGCGATGATATGCCCCTACTAAAAAGTGATTTGGAAGAAGAGCAAGAGCAATTTAGTAAATGGAACAGACAGCTTAGCGTCAACAATAACAATGAGTGATGGATACGGTTTTGTTGACCATATTGCGGTAAGATTGGCTGGGTTGATGGTGTCTTTTTTGGGGAGCATTAGAGCTTTTGGATAAGGTGTTGTGATTGATTTGTTAATTCGCCCTAAGCCGTTAATTTACAGTTAATGCAAGAGCGATATCCAGAGGTTGAGTTTCGGGCGACTAGGGAGCATTGATTTTGGCGTAATAAACAGTAAAAAGCATATTTATAAATATGCTTTTATCTTCAAACCATTTAAAATTCAACCTTATAAGCCACCCTCCAAGATTGCACTTGCTCAACTTCTCTTTCAAATTCAGCATTGGCAATTGTTTTTAAAAATGGCACATCGGCATTGGCAAATGCTTTTAGCTGCTTGGTCAGTTTTTGACTGGCAGAAAATTCAATATGTTGTGTTTGCATTTTATTGGTTTGGTTTCTAGCGGTATTATAAAAAGCAATTACTGGAATATTGCCATCAAAAATGCCCGTTTTCATCAACTCTTCTGCCTTAGTAAGGTTTATATGTTTGCCATCAAAAGTACTTAATTTTCTTGTCTTTGCATTATTTAATGATTCGTTTTGATGGCTTGCTCTCGCACCCATATTTGCACTCTTAATCGTAGCACTCGCTTCGGCAGAAGTCTTGGACTTTTCATTGGAACTTGCTTCATAAATAAGCTCCACTTTTTTTGCCCCCAAATGCTGGCAAAGCTCTGTAAATTGGAGCATTTGAAATTCAAGACTTTTTTCTATAAGCACATCGTAAGGCAAATAGCGTTTCGCTCCTTCATTTTCATTCAATAGAAGTAGCGTATTTGGCTTTAAATTATTTTGATTTACCAATTCTTTGGTTATAGGGTGGTTTTGTGCCTCTTGAATGCTTGGGACAATCAAATAATGCTTGTCCTTTGCAAGCAAAAAACCACTATTTTTTTTATCTTGCTTTAATTCATTAAACTGGCTTTCGTCAATTAAAATCAAATGCTCTGGATATTGGGCTGGTAAATCATCTAAATCATGATAAAACATATTTAATTCCTTGATAAATTAAGAAATATCTCACTCTCAACTTAAAATGTTAACTTATTGATTATTCTATAATTATTTTTCGGGGTGTAGGGGCGAATTGTAATTCGCCCTTGATGAATCAATCTCTTGTGTGGAGTTGGGAGTGGGGGAAATACAATTTTTTAAAATAATCAAAATGATAGTGGCGATAAGTGCCACGATTGCCATCTTGGTTGTTTTTTTTGACAAAAAATTGCCACCGCTAGAAATTAAATCATCTAAGGGTAGAAATTGAATGAACTTTAAAATTTCATCATTTGGGTGTCTGTCTGTAATTTTGCAAAATTCAACCAGCCCATTTGAAATATATTCTACACACCCTTTATAGTTTTTATCGTGAGGTAGGGTAAAAAAAATCAAGATAGGAGAATGTCGGTTAAGATTATCAACATCTTTTGTTTTTAATTTAATGACAACTTGATTCTTTTTAATAAAGACAACCGGCAATGTCTTTTCTGAAATTGGTGAATGTTGTTTTATTTTTTCAATAATTTTGTTATTTGCAAGTAAATTTTTTAGATTAATGTCTGTGGCAACATCATTTATGTCTTGCATAATTGATTGAGCTGTTGGCAAATCTGTGATTTGTTCAGCCTTAATGGTGCTGTCTTGTGAGATTTTATACATCAAATCTTGGGAAGTATTGTCCAAAGATTGGGTATAAATATAAAAAGGACTAAATTTTGACATTACATTCTCCCATTAGTTATCAATAGATGATAATATGTTTTTGACAAGTTTTTCGGCTTCTGTGGTATCTTTTAAAGAGCCAATAATTACCTTGCAATAATTCGTACCACCGAAGGAAATTTCAGCGGTTTCAATCACTTGTGAGCGTGCCACTTTCTTTTCAAAGGCTTGTTTATCTTTATGAAATGCAGAGCATTTATCGGCGTGGGTTGCCAAAATAATAATGTGCATTTTTTCCTTGCGATTACTTACTTTATCTGCAATTGCCTTTATATCATTTAGGGTATTATTTATATATTGTTCATCTTTTGCTTGCCCAATCACTCGGCTAATATCAACAATATAAAAAACAATATCAGAATTATCAATCTGCTCTCGCCAAGTACCGTGATTGATAGATGAGCCGCCAATATCGTACCCTTTTTTAATTTTAAGTGTTAAATTATTTATTTTAACCGTCATGTCAGAATAGCGTTGCTTAGTGTCAGTTTGTTCATAAGTGGTGATGACTTTTTTGGTATCAAAATAATTAAGCAAAGTGGTTTTGCCTGTGCCACGCCCACCCAAAACCGCAATGGACTTTCCGTCCCACCATTTGCTGTAAGCATAAGCTCCGCCTGCTACCGCACCCACCAGTGCAATCGCACCCCACGCCAATACTGGTAATACCATAATTCCATCCTTTAAAAATAAATTGCCAAAAATACAAAAATGCGTTATCATTTTAAGTTGTAATGTGTATTAAATCCACCAACAAACCCGACTTTCCACACCCACTTTTTATCACAAAACCCACAAAAAGGTAACTTATGGACATCGCCAAAAACTTTGCCAATCTTAGAAAAGAACATCATCTTACCCAAGAACAAATGGCAGAAAAATTGCAAATGTCCAAGAATGGGTATGCCAAATTAGAACGTGGCGAAAGCAAATTAAATATTGAGCATTTATTTAAAATTGCCCAAGTGTTTAATATTGACGTAAGTGAATTATTAAAAGAACATAAAGACGTTAACCTTTTGGTAGGGGATAATAATACTAACTATGCCAACCGTTATTATGGCAATGCCACAAGCCAAATAGAAAAATTAGAACTTATTATCGCTCATAAAGATGAATTGCTTGCCCAAAAAGATAAAGAACTTGAATTATTAAGAAAAATTTTGGAAAAATAAAAAATCTCATGCTCACCTGTCCAATCTGCCACACGCCCTTAACCCTACACGGCAAAACTTACACCTACCACAACCGCCACAGCTATGATGTAAGCAAAGACGGCTACATTAACCTTCACGTTGTTCAGCACAAAAACAGCCACACCGCAGGCGATACCAATATATCGGTACAGGCTCGCAGGCGGTTTTTGGCGGGCGGATTTTATGAACCATTAAGGGATAAGGTTGGGCAAATCATTGATGAGCTTGCCCCAACATCGGTGTTAGACATCGGTTGTGGTGAGGGTTATTATACCGCTTGTATGGCACGCACCGCCCACGTCATCGGATTAGACATCGCCAAAACTGCCATCATCACAGCATCCAAAACTTACAAGAACACTAACATCGCTAATAATCTTATTTGGGTAGTTGGTACAGGGGCATTATTACCTGTGGCGGATGGCTCTATGGATATTTGCACCAGTCTATTTGCCCCTTTGCCAAAGACACAAATGCTAAGAGTGTTAAAATCAGATGGTCATCTGCTTGTGGCTGTGCCAGCTCCGATGCACTTATACACCGTGCGTGAGTGGCTTTTTGAGACCGTTAATGTGCACAACCCTACCAAAGTCATAGATGAGCTTGCCCCAGAGTTTGAGCTGATAAATCAGTGGCAAATAGACACAGATTTATCTCTTAATAGTCAAACTCTGAGTGACTTGATAGACACGCCCCCCTTCTTCTACAAAGCCAAACTTGAACGAAAAACAGCGTTAAAGGCACAAAAGAGTTTTGAGGTGATGGCAAGTTTTTGTGTTTATCTGTTTAGAAAGTTGATTTAATACTCAAAAAATCTTATCGCACGCCTGCTTAAATCGTGCCACCGTGCCTGATACATCACTTAATTTATCAAGCCCAAATAACCCAATCCTAAAACTCTTATAGTCAGATGGTTCGCCCACCTGTAACGGTACGCCTCCTGCAATTTGCACACCGACTTTGGCGAATGCCACCCCTTTGTGTATGTCATCATTGGGAGCATGGCAGACGATGACACTCATCGCCTGACTGTCTTTGTCCGCCACACTGATGACGCCTTTATCGTTTAGCACTTGCAAAACAGCACATCCCAGCTCTATTTGGGCGGATTTTAGCTTATCAAATCCCATCGCTTGGCACTCATTTAGGGTGTCTCTTAGTTGCCTTAGTCCGTCTGTGGGCATGGTGGCATGATAGGCGTGTCCACCATTTTCATAGGTGGTCATGATATTTGCCCACGCCTTTAAATCCAAGGCAAAACTTGTAGAATTGCTACTTTGTACCAAATCCATGGCATGCCCAGACATCATCACAAGCCCGCAGCAAGGCGTGCTGGATAGACCCTTTTGGGGTGCGGAGAGCAACACATCAATGCCCAATGCTTTCATGTCAAGCCACACACAGCCTGATGCAATACAGTCAATCACCAAAATCCCACCCACATCATGCACCGCCTGCCCAAGTGCTTTGACATATCCATCTGATAACATCATGCCAGAGGCGGTCTCAACGTGTGGAGCGAATACCACGTTTGGGCGATTTTGGCGAATAAAAGCGGTAACCTCATCAATATTGGCAGGGGAGAATGTGGCAGGGCCACCGTGGATTTGGGCATTAAAAACGTGCGTTGTGTTGGCGATGCGTCCCTGTTCCAAAATCTGCACCCAACGATGGCTAAACCAGCCATTTCGTACAACCACCACATTTTTATCGGTGGCAAGCTGGCGAGCGACCGCTTCCATGCCTGATGTGCCAGAACCTGGGATGATGGCCACGCTGTCAGCATGATAAAGCCCCTTTAATGTGGCGGATAACTCTTTCATCACATTTTGAAATTCGGCGGACATGTGGTTTAATGCTCGGTCAGTGTAGACCACCGAATACTCCAAAAGTCCTTGTGGGTCAATGTCGTCTCGTAGGGCAGGCATGGTTTTTATCCTTAAAAAAGTGAGTTAAAATGGTTTTTGGCTAATTTAGCTAATTTACAAAAATTTAGGATAAATTGCAAATGGTTTTTGTCAAATCACCTCAAATCAGCAGATTTTTTTTTGTTTTATATTTGGTTGATATAAAAACAAACAGGCATGTATATGAAGAAAAACCAACACTCAATTCAAGAGTCAATCAATATAAAAAACAATGACTTATAAAATAATTTAAAATAATTGCAAAAATTTTTAAAAAAATACTTGCACAAATGAAAAATTATGATATCATACGCACCACTTAGGAAACATCGCCGGCTTAGCTCAGTTGGTAGAGCAACTGACTTGTAATCAGTAGGTCGCCAGAACCTCAGCCTTCCAAGCTGATGGTGCGGGTTCGATTCCCGCCACCCGCTCCATTTTTAGCAAAGCCATTTGCTCTTGTAGCTCAGGGGTAGAGCACTTCCTTGGTAAGGAAGAGGTCGCGAGTTCAATTCTCGCCAAGAGCTCCATATATTATCTGTTATCCGTATTCAGTATTTTTACTTATTTCTACTTAGTCTCTTCATAAATTCTGCTCCATCTTGATGTCTGAACAAACAAAACTGCTTGCTCAAATATCAGGATGGAGCATTTGTTTATAACCATATTTTGCGTTATATCCAGCTACTGATTGAATGACTTGCATCAGTCATTAATCAAAACTTAGTCAAGTATGTCAAGATGGTTTATTTGTATCGTTTAAGTATCATTTAAGTGTTATTTAAGTTAATTTTGCTACCAAAGTGTTGTATATACAATCGTTTTTTTGGTATATTATTTGCAACACGATGACAGACTGCTTTATCGCCTTATCATGATTGCGATGACTGCGATGACTGCGATGACAATGTAAGCAACAATAATATTGCCATAATACAATATTGAATAATAATACAAATACTTTTGAAATCTTAGCGAATATACCAAAATTTAGTGTTGCGTAAATGCTTTTTTATCCATACCATTTGGATGGACGTGATAAGGACAGCACGCAACCTTAGACTTAGGATGTTATGGGTTGTCAATATCTTCCAACTTGACCTTTGGGTTTGGTGGAAGTGGGTAAAAGGGCATTTTGTGGAACTTGGATTTGTCATGACATTCATATCATATCTTTTATTTGGCATTTATTGATGTGAATGTGTCAAGACAGATGCTTTCTGCTACAAATGTTTTTAAGATTTAGGTGTAAAAAACATGGTAAAGAACCATAAACAGCAAGCATTAGCTGATGCACTAGGACTTAGTGCTGTGTAAAGAGTTCCCCCAGTATAATACTTATCAGCGTAAGTGTGCTGGCGAAAGGTAACAATTCAATCTAGGTTGGGATTGTTATGGATCGCAAAGATTCCCCCACTGTATCCTTTGGCTTAGTGGTGGAAGTATGTCAAATACATGTTACAAGTAGTTATTCATTGATAAGGAGTTGCCATGCAACTAAAAAAGTCAGCTTTCATCGGTTCAGTGCTGATGATGGCGGTTCATGCACATGCTCATGTGCATTTGGACAATCAAGTCACATGGAATACCTCATCTTATGGTAAGACAGATGAGCTAGTCAATCTAACCACACATGATAATGCTGGTGGTTTGGTATTTATCAGACCGTCTGGCGATGTAGAGCATTCTAAACAGTCTGGTACTAACATTGCCATCAATAACCGTTACCTATCCAATCTACAAGATGGACACTATGTCTTTGGTGTGGCGTGTGCAGGTGATGTTCAAATCAGTGCTGTCCCCACAAGCAAAAAAACCAACGATTTATCCGCCCAATCCATCCACACCCATCTGAGCCCAAAACAGATACAATATTTTGTGGTACAAGCTGGCAATAATCATAAAGCCAATCTGGTGCAGATAAATGCCAATCGGGCTCATGAACTCATCCAAGGGGTACGCCGTCAGGCTCATCAGGTTAGTCGTCTGCCACAGCCTGATGACTGTGCTTCGGTGCAATACAGCCAGCAACAAGTAACCCCCCCCCAAGCCTCTTCTTTGGTAATTATTCCTGTAAGGGCAGAGACACACGTACAGCCTAGCCAGTCTTCCTATGTATCATCTGTTTGGTCATCTAATGTGCAGCCTAATCAGTCGTCTTATGCAGTGCAGATGGATAAGTCTTATGAGACAGAATCTGATACTTTAAATCTAACCATCCAATTTGACCATGACAAAAGTCATGTCAAATCATCTTTTCAAAAAGACCTTAGCGAAGTTGCCAATTTTCTAAAACAGCATCCTAGCACCAATGCCACCATTGAAGGGCATACCGACTCAACAGGTGCTGCCAGTTATAATCAAAAACTCTCTGAACGTCGTGCCAAAACAGTCAAACATTTGTTGATAAAAAATCATGGCATTGAAAAATCTCGCCTATCTACCATCGGTCATGGCGAATCTCAACCTATTGCAACCAACAATACCCAAGCAGGGCGTTATAAAAATCGCCGTGTCGTAGTTGTATCACAATAATCATCATGTAGTTTAGTATAAGGATAATTTATGAAATCTATCAGTGTAAAAGTTAATGACAGCGTTCAGACCATTGCTCAGACAAAGGTTGTCACCAAAGACGGTCAGCCCACCGTCATCAAAGCCACTCGTAATGCCAATTATGAACTTATCAATGATGCCACAGGTTACGCTCCTGACCACATCGTAACCAAACGTGTTGGTAAAGATTTGCACATCTCTTTTGAAGATGATGCCAAAGAATCCGACCTTATCATCAAAGACTTCTATGATTATGACAAATCAGCACTCATCGGACAGGCTGAAAGTGGTCAATATCATTATTATGTACCAGATACAGGTCTAACTCAGGACTATGTTACCGAGCTTGTCATCGGTGACATCGAAGGTCAAGCCTTGGGCGGTCAAGGATATCCTGCCCCATGGTGGATCGGTGCAGAAGAAGGTAGCCGTTTTGGTGTCATGCCATGGCTTGTTGGTATCGCAGGATTGGCTGGTATCGCTGCTGTTGTCTCTGGCAGAGATGATAAAGGTAACGACAATAACAATAATGCTAATGCCTCTGCCCAAGAAAAACCACTAAATATTGAAAACATACAAAGTGATACAGTTGCACAAGGTGCAACACAAGCACTAAACTTTACCGTAACCAGCAACGGTCAGAATGTATCGCAAGCCATCATCTCTGTCAATGGCACCGAACTAAAAGATGCAAATAATAAGACAGTTCTTACAGATAAAGATGGTAAGGTAAATATTACCGCCCAGCTTTTGGAGGCAAATGGCATCAAATTGGGCGAGCTTCCTAATTTTACCATCAGTGCAAAAAAAGAACATTATGCACAAGCCACAGCCACGCTACACAATCCAGAGGTTGTAACGATGGATGGTGGTGTTGTTGTTACCCCTCATGAGAGTGCAACAGAGCTTGAAGTAACCTATACCAAACCAGGTCAGACGGTATCTACTACTGCCAAATTTACACACAAAGACACCAATGGCGATGGCAAAGCTGATGCCTGGATAGATAACAATAAAGATGACAGTGTTACTATTGACCCTGCTACTGGTAAGGTTGTTATTCCTGTAAATACGATAGGTTCTAAGACCAACGTAACCGCCAAACAGACCACTGATGTCGGTACAACCAATAACAGCAAAGGTGTGAGCGATATTTTATCTGCCAAACCTGTTGTAGAGGCCATCAAGACAGGCGATGATGCTGGTAATGTTGTCATCAAACCAAGCGATGACGCTATCAATGGCTCAAAAGTTATCGTAAGCTACACCGATGCAGACGGCAAATCAAACACTGCCACCATCGCCAAAGACAAAGGTGCTTGGACGGCTGATGCAGATCTGCCAAAGGGTGTTAGCCTAGACAAAGACAAAGGCACTGTAACCATTTCATCTGACAATGTGACAGACGGCTCTGATGTTAGTGCAACACAAACCGATCCAGGTCGTGAAGAGAGTGTCCCTGCATCTGACAGAGCGAAAACAAGCGTACCACAACCCAAAATTAATGCCAACGATGATGGCTCTGT
>ERZ1023418.280-NODE-280-length-10494-cov-7.739151_pt1 | contig 10494 bp, 15 predicted proteins | sample MGYA00380511_ERZ1023418 | MGnify/ENA primary metagenome ERZ1023418 (study PRJEB33173, sample SAMEA4830370) | metagenome | study: EMG produced TPA metagenomics assembly of the PRJEB25223 data set...
TTAGGATTTGTTTTTAAGAATGGAATGAAAGTGCGGTCAATTTTGAAAACTTTTTCGGTATTATGTAGCAGTTGCACAAAGATTTAACCGATTAAAAACCTTAAAATCCCTATTGAAATTTTAACTCAATAGGGATTTTATTATGGCACAAAAGCTGCTGAAACACGAATTAGTAGAACGCCTATTAAAGCTAAAAGAAAAGCAAGATGAGCTGACGGTGTAAATGCAGTGTTTGTCACTAGAGATTAACGCATTAGCTCAACCTTATATACTGAAAGAGCAGAAACCGCGTCCCTTGATCACGATGCGATTAGTTGCTCAAGTCTTACGCGAAAATCCAGATTGGATGTTTTGTGGGGAGATCGCTGAAAAGACCTTAGCATTATTGGGAAAACCACAATTTGTTGATGTCGGTGATAAGCATTATAACGCGGTTAACCGCATACTGGTTAAATTACATAAAAGAGGAATTATTGAACGTTGCCTCAGATCTTGGCGATTAAAGCCTTTAGAATAGAAAATAGCGGTATTTATCCGCTATTTTTGTTTCAGTCGCCATTTGACATCAGTTACGCCTCTTTCTAACCGTTCTACTACGCCTTTTGTCAGCCAATGTTTTAACGCACCACGCACGGAAACCGTATGCTTCGGACGAACGATAGGGTCTTGTCTGTCTTTTATTAAGACAATCTCAGTGATTTCGTTGACTGTAAAATAATAGTCGGGTTGAGCTTTAAGTACCGCTAAAACCATTGGTCTTAATTTTCCACGGAATCTATGTTTGTAGGTTCGATATGAATAAACCTCAGTATCGTATTCATCGATTAAGGCTTCATCTTCCATCACTTCAAGAGCATCGTTGAGTTTTTTGATTTTTCTTTCTACTAATTCGAGATGTTCTAGCACCTGTGTTCGTTCACGCTGCAAGCGGTCGATTTTAGCCTGAATTTGGCTAAAGTAGATTTTATTTCCCATTACATTATCAGCCTTTCTGCTTGTCTATGATTACCTTGCCAATAGCCTTGCCAGTCTGTTGTATTGTCGGTAGCAAGACATTGCTCAAGCGTGCTGTTAAATAGGCTTAAATTATCCACGCGGCGATTATCTTCACGATAAGCACATTCGTTGGCATAGTTATCAAGATACTTATTGCTGATTTTATGATGTGTGCCAATAATCATACGCTTAAAGCGACTGAAATAGCTTTCTGCAAGGTTGTTTGTTATACCTTCATCACTGCGATACTCTTTTTGATGGTTCACACGACGCAAATCGTAGTGAATCATCAATTCGTCATAAGCCGAGTTTTCGTCTGCGTGAATACGACTGCCTGCCTTAATATAGCTTGTTGCCAATTTATTCACGACTTGGCTATTTTCCGATAAAATCGGAAAGGTTAAGGTTTTCTTTGCGCCCACTAAATACGGGTTTTCTGCGGTTTCTTCTTCGCTATAACGGCTTCGCATCACCAAAATCGACCGTTTATTAGGATTGGCATTTTCTTTCAGCCGTCTATCCACGCGTTCACTTTTCTTATTTTTAGGACGTGGGGCAGAATGGATGTAGGTGCCGTCAATATGGATTTCACCTGAAAGCGGAAATAACTGTTTCTGAATTTGTAAACTTTCACGGATTTTATGAGCAAGCGTAAAAGCCGTCTTATATTGCACGTTCAAATCGCGCGAAAGTTGGCAAGCAGACAAGCCTTTAGCAGCATTAACGAATAAGGCAATGGCATAAAGATAGGTCTGAATAGACAGTTTACGGTCGGCAAAAATTGTACCTGATGTAACGCTAAAGGTATGATTGCAATGTTTACACCGCCATTGATTGCGACTGGCAATGCGATAAGCAATATGCTGCACACCGCACTTCGGACACACCACATTTTTCTCACTCCCCCAACGAATTTGGCATAGCAATGCCCGCGCTTCGGTATCAGATAGCTGTGCCATCTTGATAGGCGAAAACTTGCGAGACTTACTTAACAAGTGAAAATGAGATGCCATAATAATTTTGCTTTATTGACGATTTAACTCTAAAATATACCCATTAGGGTAACTTTAATGTGATGGATGTTACCCTAAAGAGCATAAAAAGTCAATATGGAATACCCGAATGAGTATAAGTGAAAGATTGAAGCAGGTTGTTGAAGCTAAAAGTCTCAATATTAAAGAATTTTCTGAAATATCTACTATCCCTTATCGTTCCATTCAAAACTACCTGCGCAATGAGCGTGAACCGAATGTAGAAGCCCTAATTAAACTTAAAGACACGATGAATATCGACATAAACTGGTTACTAACTGGCGTAGGGAAAATGTTTCGTTGCTTACCGAACGATGAATTAACGGAGAAGGAACAAGCTCTTATCAATCACTATCGAATGATGTCAAACAGTACGCAAACGGCTTTTGATGTGTCGTTTAGGATTCTATCTGAGCATCAGCAGGAATCATAAAATGATTGTTTTTGTCTGAGAAAATTTTATTTTTTCGATCTGATTCACAAAAATTTAAGTGCTTCTATCGGCAGAAATGACCTGACTGTTAAAGTAGCACCCAGTTATCAACCATCAAACTAACTGGAGCTTATATGAAAAGTACAAATAACGAATCCATTTTGTCTCTTAAACAACAATTCAAGTTATGGCTTGAACAAGAACAAAAAGATGATGAAATGATTACCTTTGCAACGATTCCACATATTTTAAGACGGTTTGATCGCCGATTAGCAATCATCAAAGGAAATCAATTTGAGAAACGTTATCTGCGTGAGTGGCGTGAGGCTTTCCGTATAGATAGGGAAATTACACAAGAATCTCTTAGTTAATTTAATCATATTATCTGTAACAAAAAGGTGGTTTAACCACCTTTTTAAGGATCTCTACAATAAATTTAATGGAACAGTATATCCATCAGATCACTTGTTATCTGCTTAATTGAATTTTACTTCTTTTATGCACAGGTCTGTTTGGATCTTTTTTTAGTTTATCCAAAGTAAACGTTTGTACACCATCAGGTAACCATACTAGAGTCCCATTCTCTATTACATACTTTAGTGGGATTTTAGGATTATTCAGATCTCGTTGAGTTTTATTCCATTTTTCTTCCCATGTGTCATAGAAAGGAGACATTGCTTGAGGTGTTAATTTATATATAGCTTGTATTTCAATCCCTCTAAATGGAACAAAAAGCCAATGAACTTTTCGATATTTAGATATGATAGTTGGATTTAAATGGTGATGGGTAGAGAATCCCCTTTGTAAATCAATATTTAATGTTTTAATTTCATATTCATTTCCATCAGAATCTATAGCGTCATTCCCCTCTCTTGAACCGTCTGTAGTTAGTCCTAACCGTAAAAATATTTCCACATATTTTCCACCATTATCTTGAAAAATATCATTAATATTATGTTTTATAGCTAAATCTTGATATTCTCTAATCGCATATTTTAATCTATTTAGTTTTTCTAAATCAGTTTCCATTTTTCTCTAATAATTCAATAAGATCCACATTCAATGCATTTGCTAATTTTTCCATATTATCAATGGAAATATTCTTTACTCCGCGCTCTACTGCACTAATGTAAGTTCTATGCAAATCACTTAACTCAGCTAATTCTTCTTGAGATAATGATTTCTTATGGCGCTGCTGTTTTAAGTTATAAGCAAAAAGTAGTCTAGCTCGCATAATGATGTGTCATCAGTGGTTAAAGGTGCTATAATGGAACAATTGAATACTATAGTTCTACATCCGATAAATTTCATTTTAGTATAAACGATCAATTTGTATGAAATTCAACCAAAAACCTTTATATAAAACCGCATTAGGTTCAGCTTATGTTGCGGATTCCTTAAATATGCTTTCTCAGATTCCTGATGAATCTATTGATTTAGTTATGACATCCCCTCCTTTTGCTCTACAAAGGAAAAAAGAGTATGGAAATAAAGAGCAAGAAGAGTATGTAGAATGGTTAGCTGAATTTGCGAAACTTGTCTTTAAAAAACTAAAACCAAAAGGATCTTTTGTTATTGATTTGGGGGGAGCTTATCAAAAAGGAAAGCCTGTTCGTAGCTTGTATAATTATAGGGTACTCATAAAATTATGTGATGAACTTGGTTTTCATCTTGCAGAGGAATTTTTCTGGCATAATCCGTCCAAATTACCATCTCCTATTGAGTGGGTTAATAAGAGAAAAATTAGAGCAAAAGATTCAGTAAATACAGTATGGTGGCTATCTAAAACAGAGTTTCCTAATGCTGATATTTCTCAGGTTTTAACAGAATATTCCGACAGAATGAAAAAGTTAATAGCAGATCCTGAAAAATATTACACTCCAGCTAAACGCCCGTCAGGTCATGACATAGGAACATCTTTTGGGAAAGATAATGGAGGAGCAATTCCTTCTAATTTGTTACAAATATCTAACTCTGAGGCAAGTTCTCAGTATTTAAAATCTTGCAAAGCAGTTAATATAAAGGCTCATCCAGCTCGATTTCCAGCTAAATTACCTGAGTTTTTTATAAAATTCTTAACTAAGCCTGACGATATAGTTGTCGATATTTTTGCTGGTTCAAATACAACTGGATTTGTGTGTGAACAATTAAATAGAAGATGGCTTTCATTTGAGTTAAACCATGAATATTTAGCTACTTCTATTTTTAGATTCTCAAGTAAACTTAATGATATTTATGATTTACATCCTAAATTATTGCTAAATGCAGAAGCTGATATTAACTTGTAAAATTAATTTAATTTTTATTATTAAAATGTTAAGTGTATCAATAAATAGATTAATAAAATAATATGAATAACTGTATATTTTGTAAAAATAAAGAACGCTCTGCTGAGCATGTATTCCCTTCGTCTTTTGGTGGTAGATTAACAAATAAAAATATTTATTGTGAAGAACATAATTCGGATTTAGGTATTTATGTGGATACGCTAGATTCTCAAATTGGAGCTATAAATAATTTATTTGGAATAGAACCAGATAGAGGGAAAGCTAAACCTATAAAATTAAAAGATTCTAAAACTGGAGAAATTTATACAAGAGATATTAATGGATCTATATCTCTTTCAATAACGGATAACATTCCCATAGATAAAATAATTAGCGGTAAGCCGATAGATATTCTTACTTCTTCTTTTGAAGATTTTAACAAATTTAAGCAAAAATTTCAAAAAGAACATAATATTAAAATAGAAGTATTAAATAAAGGGGAAATATCAAGAGAGATAATGAAAAAACCACTAACTCTTAAAATTTCATTTGGAGGCAAAGATTTTTTTAAAGCAACGTTGTATTTATTAGTAACATTTCTTGCACATTATAGCAAGGAAACATTATTAAAGCTTAATCTTGACAACATTAAAGAGCTTCTACTTTATAATACGGAATTAAGTATTTTTGATATAGTATCACTTGAAAATTATCCTTCATTTTTGAATGATGATGAGAGTCAAGTTGAACATAGCATTGCATTTGTTAAAGATAATAATATTCTGTATGGAATAGTATCTTATTTTAACGTGGTTACTTATACAGTTAAGATTGGTGAATATATCGATGAGTTTGAAAATTTTGTTGTTTATGTTCACCCTTTAGATACTAGTTTGAATCCGAATAATAGCATGAAAAAGGAGCTATTACCTATTGAGTTAAATATAGAATTTAATCCAGCCTTACATAAGGCTAAGATAGAGAATATTATTAACGGTTCTAATCCAATCATGAATAAATTAGGAGAAAAGTTAAGTAGATTCGAAAATAATAGACAAAATGAGATTTTAAAAAATGAAATAAAAAACCTAAAATCAGAAGATGAATTACTTGATTTTTGGAAAAGCAATCAACAGCATATTTATAATGCTGTAATTTTTATTCGTGATAATTTTGAAAATGATAATTTAATCAGAAATTATCTAAATATATTAGTTAAAGAAGAATCCCTAATTAGCGATGATATAAGATATAAAATAGAATTATCGAATGTTCCAGAACTTTTTCAACCTATTATTGAAAGCTTGAATCTTTCAGGATTTATAAATAGATTGTGTTTAGATTTAGCAAAAAAATATGCACAAAAAAAGATTAGGGAAGATGAAGATGTTTTTCAGCAGATTATAGAGGCAATTTTATCATTATCCTATAATAATCTTCACACTATAAGAAAATTTAAAATATAACAAAAAGTACTATTAGGTAGGATTATCTTCTGATTCACTTTTCACAACATATTTTGCAGGTTGTTTACGAATATCAGTTAACTCAAGCACTAACTTCATTCGTTTCTCTTTCAATTGTTGTTTTTCTTCTGGTGAATAAAAATCCTTTTTCAGTTCATCATCTAAATCTTTTAAAGCTGCCTTATACGCTTTAATTGTAGCTTCTTGTTCTTCTGTTAAACTGTGATTAGATACCCAAGAATAAATTATTGAACCGAATAATGGACTTAATGCAGAGTTTAACAATAACAATGGTTGTTTAAGATCTTCTCTAGCTAACCAGTTAATAAAAAATACAGCGGTAGCAGCAATTGCCGTAGAATAAGTGGTAATCACCTGTGTAGGAGAAAATTTTTTATTTTGGCTATCGTCCATTGGCATGCTGCTCCTTGAGGTTTGCATCAATTTGTTCAAGTTGTTCAGCTAAAGTCTTTGGTGAAGTTAAATCTAGCTCACCATAACCAAGAAACTGCTCGTTATGCCAACGACGGATTTTGACTTTTTTAATAGGGAAGAAGAATAATCTAACTTTTTGACTAAGTTTTTCGCCCACGCGCACCCACATAGGAATAGATAAAACCATTCCTATGGTTAAAAATATGTTTGTGAGCAGTTCAATATTAGTCATTTTCTGTTAATTTACGGTCTTTACTAACCAAATGGTCTAAAACTTTGGTTATTATATATGTTGTTTTAGTTTGAGCGCTAAAAGTTTTTACTATTTTTAGATTAACTTCTAACCAGTCTCCCTTACTAAATCTGGCTTGATCTGCGTTTACTTTTGCCATAAAAGCGACATCTTGTAATACAACAGCACGTTCTTTTCCGTTAAATTTCATTCGCCATCCATTTTCACCTGATGAGAAGTTAATTTGAGTAATCGTTACCATTGCACCAGATTCAATTTTTACCTCTGGCTCTTGTACAATGTTCTCTGACAATTTGGTTAGTGTGTCTATTTCCTTACCACTTTCTATCAAAACTGTTACTTGCTCTTCTTTGGTGCCATCAGTACTATCAACAATCTCATCGCTTTTAATTTTAAATACAGCATTAGCCTTATTTGCTAAAGGTGTGACAGTTAAGTCTTTAATCGCACGACGGATTTCAGGATCCTGCATAAGTACCGCAGTATCTCGACTGGTTGTAATTTTTGTATTTTCTGTTAATAGTTCCACTTCATTAGAGCCATCTTGAGTTTTTACATCAATTACAGGTTCACCTTTTGTTCGGAAAATATCTTTAAATACACCATATCCAACACTTACGCTAGGAATACCCAAACCAAGTGCGGTAAAAATATCTTTTGTATCAACAGTTGTAACAACATCTTTTACAGTACAAACATATTCGTATAGTTCTACTGCAAAAGGGATTTGTAATGAGCCTTCTTTAACAACCCCCCCCGAATCAGGGGCTTGCAAGAAAATCTCTACTGTTTTTTGTCGTCCGTTAAGTAATCTGTCTGAACGCTCAATCAACGTTATCATTTCTTGCACAACTTTTACTAGGTTATGAGCGTTAATTTTATGTTCAGCATATTCATTATCTGTTGCATCATAAGAAAGAGTAAAACGTTCTACGCCTTTGAATCTACGTTCGACTTTCTTACTCTCTTTTTTATTTTATTTTATTTTATTTTATTTTATTTTATTTTATTTTGTTTTGTTTTGGTCATTTTATCCCCTGTATTGATATCTTTTATTTTTATACAACTAGTCCATGTGTAAAAAGTAACTTATTATAACCTAAACAAAAAGAGATTAACTAATATGGTTAATTTTAAATATAAAAAGGTTTACTTGATGAAAATAATAGAAGGTAAATTTAAATCAACCCCGAAAGGGGTTGTTTTACTTGACGAATCCATCATTTAGGGTTAGATTCAAATCTCATTCTTTAGGGGAAAAACTTCCACTAAGAACGACTACAATTTGCCAAAGAATAAGCTCACAAATTTTCTTGTGACAGTAACGGTATTCGAGGCATAAACGCTTTGAGCCGACTTGATATTTTCAGATGTGCGATTTTTTTGTCTCTAGCGTTTAGTCAATTTCGAATACCTTGTACTACACAAGGAAATTCTTAATTACTCAACATTTATGGTTTTATGTACTGGTTCATTAGCTAGTAATAATTTGCTTTGAAAGCCATATCTAAAATAGAAAAGTTTATATAGTTACTTTCTCTATTGCAAATCGATCAAATTTTGATCTAGAATGTTGTCACTTTTTTAAAGCGAATCTTCTCGTTTGCTTTTTTGGGGAATTTCCCATTTTTTGTTCAACCAATTTAACAAGAGAAAAACGGCTTATTGGGTAATAAGTCATTATTTTTTTATGTATGTTGAACAAATAAATGAAAAAGAATAAAAAAATATCTCCATATCTATCTGCTGCACTTCGCAATTTACCTAGCGTTGCGATCTATGATTTATCTGATAGTGAAGCCCTTATCTTTCTGAAAAATGCTCGTTGGGGAAATTCTCATTGTTTTCATACTGTTCAATGTCCACGTTGCCAGATTACGCATAAAGCCTATTTCATTTCTTCTCGTAAGCAATGGCAGTGCAAGCATTGCCAACATCGTTTTTCTGTAAAAAGTGGTACGATTTTTCAGCACACTAAACTTTCCCTAAAAAAGCTATTGTTAGCGGTTTATTATTTCACTATCAATAGTAAAGGTATTTCTGCGCTTAACTTATCTCGTCATATTGGCGTGCAATATAAAACGTCATGGGCATTACTACATAAATTTCGTGAAGCAGTTGAAAAAACGCAAGATTACACGCCACTCACAGGCATTATTCATATTGATGGTTGTTATGTGAATAACTACCTTCGCCCAAAAAATTTTAAACATAAACGAATTGATAGACGTAAGAGATGTCACCAACGTAAAGATAAATCCTGCGTTATGGTTTTCCGTCAACAAGCTGCAAATCAGGAAATAATAAAAGGAGCCGACCGCACACTTGTTGCGTTAGTTAAAGAGGAAAATGCTGATGATATACTTGCTTTAACACATCGCTTAGTCGCACCAAAATCTACAATTTGTGCTGATGAAAATCCTGCTTATGATGGCTTGGCATTTCACTATGACTTATGTCGCGTAAATCATTCACAAGAGTATTGTTCGATTGACGGCACCACCAATAACCTAGCTGAATCCTTCTTTGCAAGATTTAGAAGAATGATTATGGGTGTGTATCATAAGATGGGAAATAATTACATGATGCACTATGCGAATGAAACTGCATGGCGTGAGGATTTTCGTTATCAGTCGGATAAAGGCAAATTCGATAACATATTAAAACGCTGTTTGAAAGCCAGACCTTCACGAGATTTAACAGGTTATTGGCAGGGAAATAAGAAACCTACGGCAAAATTTGGATTGGAAAGTTTGTGTTTGGAAGCCTCAAACGATAACCGATATTTAGCCGTAGCCTAAACAATTTAAAGCAACACAAGGAGTTAATATGGAAACAATGACACACATACACCACTGAACGTGGATTTAAAAAAGATGGACTATGAAACATTCAAAACCTTTATGCGAGAACTGGCTCAAATGTATTCGGATGTCAAAGACGATGCTTATCTGCTATTTTTCCGAAACTTAGAGCAATTAGCAAAGGTTGTCAGCACCTTACCTCGCAATCCACTTGTCTTTTATGGCGCGTATGAAATTGCCAATAATCAAGTCGTGGTCGCCATCTTTGAAATGCAATTTACCGATGAAGTCTATGAAACCGAAGATGGGAAGCCTTATCAGATGCTCTCTATTATTAGTAGTTTTGCAGAAGATAAAATCTATCTACGTTGCCCGACTAAAATTAGGGAACACCTTACCCAACCCGAATATATTACACTTTGCGAGCAAGCCTATCCTACGATAATGGAAAAAATGCTATTAGAGGAGCAACGTGAAAAATTGTTTAGAAGAAAACCGAAAAGCGAGTAATGGAAAAATGAGCAGAATTCTGTAAAATACAATTATAGTAAAAACAATGCCCTTATCGAAATAAGGGCATTTTTGTACGGTTTTGTTTAAATTTTGGTCTTTGTGCAACTGCTACATAATACCGAAAACCTTTTTGAAATTAACCGCACTTTTTTACTTAATTTTTTAAGCAAATCTTTTCAAATTCATTGAAGAATGTAGGAAAGGTTTTGGCAGTACATTTGGGATCTAAAATCGTCACTGATGTGTTTGATAGTGCGATTAGAGAAAAACACATTGCCATACGGTGATCGTTATAG
>ERZ1023418.282-NODE-282-length-10445-cov-5.201636_pt1 | contig 10445 bp, 8 predicted proteins | sample MGYA00380511_ERZ1023418 | MGnify/ENA primary metagenome ERZ1023418 (study PRJEB33173, sample SAMEA4830370) | metagenome | study: EMG produced TPA metagenomics assembly of the PRJEB25223 data set...
ACGGTGATAAACTACAAATCAAACAAACACTCAAATACGCCAAAGACTTAGCCATCGCCCAAAGAGCCAAAAACAAACAACGTGTCAAGGCAATCCATGCCAAAATCAAAAATACAAGGTTAGACTTAATCCATAAATTCACCACAGGACTGATCAAGCAAAATGCACTGATTGTTGTTGGTGATGTTAAATCCAATCAATTTAACAGTAAAAAAGGCAAACTGGCTAAAAGCGTCTATGATGCTGGTTGGTTTGAATTAAAGCGACAACTGGAATACAAATGTCAGCAGACAGGCTGTCGCTTGGAAATCGTATCAGAAAGATACACTACCCAGACTTGTTCGTGCTGTGGCGCCATCAGCGACAGCAGTCCGAAAGGTAGGACGGGTCTTGGAATAAGAGAATGGGCTTGTGCTGAGTGTGGCACACGGCATGATAGAGATATTAATGCCGCTAAGAACATTCTTGCGGTCGGGCTTGACCGTCTGGGAGCAGGAATCCCCGCACTTTAGGACGGGGAGGAAGTCAAGTCTGTGTTTGTTTTGCCAGCATCACCACATCTGCCAAAAATCCGTCCATATCGCATACTTGTGGCATATACCCCCATTGTACAAACTCAAGCCGTTTAAATAACGCCAAACTTGGCTGATTGTGAGCAAAAATCAGTGCCACCACGTTTTTGATGCCAAGTCCAGAAGCTTGCTGTAACATCCACGTCAATAAGGTACGACCGATGCCGTTTTGTTGATAATCAGGGTGCAGATAAAGGCTAATTTCACTGCTGATGTGATAAGCAGGACGAGCATACAAATCGCTAAAACTGCCCCACCCTACTAAACGCCCTTTACCCCCATCAACGCCATTATCTAATTGCTTAAGCACATAAATAGGACGCTTAGGATTATGCAAATGCTCATGAAACCAAGCGGTACGCATGTTGGTACGGATTGGGGTCAAGTCTGCGGTGATTGATTTGCTGGGAACAGCCATGTTATAGATGGCGACAATGTCGGTAAGGTCATCGATAGATGGCAAAAAATACCCATCTTATTTGGTGGTTGACCAGACTTAGTTGATGATTGACCAGATAAACCAGTTTGCCAGTGATATAAGCAATTGTTTGTATTTTTGGACGATGGCATGTTTTTAGATAATGGCATGTTGTTTGTGTTAAGTTGGGTATGTTGGGAAAAATAGCCTATAATACGCCATATTTTTGTCATAGCCAATTTCATACTGTCATTTCACCCTACAATTTTACCCCATAATCTCACACTGTATGGCCACATGATACCCACATGCAAATCTTACTATTATCCGACTTATTAGCCAGCAACCAATCTACTCAATCACTACCGTCATTGCCACTGCCTTGTGTGCTGACCATTGGTAATTTTGATGGGGTACATTTGGGGCATCAGACCATGATTTATCAAGTACTCGATACGGCAAACTCACAGGGTCTTGCCAGTGCGGTGATGGTGTTTGAGCCACAACCCAGAGAGTTTTTTTCACCCAGCAATGCCCCTGCTCGTTTGACCAATTTGGCAGAAAAACAACAGTTACTATCGAACTTGCAACACAATGGCAAGGGATTGGATTATTTGATTGTGGCAGGGTTTGATGATACGTTTCGTTCGTTGTCTGCCAATGAGTTTGCTCAGATTCTGCTTGAACAACTGAATGTCAAAATTTTGGTGTTGGGTGATGATTTTAGGTTTGGACATGACCGCACAGGAGACAGTGAGTTTTTACGTGCGTTTGGCTTTGTTGTCAATAATTTGCAAACCATTAAAGACATGAATAACGATAACCGAATCAGCTCAACCCACATTAGGGCGTGTTTGGCAAAGGGTCAGTTGGACCATGCCCATGCACTGCTTGGGCATGAATATTTTATGTTAGGGACGGTAACCGATGGGGATAAAATCGGGCGGACATTGAACTTCCCCACCGCCAATATTGCCTTAAATCGGCTAAAACCTGCGGTGCATGGTGTGTTTGGTGTGTCTGTGAGGGCAACCGATGGTACGGATTTATCAAGCCTAGGCAAACACGGCAATACTGGGCTGGTGGGTTTGAGTAAAGGCAGTTTGTTTGGTGCATGCAATGTTGGCACTCGCCCAACGCTTAATCAACAATATCAATGGCGACTGGAGGTGCATTTTCCTAAGTTTGATGGTGATTTATATGGACAAGAGTTACTGGTTACTTTTTTGCATTTTTTGCATGGGGAGAGGCGTTATTCATCGCTTGATGCGTTAAAGGCTGGGATTGATGCAGATGTACACGCTTTGTTGGCATGGCGTGAAGGGCCAGCATGGCATGAAAGGTTGCGTTGATGCGTTTTTAACTTCAGTTTTTAACGTCATATCAAGCCACGTTAAACGTGGCTTTTATGATGGATTTGTTATGGTTTTTTATGACAGATGGCTATTTTTGACAAATATAACCTTAGCTTTTTAATACGTCTGCCATGGCATTTGCCACATAGTCGATGTTGTTGGTGTTTAATCCTGCCACACACATGCGAGAGTTACTGACCATATAAATGCCAAAGTCTTTTTGTAGGCGTTCGACTTGTTTGGGAGTGAGTCCTGTAAAGCTAAACATGCCGTTTTGCTCGGTGAGATAGTCAAAGTTCTGCTCAGGAATTTTGGCTTCTAACGTGGCTTTGAGTTTTTGTCGCATCTGTTTGATGCGATCACGCATGTCATAAACTTCACCCAGCCATTGTTGATATAATTCGTCATCATTCATGACGATGTCAACGACATGTCCACCATGTGATGGCGGGCTTGAATAGATGCGACGCACGGTAAATTGTAGTTGACCAAACACTCGTTCGGCTTCATCAGCGGTGGGGCAAACCACTGACAGGCCACCCACTCGCTCACCATAAAGCGATAAGTTTTTAGAAAATGAGTTACTGACGATAAGCGTCATGCCCATGTCCACCGCTTTGCGAATGGCGTAAGCGTCGGTGTCCATGTCTGTGCCAAAACCTTGATAAGCAATGTCCATCAAAGCAATCAGCCCACGCTGCTTGATGACTTCTAGTACGGTATTCCATTGCTCTTGTGTCAAATCACGCCCTGTTGGGTTATGACAGCATGGATGCAATAAAATGATGTCATCTTTATCCAAGTTTTGTAGATAAGCAATCATATCGTCAAATTTGACACTGCTGGTGGCTTTGTCGTAATAGGGGTATTTATGAACTTCGATGTTACTGCCTTCAAAGATGGCAATGTGGTTACCCCATGTGGGGTCACTGACATGGCATTTGGCATGGGGAAACCATTGATGCAAAAACTCCGCTCCCACTTTTAATGCTCCTGAACCGCCAATGGTGGCGATGGTAGCGACACGCTGTTCTTGTAGCACTTGAGCGTCTTTACCAAACAACAGATTTTGACATGCTTTGCGATACCCAGCCAGCCCTGCCATTGGCAAGTAAGGGCGTGGTTGTACGGGGTCAGCAAGGCGTTTTTCAGCGGTTTTGACGCATTCTAGGACGGGTAATTTACCGTCTTGAGTGTAGTACACGCCCACACCAAGATTCACTTTATCCGCTTTGGTGTCATTTTTGAATTGTTCCATCAACCCCAAAATTGGGTCGCCTGCATAAAAATCGACATTTTTAAACATGGTATCTCCTTGAACTTAATGGCTAAAAAAATATAAATCAGTTTGATATTGAAATCAACGGCTGTTTTTTATGATGATAAAACCTTAACCCCAACCTTATCGCCCATTTGTGGTATCGGCCAAGACCCATCAGCCGTCGCAACAATGTGGGCATAGACCATCTCTTGGTTGCCCAGTTTAAGCTGACAAAGATGATACGCCCCTTTAAACTCAGTGTCTACTACCGTGGCGGTGGTGGTGTGGGCATGATGAGCAACACCGTCAGCAATATTGACCACTTCTAGCATTTCTGGACGTAAGAGTAATTTGCCTGTTTGTTCTGTTTTGCTTTGTTCTGTGTCGGCAAAATAAGGATATTGCGAACCAAGTTTACCCAGGACAGTTTGATAGCTGGTGCTTGCATCATTGCCACTGATTGGTGTGGCATTAAGCCAAGACCCTTGACCGATAAACTGTGCCACAATCTGTGTCTTGGGTTGATGATATAACTCACTGGGAGTTGCCCATTGTTGTAGCACACCATCGGCTATCAGCCCCACCTTATCCGCCATGGCAAAGGCTTCTTGTTGGTCATGCGTAACCATGATGGCTTGAGTGTCTTGTTGCTTTAACAGCTCTCGCACTTCTTTGGCAAGGCTGGTTCTTAGCTCAGCGTCAAGACTGGAAAACGGTTCATCTAGCAAAATCAGTTGTGGCTTAGGAGCTAAGGCTCTGGCAAGTGCCACACGTTGTTGTTGTCCACCTGACAGCTCATGTGGATAACGGTTATGGTAAGTGTCTAAACCGATAAAATCCAAAAGCTCAGCAATGCGTGTCTGCCTATCGGCTTTGCTAAGCTGATGCAAGCCAAAACCCACATTATCCGCCACGGTCAAATGTGGAAATAGGGCATAATTTTGGAACACCACACCAATCCCACGCAAGTGAGCAGGGACAGACACCGACTGACTGGGGGTGTGGCTAAACAACACCTTACCATTAAGATGAATGTCGCCTTGGGTGGGTGTTTCAAAACCTGCCATACACCGTAACGCACTGGTTTTACCACAGCCTGATTGCCCTAGTAGACAAGCAATCTCGCCTGCTTGTAATTCAAAACTGACATCAGACAGCACTTGTTTTTGCCCATATGCCAAGGCAAGATGTTTGACTGATAAACTCATGAACGATACTCCGCTTTTGCAAACACAATCACAGGCACCAAACCTGCCAACACAATCACCAACGCAGGCAAAGATGCTTCGTTAAACTGCCCTTCCATGGTATACGCATAAATCCGCACTGCCAACGTATCCCAATCATAAGGGCGAGTCATCAGTGTGATTGGCATCTCTTTCATGATGTCCACAAACACCATCAGCAGGGCAATGCCCAAAGAGCCTTTTAACAGTGGCAAATACACCTTGGTAATCAATCGATGACCAACCACGCCAAGACTCACCGCTGATTCAGTCATGCTTGGCAAAATACGCTCAAAACCACTCTCCACACTTGACACCGCCAATGCCAAAAAGCGAATGACATACGCCACAAGCATCACAAGCAGTGTTCCTTTAAAAATTCCTGTCATATCCTCTGACAAAGACAACCGCTCAATCAACCAATTATCCAGTCCTGCCACAGGCACAAACACACCCAACGCCAAAATCGCCCCTGGAATGGCATAACCCAACGTCGCCACACGAGTCGCCACTTGGGCAAAACGGCTGTTATCCGATCGCTTTGCCATCACCAATAACAACGCCACCACTGCCGTCAATCCTGCTCCCATCAGACCAATCAGCACCGAATGCCACATTGGGTTCAATAAAGCGTGCAATGATTGCCATTGCCAATCTGCCACCGCCCACACCACCAACTGACCCAAAGGCAATAAAAACCCCAAAGTCAGCACAAGCACACAATACAAAGTGGCAAGCCATGCCTTTGTTCCCTGTAATGGCTTAATGCTTGCCTGTGCCGACTTATCAATGGCAAAACGTTGCCCACCACGAGTCACCTGCTCCAAAAACATCAACGCAAACACAAACACAATCAACAGTGATGCCAACTGCTTGGCAGTCTCAATAGAAAAAAACCCATACCACGCCTGATAAATCGCTGTGGTAAACGTCTCCACCCCAAAGATAGACACCGCACCAAAATCCGCCAACACTTCCATCAATGCAAGCATCAACCCACCCAGCACCCACGGACGAGCCATCGGTAAGGCGATCTTCATCGCCGACTGTTTGGGCGACAAACCCAAAGACGCACCGACCTCTAAAGACTGCTGTCCCATGCTCAAAAACGCATTGCGAGCAAGCAAATACACATAAGGATAAAAGGTCAAAATCATCACCACCGATAAGCCCCAAATGTTACGCACATCAGGCAACCCCTGCTCAAACCCATGTGCTTGACGCAGATAGGTACTTATCGCCCCTGTGTAATCAAACATGCCCACCTGCACAAATGCCAGCACATACGCAGGTACGGTTAATGGCAACATCATCGCCCAAAACAGCACCCCACGAAGTGGAAAACGATACATTGCCGTCAGCCAAGCGGTACTCACTCCCACCAGCAACACACCGACTGCTGTCATTAATAGCAGTATTAGGGTATTTTTCACCAACAACGGCAACTGATAATCGAGTAAAAACCCCCAAATCTCCTGGTCAAACTCACCAAATGCCAGCATAATGACTGACAATGGCATCAGCACCAACGCCATACATAGCAATAACCACACTTTGGGTAATACACGCATAACTCATCAAACCTAATCTTTATTATCTTTCATTATTGTCTTTCATTCAGACACAAAAAATCACAATATAAAAATGAATGATAATTATTATTGTTCATCAGTATGAGTTATTATATACTAGCTTAAATTTAAGTAAAATCTTTATCTTAAACCACGCAAGCTCATTACAAAACAAAACCCTTTGTGATGACACGCATTTTTATCCATCAAGGAGACAGTGATGTTAAAGAAAACACTACTTGCCATTTGCACATTGGGCGCATTAACCCCTGCTTTTGCCACCGAATTGGTATTGTACTCTGCTCGTGCCGACACCCTACTTAAGCCAATTGTGGAAAAGTACGAACAAAAAACAGGGGTCAACATTAAGTTGGTCAACGACAAAGCAGGCCCACTGATTCAAAAGCTACAAGCTGAAGGCAGTAACACCCCTGCCGATCTTTTAATCACCGTCGATGGTGGTAACCTTTGGCAAGCGGCTCAAACTGGCATCTTAAAACCAGTCAACTCAAAAGTATTAGAAGCCAATATCCCAGCACAATTTCAAGACCCTAAAAACCGCTGGTTTGGCATGTCTGTACGTGCCAGAACCATTTTTTATAACCCACAAAAAGTCAACCCATCTGAACTATCAACCTATGCTGACTTGGCAAGCCCAAAATGGCAAGGCAGACTGTGCTTACGCACATCAGATAACGTCTATAACCAATCATTGGTTGGTACCATGATTCAAAACCTAGGTCGTGCCACCACCGAAAAAGTGGTGAAAGGTTGGGTCAGTAATTTAGCAACCACCCCATTTCCTAATGACACCGCCATGCTAGAAGCCATTGACGCAGGTCGCTGTGACGTGGGCATTGCCAATACCTATTATTACGGTCGCCTACTGAATAAAAAACCAAACATCAGCGTCAAGCCATTTTTTGCCAACCAAAATGACAAAGGCACACTCGTCAACGTCTCAGGCATTGGGTTGGTGCACTACAGTCAAAATCAAGCAGAAGCCCAAAATTTCATGGAATGGCTAAGCGGTCCTGAGGCCCAGAACTTATTCGCTGATTTAAATAACGAATACCCAGCCAACCCCCGCATCAGCCCAGCCCCCCATGTGGCAAAATGGGGTTCATTCAAACAAGACATCATCAACGTCTCTGTTGCAGGCCAAAACCAACGTCAAGCCATCATATTGATGAAAAAAGCAGGTTATAAATAATCTGAATGTGATTTCATTTAAATTTGACTGACAACCGTCATAAAAAAAGCCCAAAATGATTTGGGCTTTTTTTATGACAATTGAATTTTTTGTTTGTGATGAGTTCAAGTTAAAATAACCCATTGTTACAAATGGATTTAACAAGACTTAACCACTTGTTATCCACCCAAATCTGTGAATGGCTTTAATCTGTAAGTAACTTTACATGAGTAATTTTAATCCATGGGGCAACTGTAAATGATAAAACCGCACAACACCACGTTAAACGATGATGAGTTAAGCGACAATGAGTTAAGCGACGATGAATTGGCATTATACGCTCGGCAAATCCTACTTGATGAATGGGGTTTAAAAGCCCAGTTACGACTGAAACACGCCAATGTGTTGGTTGTTGGTGTGGGGGGGCTTGGGTGTCCTGCTTTAGAAACTCTGGTAAGGGCAGGTGTGGGGCATCTTCTGTTGATAGATGATGACAAGGTACAACTGAGTAATCTACAACGACAAAGCTTATTTTATCCAGATGACATCGGCAAGCCTAAAGCCCAAACGGCTTGTGTTACCTTAAAAAAAACCAATCCTTATGTTGAGATTCATGCCATTTGTCAACGATTAGATGATGGGCTGGCTCACCAATTATTTGCCCACTCAGCCACCCATGCAGACAATAGATTTGACGTCATATTAGACTGTAGCGATAATTTTGCCACTCGCCGACTGCTTAACCAGTTAAGTGTCAAGCACAATATCCCCTTGTTATCGGCATCAGCAATTGCCATGAACGGTCAATTGGCGTTATTTGAGCCTGCAAAAAATACGGGGTGTTATCACTGTATTTTTGGGCATACCACACCCATTGAACAGACTTGTGCCACATCAGGGGTTTTGGCCAGCACACCTGCATTTATGGGACAGCTACAAGCAAATGTGGCATTGCAATTTTTGGGACGTGGCATCAATCCATTGGCAAATAAGTTGTTATTATGCGATGGACAACGCATGAAGATACAAGCCATTTCTTACCACAAGCAAGCAAGTTGTGATGTTTGTGGTAGTGTTTTCGCTGATGTGCCACTTTAGAAGTACATGACTCAATATTTATAGCCATTGGCATGATATCTCCTATTGGTGTTTTTTGATAATCTCATCATATGTTTGGTTTGTTTTAGTCCACTTACAAAAACGTGAACCAGAAACAAATATGTGATGACCAATTTTTTTATTCATCTAATTAGGAGAGGTATCATGCATGCAAAAGAGCTACTTGAGCTTGAACGCAAAGACATTCGAGCCTTGCATTATACGTGGATTGCATTTTTCCTAACCTTTTATGTTTGGTTTAATATGGCACCTTTGGCAACGTCCATGCTTGCCACAGAGTCATACCTTACCCCTGACCATATCAAGCTTTTTTTAATTGCCAATGTGGCTTTAACCATTCCTGGTCGGGTTGTGGTGGGCATGGCGTTAGACCGCTTTGGTCCACGGCGGGTTTTTTCAATTTTGATGGTGGTCATGGCAATTCCAACATGGTTTTTTGCTTTTGGTAATACCACAACACAGTTATTTGTCGCACGGCTTTTTATGTCTGTTGTTGGGGCAGGGTTTGTTGTGGGCATACATATGACATCAATGTGGTTTAAGCCCAAAGACATTGGTTTTGCCGAAGGGTTTTATGCTGGTTGGGGGAATTTTGGCTCAGCGGCTGCTGCCATCACCATTCCAACCGTGGCATTACAGTTTTTTGGGGGTGATGATGGCTGGCGATGGGCGATTGCGGTATCAGGGCTTATCATGGCGATTTATGGGGTGATATATTGGTTCATCATTACCGATGGTCCTTCAGCCAAAACCTTTAAAAAGTCTCGCAAGGCAGGGGCGTTAGAGGTATCCACTTATAAAGATTTGTTGGTTTATTGTTTGTTCATCATTCCATTGTATGGCATTTTATCAGTACTGGTTTATCGCACACAAGCCATGGGATTTTTAAGCGATGTTGGGGCGATGATTGCCTATGGGGCGATTGCCGTTGTGGTGCTATTACAGATTTATAAAGCCATCAGTGTGAATTTGCCAATCATTAAAGCAGGCATTCCTGAAGATGACAAATATCCTTTTAGCTCGGTGGCTTCTTTAAACATCACCTATTTTGCTAACTTTGGGGCAGAGCTTGCGGTGGTGTCAATGTTGCCCATGTTTTTTCAGACAACTTGGGACTTAAACCCAACCACTGCTGGTCTGATTGCGTCTACTTTTGCTTTTGTCAATTTATGGGCGCGTCCATTGGGTGGCTATATATCCGATAAAGTTGGCAGTCGTCGAACCGTGATGTTGGCATACATGTTGGGCATCAGCATTGGTTTTGCCTTAATGGGATTGTTAAATTCAAGCTGGCCGCTGTTCATTGCGGTGTGCATCACCATTTGTTGTTCAATATTTGTGCAAGGTGCAGAAGGGGCAACTTTTGGCATCATTCCATCCATCAAGCGCCGTCTAACTGGGCAAATCTCTGGCATCACAGGGGCATATGGTAATGTGGGGGCGGTATTTTACTTGTTTATTTTTACCTTTGTTGAGCCAAATCAGTTCTTTTTTATCATTGCCATTGGGGCGTTGATTTCGTGGATTTTTTGCTTTATTTGGTTAAAAGAGCCAAAAGGGGCATTTGGTGATGAGTACCACATGTCTTCTGTGGATAAACGCTTGGCTGAGCAAGAAGGGCTGGACATGCACTGAGCAACCAAAGCCAACTCATTGATTAACCTATCCTGCTTACATCTCCACCCATAATCTTTGATTTAGGTGGAGATGTAAGCACAGGCAACCTAATCA
>ERZ1023418.296-NODE-296-length-10137-cov-3.925213_pt1 | contig 10137 bp, 8 predicted proteins | sample MGYA00380511_ERZ1023418 | MGnify/ENA primary metagenome ERZ1023418 (study PRJEB33173, sample SAMEA4830370) | metagenome | study: EMG produced TPA metagenomics assembly of the PRJEB25223 data set...
GCATGGCACATATCAACGAATTTATAAAATATGTTTTTAATTTGGGGGCAATGGTGTGATGATGCTGACATCAATCAAAGGGTTTAATGACATTTTGCCTGCTGACAGTCAAAAATGGCAACGATTAGAGGCCATTTTGGCAGACATTTTGGCACGGTTTGGTTTTGAGCAGATTCGCCTGCCCATCGTGGCAGAGACTCAGCTTTTTTCTCGTGCCATTGGTGACGCCACCGACATTGTCGAAAAAGAAATGTATAGTTTCACCGATAAAGCTGATCCACCCACGCCACTGACCTTACGCCCAGAAGGCACGGCAGGGGCAGTGCGAGCGGTGTTGGAGCATCATCTATTGCGTGGCGACACACCAAAACTTTGGTACACAGGACCGATGTTTCGCTATGAACGCCCACAAAAAGGACGATACCGTCAGTTTCATCAGCTGGGGGTGGAAAGTTTCGGCAATAAGATGCCTGATGCTGATGCTGAATTGATTATCATGACCGCCATGATGTGGCAGGCATTGGGCATTGAAAAAGCGGTAACGCTTGAGCTAAATAGCTTAGGTGAGCTTACCGAACGCCTTGCTTATCGCACCGCATTGATTGAGTATTTAAAAGACAAACAAGACGAGCTGGACAGTGATAGCCAACGGCGTTTGACCACCAACCCCTTACGCATATTAGACAGCAAAGATGCCAATACCCAAAAACTTCTAGAAAATGCCCCAAAATTGGCAGATTTTTTGGGTGAGGACAGCCAAGCTCATTTTGCCAAAGTCAAAGAATACCTAACCGCTGTTGGCATTGAATTTGTGATTAATCCTAAGTTGGTGCGTGGTTTGGATTATTACAATAAAACCGTGTTTGAATGGACAACCGATAAATTAGGCAGCCAAGCCACGGTGTGTGGCGGTGGGCGTTATGATGGCCTTATCGGTCAGCTCAAAGGGTCTGATAAATCAGAACCTGCCGTGGGTTTTGCCATTGGGCTTGAACGATTGCTATTGCTGATTGAAGCGGTTAATCCATTTAATCCTGTGTCTGCTTGTGATGTGTTTGTGGTGGCTCACCCTGATGTCTATACTCAAGCGGTAAAATTTGCCCACAAACTTCGCACCCAGCGTGTTGACCTAAGGGTAAAAATGGGGTCAGCAACCAGTTTAAAAGCACAAATGAAAAAGGCGGATAAATCTGGTGCAAGATTTACCGTGATTATCGGTGAAGATGAAGTGAAACATGAGCAAATCAGCATCAAAGACATGCAAAATGCTGAGCAGACCACACAATCCCAAGCATGGTGTGTGGCGAATTTATTAAAATAAACAGCCAAGTAAACAAACAACAGTTGAGTAAAAATCTCCTATGAGTAACAACATTTCGGTCAATGGTGATGGCAGTCTGGAAAAACTTAAGCGGCATGGTGGCAACATTGCCATGGCGATTGTCGTGGCATTGTTGGCTTTTGCCATTTGGCAATATTGGCAAAAAAACCATTCGCACGCCGATTTGACAGCGTCAGACATGTACACGCAAATCCAGCAAAGCCAAGAACAGATTGCCCTTGGCTTACAAAACCCTGACCTTGCCGAGGCTGACCGCAACGAGTTGCTAAAGCAACAAGAACAGCTTGGTTTGCAAATTGAGCAGTTGGTGGCTGGGCATTCTGACAGCATCTATGCTTGGCAAGCTTTGATGGCACAAGCCAAAGAGCAGACCGATGATGGTCATTATTCAAAGGCGATTGACAGCTTAAGTCAGGCGTTAAGCGTCAAAGATATTGATGCAGGGCTAAAAGCCATCACCGAGTTGCGACTGGGGCAGGTGTATTTGGCGGACAATCAACTTGATGCTGGCAAAAAAGCGGTGAGTGGTGAGATGCCAACTGCCTTTGAAGCCAGCCGTCAAGAGTTGCTTGGTGATATTTATGTCAAACAAAATAAGCTTGATGATGCCAAACGTGCTTATGAAAATGCGTGGGAGCTGTTGCGTCAACGTGAAGAAAACCGTGCCATTTTGTCATTAAAAATGGAGAGTTTGGGCATGCAATTTGAGCCGATTGTCGTCCCACAAATGGTTCAGATGCAGGATTTGACCGCGCCTTTACAAGCACCTGCCACAGATGTTGCCATGCACCATGTTGATGCAGACACTGTTGATTCAGACACTGTTGACGCAAACGCTGTTGATTCAGATACTATTGACGCAGATAATGAACAAGGTGGCAGTGGCTTGGAGAATGCCACACAACCATAATAAGCAACGGCTTGGGTTGAACAACACAAACAGACCAGCCAAATGACCAGCCAAGTCAAATGAGCAAAGTTAAACCACCAAAGTTAACCCACTGAACTGACTTTAAGTTATAAATTTAAGCCAAATTGAAGTTACATTGCCAAACCAAATGAGTGAACGATAATGTCTAAAATGTCTAACCACAAATTTTTTTTAAGCCATTTAAGTAACCCAACACATCACCAAGCACATCATGCAAACAGGTATTTGGTAAAAAAACCGTTTTTTTTGCTGGGTGTGTTGGCGGTTTCGCTTGCTTTGACTGCCTGTAATAAAGGCATCAACCCGGTGGAGCATGAACCAAGCAAACTTGTGAGCTTGGCACAAAATCCCACCGTGCTACAGCCCATTGCTAATTTTAAACTGGGTGGTGGCAATGCTAAAGACCCCTTGAATTTGCAACCTGTTATCCAAGCCAATCATGTCTTTGTGGCATCTCGTGATGGTCAGGTAAAATCGTATCCGTTGGCAAGTGATGCCCATGCGTGGTCAATCAAGCTAAAAACACCAATCACATCTGGCATAACGGCTGATGCCACTGGTCAAACCTTGGTTGTTACCCATAAAGATGGCAGTGTTACCGCCTTAAATGCTCAAAATGGGGCAGTGAAGTGGCAACGTCAATTAAGCGGTACGGTGCTTGCACCCGCATTGATTGCCAATGCTCGTGTGCTGTTGATGGCAAACGATGGCAACCTATATGGGCTAAACTTACACACAGGTGAGCAGGTTTGGCGATTTAATACCAGCACACCAGCCATGAGTGTGCGTGGAGCAGCGTCCCCCATCTTACTGACTGACAACTTGGCATTATTTGCTGGTGCTGATGGACGCATGTATGGCTTAACGGTTGATGCAGGTTTGCCACAGTGGTCTTATCGTGTTGGCATTGCCTTAGGGGCGAGTGCCATTGAACGCATGACTGACATCGATGCCACGCCAGTTGTGGATAATAATCAATTGTTTGTGGTGAGCCATGGTGGGCAATTGGTGGGTTTTGATTTGACCCAGCAACGCATCTTATGGCAACAAGACACAGCCAGCCTTAAGCGGTTGGCAATCACCGATACCGCTGTCATTGCCACTGATTTAACAGGAAAAGTCTTGGCATTTCATCGCAAGACAGGTGAACCATTGTGGCAAAATGAATCTTTAATGTATCGCCAGTTAACCAATCCTGTTGTCATCAATCACTTGGGGCAATCGTTGATTGCGGTGGGTGATTTTGAAGGTTATGTGCATATGTTAGACGCTCAAACTGGTGATATTGTCAGCCGTATTCGTGGTCAGGGCAGTTTGACCCATCTGAATGTCATGGACAATCGTTTGGTCACTCAGAGCATACAAGGTGATGTGCAGCTTTGGCAATGGTAATCATCTCAACCATATCACCATTTTTTGTGTTTTATCCTAATTAGGTCATTTATAACCATGAGCATCAAACCTGTCGTTGCTTTAATTGGTCGTCCCAATGTGGGCAAATCAACCATATTCAACCAACTTACCAAGTCTCGCCAAGCGTTGGTTGCTGACTTTTCTGGCTTGACTCGAGACCGCCAATATGGCGATGTGCATTATGATGGTAAATCTTTTATTGTGGTCGACACAGGTGGCATAGGCGAAGCAGATGATGGCTCTGGCAACATTGATGATTATATGTCGGAGCAATCTTATACCGCCATTCATGAAGCGGATATTTTGCTGTTTGTGGTGGACGCTCGTGCTGGTGTCATTGGTTCAGACAGTGAGATTGCCAAATTTTTGCACAGTTTGGGCAAGCCTGTTTATTTGGTTGCCAATAAAATTGATGGTATCCATGAGGCCGCCATTGGTGAATTTTTTGCTTTAGGCTTAGGCAAGCCATATCCTGTAACCGCCACTCATGGTAAAGGTTTGCTGACCCTATTAGATGATTTGACCGCTGGCATGACTTTGGACACTGACGCAGAAGAAGACGTAACAGATGGGCTTAAGCTTGCCATCATCGGTCGCCCTAACGTGGGCAAATCTACCTTGGTTAATCGCATGTTGGGTGAAGAGCGGGTGGTGGTGTTTGACATGCCTGGCACGACCCGAGACAGCATTTATATTCCCTTTGAGCGAGAAGGCAAGCATTATGTGCTGATTGATACCGCTGGCGTGCGTCGCCGTGGGCGAATTGATGAGACGGTTGAGAAATTTTCGGTTGTTAAGACCTTACAAGCCATCAAAGATGCCAATGTGGTGGTGTTGGTGATAGATGCCCAAGAAGGCATTGTTGATCAGGATTTGCATATGCTTGGCTATGCCTTAGATGCAGGGCGAGCAATGGTCATCGCCATCAACAAATGGGATGGGCTGACAGACGAACAAAAATCCTACGTCAAAACCGAGATGGACAGACGTTTTAACTTTATTCCATATGTTAAAACACATCTTATCTCAGCATTGCATGGCACAGGCGTGGGCAATTTGTATCCTTCCATTCATAAAGCCTACCAGTCATCACTGTTTAAAGTCTCTACCAATCGCTTGACACAGATATTACAAGATGCCGTTACCGCTCACCCACCACCCATGATATCAGGGCGACGCATCAAACTACGTTATGCCCACCTTGGGGGGCACAATCCGCCTGTCATCGTCATTCATGGCAATCAAACCAAATCATTGCCAAAAAGTTATCGCCGTTATTTAGAAAATCAGTTTAGGCAAGTGTTTAAACTGGAAGGCACACCGCTGAACATCGAGCTGAAGCAAAATGAAAATCCTTTTGAAGGGCGACAAAATAAATCGACCAAAACCAAAGCACAACGGCTTAGACAAAAAAAACGCATTCAAAAATTTAAACGCAATGAAAAAAAACGCTGACGCTGAAAAAAACGCTGACGCTGAAAAAAACGCTGACGCTAGGGACACACCTAGCGTTTGATTAAGATAACGTTTAATGAGTTAAAACAACATGAATTAAAACAACATGAGTTAAAACAGCTGCTTTACCCAACGGCTGATGCGTTGCCATAATCGATGAATAAAGCCTGCTTGTTCAATGTCTTGCGTGGCAACCACATCAGCAGATGCCACGGTTTTGCCATTTTGTACGGCATGAACTTTGCCCAACGTTTGACCTTTTTTGATGGGAGCTTGTAGATCAGACTGGATATCAACAGCGGTGGTGAGTTTGCCTTGAGCATTCTTGGTTGTCAGCACACGCAAATCACTGGCAGTGACCAACTCAACTTGCTCCGTTGTGCCAAACCACACAGGCACTTTTTGTATCAATTGTCCTTTGGGGGCAAGCACTGCATGGGTGAAATGCCCAAAGCCCCAATTTAATAACTCACGAGATTGGTCTGCTCGGGCTTGCATGCTTTTAGCACCCATGATGACAGAGATTAGACGCATGCCATTGCGATTGCTTGATGCAACCAAGCAATAACCTGCTGCATTGGTATGTCCAGTTTTTAGCCCATCGACTGTTGGGTCAGTGAGCAGTAACGCATTGCGGTTGCCTTGGGTAATGCCATTATAGGTGAATTCTTTTTCAGAATAGATGTCATAATATTTATCGCTATGTGAAATGATTGCCTTGGCAAGTTTTGCCAAATCCATCGCCGAAGCCACATGACCATCTGCAGGCATGCCAGTGGCGTTGACAAAATGCGAATCAGTCATGCCCAAGGCTTGAGCTTCTTCATTCATCAGTTGAGCAAAAGAGGATTCACTGCCAGAGACATACTCAGCCATGGCGATGGAAGCATCATTGCCTGATTGAATGATGATGCCCTTGAGCATGTCGATGACAGGGGCGGTTTTATTGACAGGCACATACATACATGACTGCTGACTGCTACCACGACACCACGCATTTTCGCTCATGAGTACAGGTTCATTCTCTGTCAGCTCACCATTTAATAATTTTTTTTCGATGATGTAACTGGTCATCATTTTGGTTAATGACGCAGGAGGCAGAGGCTCATTGGCATTTTTTTGAGCCAAAATTTCGCCTGTGGTGTAGTCCATCAGTACATAAGCACTGTTGTCCATCTCTGGTGGTGTTAAAGCGTATGCACTAAAACTGCTGGTAAGAAGTGCAAGGGTAAAAGCGGTTTTTTGTGAAGATAAAATCATGACAATGACAACAATAATTTAAAGGCAATAATTTATAAAGGTAAAAAAGCTTTCAATAAAGCTGATGATGACAGCTTTTAAGCCATAAAATCTGTGATAAAGTGGCGTATCTTAACAAATAATATCAACAGATAAAACATCAATTATCATCACCATCAATTATCATCACCATGTTACCTATTATTTGTCATATGCGATTGATAAAGTGGTGTCTATTTAAAAGAAACGGTTACAGCGGTCATAAAGGAGCGGTTGCAATTTCTTGACATAAAATGGATTTTTCAGTCTTAGATAAGCCATTTAGCCAAGATTTAAGGCTATTTAGCTCACGTCGGTAGTTACGCTGGGTGGATAAAGAGTGCATGATTGCTTGTGGGTCGTCCACATTGGGCAACAAATCTTGCAGTCGAGTGTTAAACGCCCGTTGAAACGATTTTTGTTGGGAAGCAGACAACACGCTTGGACAAATCTCACTTAACACATGCATGACCTGTAGCGAGGTCAATTCCACTTTATCCATCTCCAAAATTTCATTGGCAGATGGCAATGCGTCATTTTCTTTATCATGACTTGCCACCATCATGGGGTTGCTGCGTTGCTTTTGTATGCTTGGCAACATATGAATGCGATAGCTGACAGTCTGGCTGATGTGATGCAAACCTATGGGCATATGGTGGCTTTGAGCTGTTTTTGCTGATGTCGGATTTGCTGGGGCAATGAAAAAGAACTCTGTGTTAGCATGGGCTAAGGTAACGCTTATCAGCGAATTGATGGTAACAATCATGCCAAAAAACAACCGAGATAACTTCACAGGGTTGGGGCAAATTGACATCAGTACGGACTTAAGATGATAAAAAAACTGCCAAGCCAGCTCAGACAATTCCAAGGGTAACTTAGGGGGGCTGATGGGTTTGATGATTATGTGTTTTGTGATTGACAGTTGAGCTTTAAACAAAAGACTGGGCTTAACCAAATTGGGAAAAAACATCATTCGCTTTTTAGCAGTCAAATTAAGCATGTTTGTCGTACGTCCACTGAATGTTGTTAACACTGAATGTTGTTAATGCGTTCGTCATGCACATCCATATTAAGCATGATGATTGATGATGGTCATTATTATTGATGATATAAAAATAGAAATGACCAAGGCATATGAATGACCAAGATAATGGTATCTTGCTAATATCACGGTGTCATGTAGCAAATCCTTAATCCTGTTATGATATTGTGTCTAAATATTAATTATTGGAACTATTTAGCAACAATTTTTTGCAAAAAATGCCTGTGTGATGACATGCTTATGTGATGAATTGCCACCACATTCTAACACGTCCTAATCGGTCCATGGCACATCATTAAAAGACATGCCATTAAAAGACATGCCATTAAAAAGACATGCCATTAAAAATACATGCTATTAAAAATAAATGTATCTGTTACAATGAAAACGCTTCCCATCGTGATGACCACATGACCATCAGAGTATTACCAGAGTATTACCATGAATTTTTTATTATTTTTTATTCAATCAAAACTAAAAAGCCATGTTTGGTTGCAGTATTGCTTGCCAGCAAAATTCATGTCTAAACTGAAACAAATATCATGTTTATCATGTCGTTATTTAAGGCTGTTGTTAAACGCATTATGGGTGGTGAGTGTGTTGGCTCTAACCGCATGTGCCAGCCCAAACCCACATCAGGGTAATACCAGCACACAAAATATCATCATTAATGAGCAAGGTGTGCCTAACCGTTACCTTGTGAAATCAGGTGATACGGTCAGTCGCATTGCTCAGCGATATGGGTTAAATTACCGAGAAATTGGGCGACTTAATAAGCTAGACAGTCATTATACGATTTATGCAGGCACGTGGTTGACGTTATGGAATGCTCGCACCAACACCAGCTATTTACCCAGCAATCAGAACATTAAGGTTGCTAAGGGGTTTATGCTCCCCAGTCATAATAGGGTGATTGGCGAGTTCAATAAAAATAATGGCATCATTGGCATGTGGTTTGAAGGTCAGCTAAACGACCCTGTGTTGGCCAGTCAAGATGGCAAAGTTCTTTATGTCGGTGAAAGCTTAAAAGATTATGGCAAATTAATCATGCTAGAACATGGTAATGGTGTGGTCACGGCTTATGCTCATAACAATCGCCTTTTGGTCAGTCAAGATGAGCTGGTCAAACGTGGGCAACCGATTGCCACCATGGGTCATATTGCCACCCATTCTGCCATCAGAAACAACATGGCGGCAAACAATAACGCAAACAATAACAATAACGTGAACGTGGTGGCATTGGAATTTCAGGTACGGTTGCACGGTGAACCCATTGACCCAAGAAGCATCTTGACTAACTAAAAACATTTTTACTAACAATCATCATAGCATTTGTGTTGAGTGTTGTTCGCCGTTGTTCACTGTTGTTCAAAATGTTGTTCACCGTTGTTCAAAATGCTGTATTGTTGTTCACAGTGATTGACACACTTATTGAAACAATTATTGATACACTCGAATATATGAGTTTGCTTTTAGTTGTTCAAGCCATTCTTCGATGATTTGTGGGGCTTGGCGAGATTGTAGTATCATCAAAGCTTGCTGGCGTTGTCGCTCGTTACTGATGTCTTTTTGTCTGGTTGCTGATACCTTGACAATGTGCCAACCAAATTGCGTTGCAAACGGTGTGGAGAAGTTACCGATGGGGGTGCGTTTCATCATGGCTTCAAACTCAGGCACCATCTCACCTTCACTGACCCAATCCAAATCACCGCCTTTGCCAGCTGACCCTGTGTCTTGTGAGTACATGGTCGCAAGCTGAGCAAAATCTTCACCATGGCGTAAGGCGTTATGAATCTCGTCTATCTTTTGTTTGGCAAAAGGTTCTGTTTGCTGGTCTTGATTTTTAATTAAAATGTGCTGAGTATGCCATTTGGGAATGATGTTGGTTTGTTCGTTTTGTGATTGACGCACATCAATAAGTTTGATGATGTCTAAGCCATGTTGGGTAATCAGTGGTGGGGTAACTTCGCCAATTTGTAAACTGGTGATGCGATCGGCTAGGGCAGCAGGTAGGTTGTCTGCCAAATGGTATCCCATATTGCCACCTTCAATGGGTTGGGGGTATTGGGTGGCTAATGAAGACAGCAATTGATTTATCTGTGGTTGTGTACGCACATCATTGTTTTGTAATGCTTTAACCAAAGTATCTGCCACGTTCATGGCGTGCTGTTGCTCATTGGCACTCAGATGATTGATGTCAGACAGATATGGCACACGAAAGTGTAAGGTTTCGTATTCTTTAGGGGTGAGAAGATTGCTTTCTGGCGATTGCAAAAATGCCTGAATGTCTTGTTCATTGATGGACAGCTCACCATATAATTGTCTTTGTTGTAGGGCTTGGATGATTTGTTTTTCGGCAATCTGTTGATGTAATTGGGCATATGACCCAGCCATCTGGCTGTCCATGTGTTGTTGTAGCTGTGTCAAAGAGTGAAAGTTTTGGCTTTTGGCAATGTCATTGAGTTCTGCATTGACAGCATCGGCATTCAAGGTGAGTCCTAAGCGTTTGGCATAATCCAGTTGCAATTGTTTGATGATTAAGCCATCAAGGGTTTGAGCTTGTAACTGACTGTCTGAAATCGACTGCTCACCATTGGCTTGTAAGGCAAGGCGTTCAGCTTGTAAAGCTCGTTCAAAATCACTTTTTAAGATGACTGAATCATTCACCATCGCACG
>ERZ1023418.298-NODE-298-length-10125-cov-4.123237_pt1 | contig 10125 bp, 8 predicted proteins | sample MGYA00380511_ERZ1023418 | MGnify/ENA primary metagenome ERZ1023418 (study PRJEB33173, sample SAMEA4830370) | metagenome | study: EMG produced TPA metagenomics assembly of the PRJEB25223 data set...
GGATGGGACGCTGATTGATAGTGTGCCTGATTTGGCGGTGGCGGTGAATGCGATGCTTGATGAGTTGGGATATGAGCAGGTTGATGAGTCGGTGGTGCGTGGTTGGGTGGGTAATGGGTCTTTTAAATTGGTGGAACGGGCGTTGTTGTCGGTGAAAAATACGGTTGATGAGACAACAGATGACCAGACAACCATGGCGACAATAACGACGATGGGGCCATTAAGCGATGTGGTGCAGATGGCACATAAGGTGTTTTTGCGTCATTATGGTGCGTTATGTGATGGTGAGTTGTGTGCGATGCAGACAGTACCTTATGTTGGGGTAGATGATGGGCTTTGGCGGTTGCGTTCGGCTGGATTTGAGTTGGCGTTGGTAACTAATAAGCCAATGCGGTTTGTGCCTAAGTTGTTAGGGCTGTTTGGTTGGGAAGATTTATTTTCGGTGGTGTTTGGTGGCGATAGTTTACCAGTGAAAAAGCCTGATCCGTTGCCTTTGTTGATGGTGTGTGAGCGATTGGGGGTTAATGTGTGTGATGCGGTGATGATTGGGGACAGTAAAAATGATGTGTTGGCTGGCCAGTCGGCTGGAATGGCAACGGTGGGGCTAACATATGGTTACAATTATGGTGAGCCAATTACGATGAGTGAGCCAACATGGGTGTTTGATGAGTTTGGTGAGCTGGTTGAGCATTTATTATCCTCGATAGCTTAACGCTTCGGTTAGGTGAGGGGTGTCAATCTGCTCACTGCCTGCCAAATCAGCAATGGTGCGGGCGACTCTAAGTACTCGGTGATAACTGCGTGCTGATAGGTTTAGGCGTTGTTGGGCGGTTTGTAATAGGGTTTTTTGAGTATCCGCCAGTAGGGCATAACTGTCCAGCTCGCTGGAGGAAAGCACGTTGTTGACTTTGCCTTGTCGCTGTTGCGGACGTTGATGGGCTTGACTGACTCTTGCTCGCACACTGGCGGAAGGTTCACCTCCTCGGGCGGTTTGTAGGTCAGCGATCGGCATGGCAGGAACGGTGATGTGTAAGTCAATGCGGTCAAGCAGTGGTCCTGAGATTTTGTCTTGATAACGTTGAATGGCTTCAGGTCGACAATGACAGCGCCCTGATGGGTCTCCATAATAACCACATGGGCAAGGATTCATGGCAGCAACCAGTTGAAAATTGGCTGGAAAGGTGGCCTGCTGATTGGCTCGGCTGATGGTGATGGTTTTGGACTCAAGAGGTTGACGTAAGACTTCTAACACTTTACGGTTAAATTCTGGCATTTCATCTAAAAACAGCACGCCTTTATTGGCAAGGGTAATTTCACCTGGCTTTGGGCGTGAGCCACCACCCACCAATGCCACCGCACTGATGGTATGGTGAATGGCACGAAAAGGACGTGTGCCATAAGCATAATCGGTATCAGCGACTGAATAGATACTTGCCACTTCTAAGGCTTCGTTATCAGTCAAATCAGGCAAGATACTGGGCAGTCTTGATGCCATTAGGGTTTTTCCTGAGCCTGGTGGCCCTTTAAACAGTAAAGAATGACCACCCGCTGCGGCGATTTCTAACGCTCTTTTGGCATGCAGTTGCCCTTTAACATCGGCTAAATCTGGCTGATGATTGCGTGTGTGTTGGCTTGGTTTGGCGACAACAGGGGTTAGGCGATGCTTGTCATCATCGTCTGTTAATGGGGCAAAAACCGCTTGTAAGTGTTGGCAAACGGCTTGTAAGCTGTCTGCTGCAAGCACCGTAATATCTGCCACTCGACTGGCCTGTGTGCCATTGGCTTGGGGAACGATAAGGGTCTTCTTTAGGTGCTGGGTCAGAACAGGAGAGTGTGTTTTATCCGCTTGTTGACTGGTTTTATGGTTGTCTAATTTGATGGCTCGTGCCACTGCCAATGCCCCTGATACAGGACGCAAATCACCGTTTAATGCCAATTCGCCAATGAATTCATAATCGGTCAGCCAGTTTGGGTCAATCTGCCCACTGGCGGCTAAAATGCCCATGGCGATGGGCAAATCCAACCTTGATCCATCTTTTGGCAAATCAGCAGGGGCAAGGTTAATGGTAAGACGACGATTGGGAAATTGAAAGTTAGAGTTGATGATGGCAGAACGCACCCGATCTTTGCTCTCTCGTACGGCAGCTTCTGGTAGGCCAACAATGGTCAAGGCAGGCAATCCCTGAGACAGATGAACTTCAACCATGACAGCAGGGGCATGCAATCCCACGACCGAACGAGTACTTACTTGGGCAAATGACATAGGTTTCCTTAGACCAGATTTGATTAGTCTCCGATGAATGGACTAAATTTGCTATAATAGCAATAATTTTACCGTCTAACCACTGATATCCCAAGGTAGCCAACATGCAAGAACACGCCTTTACTGAGCGACAAGATGATAGTAATGTCAATCCTTACGCTCGTCAAAACACCCAATTTACTTTAGAAAAAAATCTATTTAATGAAGAGCTGATTCATAAATATAATCGCTCAGGTCCCAGATACACATCTTATCCGACTGCCTTGGAATTTACTCCAATTAAAAATGGGGTGGAAGAACAGATTTTACAACACAGAGACTCTCGTGTGCCATTATCGTTGTATTTTCATATTCCATTTTGTCGGCATTTATGTTACTACTGTGGTTGCAACAAAATCATCACCAAAAAAAACAGCGATGCGGGGGATTATTTGGCCTATTTGTTTGCTGAGATTAGACATAAACGCCAGCTATTGGGAAAAGAAAAACCCATCGTCAAACAGCTACATTTAGGTGGTGGTACGCCCACATTCATGCAAGATGATGAGTTGGCTCAATTATGGACATTTTTACAAACGCAGTTTGACTTTGTGCCAGAAAAAGAGGGCGATTATTCCATTGAAATCGACCCAAGAGAGTTAACTGACAACACGCTGATCGTATTAAGAGAACTTGGCTTTAATCGGGTGAGCTTTGGTGTGCAAGACTTAGAAGAGAACGTACAAATTGCGGTCAATCGAGTGCAACCAGAAGAGCTGGTGCGTAAAGTGATGGACGAAGCTCGGCGATTGGACTTTCATTCCATTAACATTGATTTGATTTATGGTTTGCCCCACCAAACCATTGCCAGTCTTGCTGATACCGTGGACAGAATTATTGACATTGCTCCTGACCGTCTGTCGATATTTAATTATGCCCATTTACCAGAACGTTTTAAGGGACAACGGCAAATCAAAGAAGAACATTTACCAAGTCCTGCTGATAAACTGACCATGCTTGGCAACACCATCAATGCGTTAAGCGAAGCTGGCTATCAATATATTGGCATTGACCATTTTGCCAAACCTGACGATGAAATGGCGGTGGCTCAACGAGAAGGCAAGTTGCATCGTAATTTTCAGGGTTATACCATTTTGGGAGATTGTGATTTATTAGGTTTTGGGGTATCTGCCATCAGCCAAATCAATGCCAATGGTCATCGCCATGTTTTACAAAATGACACTGATTTACAAAACTACCAACAACTGATAGATGAGCATAAACTGCCAGCGGTTAAGCACATTGATGCTGACATTCGTGATCAGTTGCGTGGTTATGTCATCATGAATTTATTGTGCCATGATTATATTGATTTTGCTGATGTCAATCACCGATTTGGTATTGATGCGCTGACGTATTTTATTGAAGAAATCCAAGCGTTGAGGGACATGCAAACCGATAAATTGGTAGAGATAGATGCCAAAGGCATTCGAGTACTGCCAAAAGGACGCTTATTAGGGCGTAATGTGGCGATGGTATTTGATGACTATTTGGAGAAAAAACATACAAATCGGTTTAGTAAAGTGATTTAAATTTTCTTAAAGCTTGTGTTAAAAGTTATTTAATATCATTTAATTTTAACGATAAAAAAACAGCTCCCATTAAGGAGCTGTTTTTTTTAATCATTTTTATGGTGTGTTAGAATTTCACATGAGCACCGACGCTCATCAATTTGGCATTGCCATTCAACCAATCATAGCCAGCTTCGATGCCAACATTTGGTATGGGTTGAAAGCCTACACCCACGCCACCTGCCAATGAAGTTTTGTCATCAGTGTATTTAAAGCCTGTGGCACTGCCATCGATTTTTGTCTTGGCAACACCCAGTTTGCCTTTGGCATAAATGCCTGTGTTGGGAACACCATAGCGGTATGTGCCATAGACACCGTATGTTTTGGCATCAACATCGCCTTTAACACCATCGTGTGTTAAGTCTGCTTTACCAGAACCAACAAACTCCGCTTCCACACCAAAGTTGGGGTCAAAGTTATAGCCACCATAGATGCCATAAGCCATTGGGTCTTTATTGGTAATTTCTTTATTGCTTATACTATCGACTTTAACATCTAATTTACCGGCTTTAGCACCAACATAAGGCTGACCATAAGCTGTTGAATGATAGACAGCAGCTTGAGCGCCTGCGGTCATGAGAGTACCAACAGCTAGGGCGATAAGGGTTTTATATGATGTTTTCATCGTTGTGTCTCCTAATGGGTTGATGGTGCCAAACTGATTGAACGGATTAATACGTTATAAAATCATCTTGGCTGACGATGGAAATATGGTAACAAGATATTTCATGCTGTATGTGCAAGTTTTAAGAGAGCTGAGTTAAGTTTTGCAAGTAATATCATAAGCCATGTAACAATCGAGTGTGTTTGAAATGTTTTGTTAATTTTTATTGCTAAAACATGCCATCTGCGGTCTCCAATTGATGAGATTGGTGGGCTTGAATGCCATACTTGGGCATTACTTGGACATCATGTTTGGACACTATAAGTGTGAGCCATCTATCATGACTGGACGTGTTGCCAGCCAGCCCATGAACACATTAAATACCATCAAGACAAATAAAATGAACAATGGCACATGCCAACTGCCCAAATATTCATGCAAACTGCCCATGCCCAAAGGACCAATGATGGCAATGCCATAACCAACTGTCTGCGCCATACCAGATAGGTTACTTGCTTGCTCAGTGTCATAAGTTCGCATTCCTATCATCATGATACACATGGTGAATATCATTGCCCCACCCAACCCCATACATGCTGTCCATAACCAAGCCAAACTTGGTGAAGCAAATGCCAAACCAGCCGTTCCCACCACATTAATCAACGCTGCAAACATTGCCAATGGACGCACCCAACGTCGACGCCCCATGAATACCGTCAATGCCAAAGTTGCCAAGGGTGCCATCACCTGATAAACCATGCCCATATTGCCTGCGGTGATTGGGTCTAGCCCTTTACTTACCCAAATGGTCGGTAAAAAACTGGCAACCGTATAAAACAGTAACGACTGCAAACCCATAAAGGCCGCAATCTGCCAAGCCAACGGGGTTTGCCACATACGAATGTTTGGCAAATTGCTCATGGCAAATGAACTTGATGCTGTGGCATTAGCGGTCATGCTGGAGGCGGTTTTGTCAGCCAACCTTGAGCGTATGGGCAACCATAACAGACACGCCATGATACCCAATACTGCCCAACTGCCCAAAGCCCACCGCCAACCAAGCCATTGTTCAATCGGCAAAACCACCCCTGCTGCCACCCTGGCCATCACTGACGTGCTGGTACTGAATATGCCTGTTACCAAAGGAATGTGCCTTGGTGTTAATTGTTTAATGGCTGGAGCAGCCAAAGTATTGGCAATGGATATGGCAAAGGACAACAGCACCGTAACAAATAAAAAGGGCGACAACACTACAAAAAAGACTCGCCATAAGATACCCACTGTCATGAACACAATAGACAACAGTAATAAATTGCCCAAACCAAACCGTTTGGCAAGCTTAGGTGAGACCAACGCCCCAAAGGCAAATAATACCATTGGTACTGAACCAAGCCAGCCCACCTCAACTGCACTGATGTTGAGTGCCTCTTGGATCACATTGACCAAAGACCCCAATGCCACGATGGGGCTGCGCATGTTGGCTGCCAACAATATCATGCCAATCAATACCAACCAAAACTGACGACGACTGACTGTATCTGCCACAGATTGCGTTTGAATGGGGTTAGGGTGAGGATTAGGGCTGGGGTTAGGCGTTGTGGGCGTGGACATAAGATGACTTTTGATAACTTGTAATGACTTTTGATGACTTTTGATGGTTAAAAGTGATGAGCAAAAACCCTGACCAACAACACAAACAAAAAAATACCACTCAAAATCTTAGCTGAGTGGTATGTTATCAACATAACCCATCATACCGCCTTGCCAAGTTCTTTTGCTTTTTGGCGTTGCTGACTTTGTTTGGTGGTTTGCTCATTTTGGGTATTGTTTAAAGCGTTGTTATCGTTGTTTAGGCTGTCGCATTTGTTGGGGTCATTGCCACAAAATTGACAATATTCATCACCCATCAAGTTCGCCACACCACCGCAAGACCCTTTTAACGGTTGCTTTTTAACCATGTAGCCGATGCCCATGAACAAAAAAAACAACACAAACACGGCAAAGGTGATGGCAATAATGGGCAGTAGTTGACTGAGCATGATGATTCCTAAATGGTCTTAAATAAGATTGTACGGCGTGTTGGCTTATCAACACGCCCTGACAAGTTTATGTTTCATGTCATTTATGTTTTATCATAACAGAAATGACATGGCAGGCATGACAAAAGCATGTTTTAATTTTGCAAAGAGCATCAAAAATCCTGATGACAGGCACAGTTAGCAGGACACAGCTAGCAAAACACAGTTAAAACGTCTGTACTTGGGTGTGTTCGTCAATCATCATCGCACATCTTCACAAGCTTCTTCATAAGCTTATTCACAAGCTGCTTACAACATCACATGAATGACCATATAAACCCCTGCCCCAGTCAGATAACCCAACAACGCCAGACCGCTGATGCGTTTTAGATACCATGTAAAGGGGATTTTTTCCATACCCATGGCAGCAACCCCAGCCGCTGAGCCAATAATCAAACAGCTACCACCAGTCCCTGCGCAATATGCCAAAAAGTGCCAAAATGCCCCATCTTGTACAAATTGACTTTGCCTTGCCAATTCAGCACCTGTCAAGCCAGTCAAATCTGCCGTTGTCAATAAAGGATACATTTTCATTGCCCCTGCCACTAATGGCACATTGTCCACCAAAGATGACAACAGACCAATGAGTATGTTAATCACGTATAAATTACCAAAGTTTTGATCCAACCACGCCCCCATATGCCCCAAATGCCCTGACGTTGCAAGGCTAGACACCGCCAACAAAATACCCAAAAAGAATAAAATGCTTGCCATATCAACTCGAGACAATACCCCCACCACGGTAACTCGTTTTTTAACTTCCCAAGAGTGATGGTGATGCTTAATTTCGGTAAAAATCCACAATATCCCCACACCAAATAAAATGCCCATATAAGGGGGCAAATGGGTGATGGTCTTAAACACAGGCACAAATGCCAATGCCGACAAACCCAATGCCAATACCGATTGACGCATGGCAGGGCTGATGGGGTTGTTGGTTGATAACTGGGTTTGTGCGTTATCCTTGATGGTGTCATCAGATTTATCGGTTGAATAAGATTGTGTGGCACGATCAGCTTGATGATTAACAGCCATTTGGCTCATGCCATCAGCAACAGCAGGACGACTGACCTGCTTGCCTCTGAGCATCATCGACAGCACCGCCAAAGGAACAATGGCTGCAACAAGGCTGGGCAAAATCAAATCCACAATGATGCGATTGGCATTGATTTGATGCCCAATCCACAGCATGGTGGTGGTAACATCACCAATGGGCGACCATGCACCGCCTGCATTGGCACAAATCACCACTAAGCCCACATACCACCAACGCATCTGTTTGTCAGCCACCAGTTTACGTAATAGCGATACCATCACAATGGTGGTTGTCAAATTATCTAACAGTGCTGATAAAAAGAAAGTCAAACCACCAATGGTCCAAAGTAGGCTAACAGCACTGGTGGTGGCAATGCGTCTGGTAATCACTTCAAAGCCATCATGAGCATCTATCAGCTCCACAATCACCATTGCCCCCATCAAGTATTACAAAATCTCAGCATTTTCTGACAAATGATGTCTTAACTCCACATTGAGCAAGGCACTGACATCAAGACCAGCACCGCCATGACCACCGTGAGCCATGTTGGTCATGGTAGCAACATCGCTAGCCACATCACCACCTGCCAGTAAAACATCTGCCCCCAACATCAATAGCGTCCATAATATGGCTGCGGTCAACAATGCTGATGCTGCCTTATCCACATGAATGTTATGCTCTAACGCTATCGCCAGATAACCCAATATAAACACCACCACCATCATCACATACATGATTTTCTCCTACGTATCATCACCTGCTGACTGTCCATCAATCATCTGCTCACTTTGCCACCTGCTCTTAACGCTTGCATGACAGGGGTTTGGGTAATTTGCCAATCATCTGGCTGATGACTGTCAGCATTGATGTCGCTGTCATTTTTAGGTATCACAAACAAGACTGCCAAGCCCTGCTCATTTGCCAGTTGCCACGCTTTATCATAAGGCATGGCGGTCAATGCCGTTGCCCAGCCATCTGCCAACGCCACCGATTTAGCCACCACCGTTACTGATGACGCACCGCCAACAATGGGTTTGCCTGTTGTTGGGTCAATGGTATGACTATGACGCACATTATCATACACCACTGAGTTGCGATAGTTACCTGACGTGGCAAGGTGCATGTTGCCTTGTTTTTGTTCATTAACTGGCTGTTTGATGGCAGCCAAAGTCTGTCGGTTGTTAACTGATGAGTGCAATATTGGCGCATCTATGCCAATCTGCCAACCCTGCCCTTGCTCGTTGATGCCTGACGTGGCAACTTCCCCACCTATCTCTACCATATAATTATCAATATGAAAATCAGTTGCCAACACATCAGCAATCACATCAACCCCATAACCTTTGGCAATGGCAGAAAAATCCAACGCCACACCATCTTGATTTTTGCTAAGCTGGTCTTGCTTTAGGGCGATGCCATGAAAATTCAGCAAGCTTTTGGCAGTGGCAATGTCCGCATCGCTTGGGGGGTTTTGTAGTCTGTCAATTCGCCTACTTATGCCAAATCCCCATAACTCAACCAATGGCATGATTGTGGGGTCAAATGCTCCCTGCGAGTCTTGATACACCTGTTGGCTGTCAGTCAATACCTTGATGAAATCAGCATCAACAGTCATGGGAGTGTTGGCAGGCAGTCGGTTAAACTTGCTGATTAAGGAGTCTTGCTGATAAGTGGACATGCTGGCATTGACCTGCTCAAGGCGTTGGTCAACGGCTACCTTAATGTCGACATCGGTGGCTTGGGCAGTTTTGGGTAATTGATAACGAATGTGATAGCTTGTCCCCATGGTCTCGCCTTGAACATCGCCATATTGTGGCGGCTGGCGACAAGCAGTCATGACTGCCGTCATCAGCCCAATGCCCATAAAGGATACGCAAGCCCAGCGGGTTGTTATGTTCTTATTAAACGTTTTGGGCATTTTAGGCATTATCCAACTTGATTTTTTTTATCTTAATTTGGGTCAAGCTTTGCCACTTTAACGACAAACAGGGTGATGGCAAACATGGTAACGGCAAGCACAGTAACAACAAGAAATTTCTCCTTAAAACAATGGATTGATGACACGAGATTGACGGACTTGCTGGTAAAGTCATTCTTGCTGATAAAATAATTAAAAAAATGCTTGCGAAGTATATCACAATACTGTTACATTTTTGTGATATGTCAGCATTCATTGACATTTTGTAACTGAATGATTTTTGACGTCTTCTGTGATAAAAAAGGCTGATAACGAGTCATCGTTAAAACATCACAATGTTAAACCTTAGCATTTACTTTGTCTGCCTTGTCATGGACTGACCATTTTTAACTCAAGGAATTCATATGAGCCGCCTTTCTTCTTTGATGCACTTAGCCTTACCCACAGCGGTTGCTTCTGCTCTTTTATTAACCGCTTGTGGTAACAGCCCCACAAACACCACCGACACACAAGGCAATGCCACTTCAGACACCAGCAATATTGACCCCAATGTTTTGGCAGACACCCAAGCCATCACCATCAATAACGGTGCAGAAGTTGAGTCACTTGACCCACA
>ERZ1023418.299-NODE-299-length-10115-cov-5.360636_pt1 | contig 10115 bp, 8 predicted proteins | sample MGYA00380511_ERZ1023418 | MGnify/ENA primary metagenome ERZ1023418 (study PRJEB33173, sample SAMEA4830370) | metagenome | study: EMG produced TPA metagenomics assembly of the PRJEB25223 data set...
CGAATTGCGAATTGCGAATTGCGAATTGCGAATTGCGAATTGCGAATTGCGAATTGCGAATTATTGTAATGGCGGATTTGATGATGTCAAGGGGCATGACGTTTTTTCCAAAAATTTTTTAACCTTTTATTTTAGCACAGTTTGGCAGTATTGCAACACACCCAAAAAATAAGAGCACGTCGCCATGCCCTTATGGTGCTCCCGTTCACATCCGCTCAATCACAGTCGCAATCCCCTGCCCAAGCCCAATACACATGGTTGCAAGTCCGATTTGGGTGTCTTGTTGTTCCATGACATTAAGCAAAGTTGTGGTAATTCTAGCCCCTGAACAACCTAAGGGATGTCCTAGGGCAATCGCCCCACCATTATGATTGACAATGTCTTGCTTGTCGTATAACCCCAAACCTTTTAGCACCGATAAGCTTTGGGCGGCGAATGCTTCGTTTAGCTCCACTGTTTGGATGTCATGGATGGACAGTCCTGCTCGTTTGAGTGCTTTTTGAGTGGCAGGGACAGGACCATAGCCCATGATTGCTGCATCACAGCCTGCCACTGCCATAGAGCGAATTTTGGCTCGTGGGGTCAGCCCTAACTCTTTGGCTTTGGCGGCTGACATGATGAGCATGGCGGATGCACCGTCTGATAAGGCGGATGATGAACCTGCTGTTACCGTGCCATTGACAGGGTCAAAGACGGGTCTGAGCTTTTTTAGACTTTCTAAACTCGCATCAAAACGAATGACTTCGTCCACCGTGCATAGTTGTAAATTGCCGTTTTCGTCATGCCCTTCTACGCCCACGATTTCTTTATCAAATCGCCCTTCTTGGGTGGCTTTGACTGCCTTCATGTGTGAGTTTAGGGCAAATTCATCTTGTTCATCTCGGCTGATGTCATTCATACGCCCAAGCATCTCAGCGGTCAGCCCCATCATGTTGGATGCTTTGGCAATGTATTTGGAGCTACTAGGGTTGATGTCCACACCATGCATCATGGCAACATGCCCCATATGCTCCACACCACCGATGATAAAAACATCACCTTGATGGGTCATGATTTGGGCGGCAGCGGTATGTAGGGCTTGCATGGATGACCCACACAGGCGATTTACCGTTTGCCCTGCCACATGCTTTGGAATGCCTGCCAATAGACTTGCATGGCGGGCGATGTTCCAGCCTTGTTCTAGCGTTTGATTGACACAGCCCCAAATCACATCTTCTATGTCATTGGGGTTAAAATCATTTCGCTTTATCAAGGCATCCATCAGCTGGGCTGATAGGTTCTCAGAGCGTACATGGCGAAACATACCATTTTTGGATTTGCCCATGGCGGTGCGTACGCCATCTATAATCACCACGTCTGTTGGAGATAGGGTTGTCATGGTTTTTTCCTTAAACTTATAAAATGGTTAAAATTACTTAATGAAGACCTGTTCATACATTTGTTTTGTGGTCAAGGTCAGCCCAATGCCATCAAGAGACGTGCCATCATCTTTTGACAAATACTCGCCCCCAATCATCCATCTTGCAATAGACCGTATTGCCATAAATCCTGCTCCAACAAGGCACGTTCTTGTAGGGTTGGGATTTTTGACAATATTACAATTTGACATGATGGTCAATGTTGGCGGTTAATAAAGACAACATCTTCCTAATAAGCACAGGCTTGGTCAAAATGTTGTGGTTATGGCTTACCCCTACCATAGCGTACACTTGTCCATCAATGTATTCATAACGGTGCGTGTTGTCATTGGCATGCTGTTCAATGCACATCTGTTTAAAATATACATCTGTTCATGTTGCCACTTACTGATAAAAGCTCTCGCCACGCTCTGCCATCTCTTGTAGCATTTTTGGAGCCTCATACGCCTTGCCAAGATGAGCATATTTATCACACAAAGCAACAAACTCTTTGACACCCATTTGGTCAATGTAGCGACATGGCCCACCACGAAACGGCGGAAAGCCAAGACCCAAAAGCATCGCCATATCTGCCTCGCCTGCACTTGCTACAATGCCATCCTCCAAGCAACGCACCGTCTCGGTGCAAAATGCCACCATCAAACGCTCAATAATCTCTTGCTCATCAAAGTCAGCATTGGCATCTTGTACCGTCTCTAACAGCTCATAAGTGGCATTATCCACGCTCTTTTTGGGCTTGCCTTTTTTATCAAGTTCGTACTTATAAAAACCCACGCCATTTTTTTGTCCCAAACGATTATTTTCAAACATGACAGTCGTGGCAGTCTTATAATCAGGATTCATACGCTCGGGGAAAGCATCCGCCATGACCGCACTTGCATGAACACCTGTATCAATACCCACCACGTCAAGCAGATAGGCAGGACCCATGGGCATGCCAAACTTTTGCATGACCTTATCAATCTTGACAAAATCCGCCCCATGATGGATGAGTAAATCAAATGCCCCAAAATACGGAAATAGCACACGGTTCACCAAAAAACCTGCACAGTCATTGACCACGATTGGGGTTTTGCCCATTTTTTGGGCAAGGGCAACGGTAGTTGCCACCTCTTCATCGCTGGTTTTGTCTCCACGGATAATCTCCACAAGGGGCATGCGATGAACAGGATTAAAAAAGTGCATGCCCACAAAATTCTCTGGGCGTTTTAGTGATTTGGCAAGCTCGGTAATGCTAATTGTGGACGTGTTAGATGCAAGAATCGCCGTCTCTTTGATGAGACTTTCGGTCTCGGTCAGTACCGTTTTTTTGATGTTCTCATTTTCTACCACCGCCTCGATGATGATATCAGGCGTGGCAAAATCGCCATAGTTTAGTGTTGGGTGGATTTTAGATAAGGTTGCACCCATGTTGGCGACGCTGATTTTACCACGTTCTACCTCTTTGCTAAGGAGCTTACTCGCTTCATTCATGCCTAGGTCAAGTTGTTCTGCCTTGATGTCTTTTACGATGATGGGCAAGCCCTTGACCGCCGACTGATAAGCAATACCACCACCCATAATCCCTGCCCCAAGCACTGCCATTTCCTTGATGTCACGGGCGGATTTGGACTGCTCTTTGGCACGCTTTTTGACAAGTTGGTCGTTTAAGAATACACCGACAAGGGCAGCCGCTTGTGGGGTTTTGGCAGATTTGGCAAAATTGATGGCCTCAATCTTAATGGCTTCATCACGCCCCAAATTGGCATGACGCTCTATCGCATCTAGTGCAAAGGCTGGTGCTGGATAATGTTTGGGGTTGGCTTTGGCAAAAATCACAGCTTTGGCAGAGTTAAACGCCATTGCCTGCTCGGTTTGGTTAAGTTTAACAGGCTCTAATTTCTCGCTACGTTTGGCTTGCCAGTCAAGCTCGCCACTGATACACTTTTTGACCAAATCAAGAGCCGAACTCTCCACATGCTCGTCCGCCACAACAGCATCTACTAAGCCAATTTTTAGTGCGTCGGTAGGTTTTAGGGGTTTGGCAGTGGCGATAATCTCCAAAGCGTTATCAATGCCGATAATACGTGGGGTACGCACAGAGCCACCAAATCCAGGAAAAATACCTAATTTGGTCTCAGGTAAGCCGATTTGGGCAGATTGCCCCATAACACGGTATTCACAGACAAGCGTCATCTCACAACCACCGCCTAACGCTGCACCATTGATGGCTGATACTTTGGGAAATGGCAAATCTTCAAAACGATTAAAAACGTTGTTAATGTCAAGCAACCAGTTCTCTAACTCTTCTTGGGGTCTTTTAAAATAACTGACAAACTCGGTGATGTCCGCCCCTGCGATGAATACTTTTTTACCCGATGTTACAATCAAACCCTTGATGGTCGCATCTTGCTCTAAGGCACTAACAGCGTCTTTGAACTCAGCATTGGTTGCTTGGTCAAATTTATTGACCGATTCGTCTTTATTGTTAAAATGAAATTTGACAATATCGCCATCTAGTCGGCTAACTTGTATGGATTTTCCACAATAAATCATGATTGCTCCTGTTGCCCCAAATGGGACTTGATTAAATATGTTAAATACGTTAAATATCGCTCATAATACAGACTGATGTGTATAAATTAACCATAGCATTTGCCATCTTTGTTATCCACAGTCCGCCCACAATCCATTATTGGCAATGCTTGGTTACTATATCACAATCATTTGGGCAAAATCATATCATTTTGTAATATTGACTTATTGGTCATTTTCCAACAAAAAAGGCAGGCCTTGCCCACCTTTTAATGTTATATGTACTATCTAATCACAGGCTTACCGCCATTTTCTATCACCGCACCAGTTACCACCACCTCTTTGGCATCATCCATGCTTGGTAGCTCATACATGGTATCTAGCAAGGCATTTTCAATGATAGAACGCAGACCCCTTGCTCCTGTCTTACGCTTCATCGCTTGTTTGGCAACTGCCGTCAGGGCTTCATCTTCAAAGGTCAGTTTCGCCCCCTCCATGTCAAACAGATATTCATACTGCTTGGTTAGAGCGTTTTTAGGTTCGGTTAGGATTTGGATTAAAGCGGTTTCATCAAGCTCATCTAATGTGGCAATCACAGGTAAGCGCCCAATAAGCTCAGGAATCAAACCAAATTTAATCAAATCCTCAGGCTCAACCTCCTTGAACAGTTCGCTGATTTTGGTTTCTTCTTGGGCTTTGACATCGGCATTAAAACCAATGCCTGTCTTTTCGGTACGTTGCTGAATGATGCGGTCAAGCCCTGCAAATGCTCCGCCGACAATCATCAAAATATTGCTGGTATCCACCTGAATCATCTGCTGGTTGGGGTGCTTACGTCCACCTTGTGGGGGAATATTGGCAACCGTGCCTTCAATGAGTTTTAAGAGTGCTTGCTGAACGCCCTCGCCAGAGACATCTCGGGTGATAGAGACGTTCTCGCCTTTTTTGCTGATTTTGTCAATCTCATCAATGTAGATGATGCCACGCTCAGCTCGCTTTACATCATAATCGGCAGATTGTAGTAGCTTTTGGACAATGTTTTCCACATCTTCACCCACATAGCCTGCTTCGGTGAGTGTGGTTGCATCCGCCATGGCAAAAGGCACATCTAACATTTTGGCAAGGGTTTGGGCAAGTAAGGTTTTACCTGAACCTGTTGGCCCGATGAGCAGAATGTTACTTTTGGCAAGTTCCACAGGTGAGATTTTGTCATTGGCACGCACTTTTAGGCGTTTGTAATGGTTGTAGACCGCCACCGCCAAGGCTTTTTTGGCAGTGTCCTGACCGATGACGTACTCGTCTAAATGCTCACGAATCTCTTTGGGTTTGGGCAGAACGGCTGTTGCCCAGTTTTTATCATCAGCTTTGTTTTTTTTGGCTTTGGTTTGGTTTGGCTTTTTGTCTTGCTCACTCTTAGCATCCAAATCCATACCGCCCAGCATGTCGCCACATAGCGTCACACACTCGTTACAAATGCTGGCATCCTCATCAATGCCAGTGATGAGTTTTTTAACTTCATCTTTTTTCTTGCCACAAAAGGCACAGCTTGGCTCTTTGGTTTTAGTCATCGGTTTTCCTTTGTATACATCTTAACTGGGCAGGCAAGCCCGCTGTTATCAATCTCTGGCCATCGCTACACAGGGCGTTTTTCAAGCACAGCATCCACCAGACCGTACTCATTGGCCTCAAAGGCATCCAACCAATAATCACGTTCAACGTCTCGTTCAATTTTTTCAAGTGGCTGACCGGTACGCTCAGCAAGGATGGCATTTAGGCGTTCACGGATTTTTAGGATTTGTTTGGCACTAATCTCAATATCAGTTGCTTGCCCTTGTGCTCCACCTGATGGTTGATGAATCATGATACGGCTATTGGCAAGAGCATAACGTTTGCCTTTTGCTCCTGCTGCCAACAAAAATGACCCCATGCTACACGCTTGCCCCAAACAGATGGTAGAGACATCAGGCTTGATAAAGTTCATGGTATCAAACATCGCCATGCCTGCGGTAACCACACCCCCAGGTGAATTAATGTATAAATGTATGTCTTTTTCAGGATTGTCCGCTTCTAAAAATAACAGCTGGGCGACTATTAAGTTTGCCATGTGGTCTTCAACCTGACCTGTCAAGAAAATCACACGCTCACGCAGAAGACGTGAAAAAATATCAAACGAACGCTCGCCACGACCTGACTGTTCAATCACCACAGGCACAAGGGCAGACTGTGGGGCTGCATGAAAGGTATCAGTCAGTTGGTCATAAAAGGGGTTTTTGCAAATATTACTCATATCGTGTCCTAATTAGGTATGACAATTAAATGTCACAGATTAAGTTTTAAAAATTCAAATCAAATCAAGCTATTTTACCACAAAATAAAAACACCCCAACATTTTTTGTTAGGGCATTTGTGTCATTTAGGGCATGGTGAATATCTATAAGGTAATTATTAATATAATTTATGTTAATATAAATTACGTTTTAGAATTTCTTACATTTAGAATTTCATTAAAAGAAAAGAAAAACTCAACACACCCCAAACAACTTACATTTGGGCTTGCTGAGCTGTTGCCAATAGATCTTGGTACTTAACCTCTTTATCGGTTACTTTCGCTTGTGACAGAATGTATTCTACCACCTGATCTTCTAGCACAACCGCTTCTATGCCAGCACGTTCTTGTTTGTCTTTGGTGAAGTATTCAATGACCTCATTTGGGTCTTCATAGTTTTCAGCAGCTTCGGCGATGAATGCTGTTACACGTTCTTGGTCAACTTCCAGCTTTTGTTTGTCAATGATTTGACCCACGAGCACACCCAAACGTACCGCACGCAATGCTTGGTCTTCAAACAGCTCATCGGGCAACATGTTTTTGTCAAAGGTATTTGGGTTGGCACCGAACTGCTGAGCAAAGCGTTGTAGCATTAGGTTGCGTTGACGGTCAATCTCTGCTGCAAGCATGGCATTTGGTACGTCAAATTCATTTTTATCAACCAAAGCATCAAAGGCAGCTTGTTTGACTTGATTACGAGCGGCGTTCTTAATCTCACGTTCCATGTTTTTGCGAACGTCGGTTTTTAGTTTATCAAGACCGCCTTCTGTTACACCAAATAACTCAAAGAATTCGTCGTTGAGTTCAGGCAGTTTGGCTTCTTTGACCTCTTTTAAGGTAATTTTAAAATCCGCTTCTTTGCCTTTTAAGTTCTCAGCCTGATAGTCCTCTGGGAAAGTTACCTTAATGGTTTTCTCTTCGCCAGCTTTCATGCCTTTCATGCCATCTTCAAAACCCGGAATCATCTGACCTGAACCGATGACAAGACGAAAATTCTCAGCACTGCCACCTTCGAACTTCTCGCCATCAATAGAACCTTCAAAGTCAAATGTGGCCTCATCGCCATCACCGAGCTCGCCATCTTTGGTCTCAAAAGTTTGGCGTTGTTTTTGTAGGTTTTCAATCATGGTGTCCACGTCGCTGTCAGAGACAGTGGCCATTTGACGTTCAACCTCAATCTCATCCAACCCTTTAACCTGAACCTCTGGCATGGTTTCAACAGATGCTTGATATACTAAAAAGTCGTTTTCAAGTTTGACATCATCAATACTGGGCACGCCAACGGCACGCACTTTTTTGTCAGCCAATACTTGAAATACGGTATCACGAATCACATCATTGATGACCTCTTGCTGAATGCCAGCACCATATTGGGCACGAATGTGGCTTACAGGTACTTTGCCTTTACGAAATCCATCAATTTTGGCGGTTTTGGCAAGGCTACGAATGCGACTTTCTACTTTGCTTTGAATGGTGCCAACAGGTACTTTAACGGTCAGTTGGGTTTGTTTGTCTGAGATGACATTTACAGCAACATCTAAGTTACTCATGGGAGTTCTACCTTAAAACTTGTTAAAATTCAATCACTTATTTCAATCACCTATCAGTGAATACTTAATTAGTGAATTCTTAAAAATCTGGGCAAGCATTTTATAAAAATACGCTTAAAAATCCTAAAAGGTGGTTAGTATAGCTTTTTTTTGGTAAAATTACAACCTATCAAACTCACTGCAAGTTAAAATTCACCCTGTTTTAAATGGGCAATGAGCTTATCTAAGGCTTGCCCACGATGGCTTAGGGCATTTTTGGTGGCTCTGTCAAGCTCAGCGGATGTTTTGGCAAGACTTGGTATATAAAACAGCGGGTCATAGCCAAAACCATGATTGCCCCTTGGTGCATCCAGTATCTCGCCTGCCCACTGCCCCTGTGCAATCATCGGCAAAGGGTCATTGGCATGGCGAACAAGGACAAGCACGCAGATGAATTTGGCGATGATGGGCCTATCATCTCTAAACGGCATGAGCTCTTGTAGCAGTTTGGCGTTATTGGCATCGTCATCACCGTGTACCCCCGCTCCGTCCAAACTGGCATAGCGAGCAGAATAAATCCCTGGCATATTATCCAAAATAGGCACACACAGTCCACTGTCATCTGCCAAAGCAGGTAAACCGCTTGCAAGGCTTGCATGACGTGCCTTGATGATGGCATTTTCAATAAAAGACAGCCCTGTCTCATCAGCATCTGTAATGCTAAGCTCGCCTTGGGCAATGATGCTCATGCCCAAATTCGCTTTATCAAATAAGGATTGGAATTCGGCAAGTTTGCCTTGGTTGTTGCTGGCTAGGATAAGTTTTTGCATAAAAATTAAGCCTTTGTTTAGATGTCTTATTTTATCATAAAATCAATAAAATTAATCAAATCTTAATTTTTGTATTTTTGGTTGGACTTTGGTATAATTTGTGTTCAAAAAACAAGTCTTATTCTAATAATATAAGGACATAATATGTCACTACCCCCAAATGAGCCTTTTACCAACGACATTTATCACACCCCTTTTGATACACCCCCTACCCTACCGTCTACCCCGCCTGATGAGCCGTATCAATACGACTTTTATTTTTATGGGACAGGGTCAGAGTATTTTAGGATTTGGATTGTTAATTTGCTTTTGACAATCATCACCCTTGGGATTTATTCGCCGTGGGCAAAGGTTCGCCGTCTGCGGTATTTTTATGGCAACACCGAGCTAAATGATGAGTCATTTGACTTCACCGCCAACCCTAAGCGGATTTTGATTGGACGTCTCATCGCAATTGGTGTCTATCTTGTCATCAGTGTGTTAGGAGAATTCTCGCCTGTCATCGCGGCGGTGGGCGGTCTTTTAATCATGGCTTTGTTTCCGTGGCTTGTGCGTTCTACATTACGCTTTCGGGCAAGGAACAGCCAATACAAAAACGTCCGCTTTGCCTTTGTGGGCAGTCTGCTTGGTGCTTATATGCTGTTTGGCTTGATTGTTTTTGCCAATATTCTCATCATTGGGGCAGGTTATTTGAGCATGCAGATGAATATTGGAGCAGGTTATTTGAGCATACGGATGAATGATGTCATTGGCATGATGGTGATGGCGATTGGTTTTGTCTTGCTTGCCCCATTTGCATGGCGACTGTTTAAGAGTTATCAGTTTGATAACACCCAATTTGGCGAGATGGCATTTACCTGGCACGCCAGTATGCTTGATGTGTACAAGGCGGTGTGGATACCCATTGGGATTGGCATTCTTGCATCTATTGGCGGTATGGTCATGATGGGTCTTGGGGCAGCGTTCGGGTCAGATATTGGTGTGAGAATTGCAGTGCTTGTCGTGATTGGCATGTACCTGATGGTACTGCTTATCTTACCGCTTATTCAAGCCTGTTTGCATAAGGTTGTGTGGGGCAACTTGACCATTGGCAAGAGCGAATTTGTGCTAAATGATTTTAGCATTTTTAGATTTGCTTTTATTCAATTTACCAACTACCTGATGATTGGTTTGACACTTGGGCTATTTACCCCATGGGCGGCGGTGCGACTGCACCGCTATAAGACCCAAACACTGTCATTACTAAGCCATGACAACTTTGATGAACTTATCACACCACAGATGATAGAAGAGTCCGCCCTTGGCGAGGAGATTGCCGATGTATTTGACATTGATGTATCATGGTAGGTTTTATGAATACACGCCCAATCGCCGTACGCTATTTTGATGGCAAAACAAGTAAAGTTCATTTGGCTCATATCCGCCCAAATACCAACACTGACGGCTTTGTGCTAGAAGGTGATGGCTTTGGTGGGGCATATCAGACCGCCGATGGTGA
>ERZ1023418.300-NODE-300-length-10095-cov-383.464343_pt1 | contig 10095 bp, 8 predicted proteins | sample MGYA00380511_ERZ1023418 | MGnify/ENA primary metagenome ERZ1023418 (study PRJEB33173, sample SAMEA4830370) | metagenome | study: EMG produced TPA metagenomics assembly of the PRJEB25223 data set...
AACAAAAGGCTTTACATTTTTTTATAAGCGTGTATCATATTTAGCAAAATAACCGCACCAAGTGATAGTTATTTGAGTTATTTGGTGGTTATTTTATGCCTAGGGTTTGTTTGATTTGCCAAGTTATCAAAATAAGCTATTAAAATAAGTATCTAAGCAGTTTTATCAATCAAACCCATATACCAAAACCTATACAAAAGTATGGGTTTTTTCATCAAGCAATTATGCTTGTTCTTTCAACCCTTATCTGAGATGGTAATCCGATATGAGCGTTCACACCCCTGTAACTCCCCCACAAAATGCAACCAATGACTACTACTTGACCCGTCAAAATCAGATGGAGTCTAATGTCAGAAGCTACCCCAGAAAACTCCCCCTAGCCATCGCCAAAGCCCAAGGCTGTTGGGTGACCGATGTGGAGGGTAATGAGTATCTTGACTGTTTGGCAGGTGCTGGCACATTGGCATTAGGTCATAATCATCCTGCTACCATAAACGCTATCAAAGATGTGTTAGACAGCGGTTTGCCATTACACACCCTTGATATCACCACGCCAATTAAAGATGCGTTTACCGAAAAACTGTTGTCATTTTTCCCCAAGGATTTTGTGCTACAATTTTGTGGCCCGACAGGGGCGGATGGTACAGAAGCTGCCATTAAACTTGCCAAAACTTATACAGGGCGTGATAATGTCATCGCATTTAGCGGCGGTTATCATGGCATGACACATGGCGCTCTTGCCATGACAGGCAACTTATCTGCCAAACAAAAAGTTGGCAATCTCATGGCAGGCGTACAGTTTTTGCCTTATCCGCATGAGTATCGTTGTCCGTTGGGGCTGGGCGGTGAGGCTGGTGTGGATGCCTTGACTTATTATTTTGAAAACTTCATTGAAGATGTTGAAAGTGGCGTGGTCAAGCCTGCCGCTGTCATCTTAGAGGCCATCCAAGGCGAGGGCGGTGTCGTCCCTGCTCCCAAAAAATGGCTTCAAAAGGTGCGTGAAGTTACCGCCCGCCACGACATTGTGCTTATCCTAGATGAGGTACAAGCAGGATTTGCCCGCTCTGGTAAAATGTTCGCCTTTGAGCATGCTGAGATTGTCCCTGATGTGGTCGTCATGTCAAAAGCGGTGGGCGGCGGCCTACCCCTTGCTGTGCTTGCCATTAACAAAAAATTTGACGCATGGTCGCCAGCAGGACATACAGGCACATTCCGTGGCAATCAGCTTGCCATGGCAGCAGGCTATAATGTATTAACCCAAATCAGCCAAAACAATTTGGCAGACAATGCACGCATTCAAGGTGAGTTTTTGCGCACAGAACTCCAAAAAATCGCGAGCCAGTACCCTTGTATCGGTCATGTGCGTGGGTGTGGTTTGATGATGGGTATTGAGATTGTGGATGAACGCCAAGAAGCTGACCACATGGGTTCATATCCTGCCGACGGTGAGCTTGCCGCCGCCATCCAAAAAGCCTGTTTTGATAATAAACTGCTGTTGGAGCGTGGTGGTCGTGGCGGTACGGTCGTGCGTCTTTTGTGTCCGATTACCATCACTCGTGAAGAGTGTGAACTTGTCATTGAACGCTTTGGTAAAGCGGTAGAGCAAGCGGTCAAAGCAGTTCGTGGGTGATTTGTCCTGTAAGACAAAAGGCGTTCAGAGATGTACGCCTTTTGTCTTTACTATTGTTTAAATTTTGGTTAAAATTGAGAAAAAATTAAGGAAAATTTTATGACCAGTCCAAAATTCCCCGAATGTATCTATCTTGGTGAATTTCATTCACCAACTTACGGTAATCTGCCTGCTTATCTGCCTGCCACACAGGGTGGATTTTGCCTACATTATCAAACAGGTGAAGAAGTTTTTGCCAACCATCAAATAGAAAACACTGTTTTATGTTTGATAGAAGAGTTGCCCGCCCAGTTGGTGAGGGTGCATATCATTGACTTTGCCAATCGCCCCAACTTTTTGCATTTGGCACAATTAAAACAGCACAACATTTGCCATTTTTATTTAAACGAACACGCTTCCACCCAAGCCTTTAATGAATTGGAAGCCACCATACAAACACGCTATCACACTTTATTTAATGGTAACGACAGTCATCTTGACCACTATAATGCTCGCAGTTTATGCCCAGAACCCTACCACATTTTAATCATCAATACCGACTATTTTCCCAATAACAGTCTATCTGCTAAACGCCTAAGCGATTTTATCAGTTCGGCATACAGTGCTGGTATCTATGTTATTGCTCTACACAATTGTGATAAAGCTGTACAATCACACGAAAACAGCCTAAAAACTTTATTGGATATTTTGCCAAAAGTGCAAATTTTGGAGAATTTCAGTCGTTTATCAGTTAGTGAAGATGCTTTGCCTGTACAACAAATGGTACAGTTTGATTTTCGTTTTAGTCCTGCTGACATTAACCAAACTAAAATCATTCAAGCCCTATCTGCACAATTTACCAAGCAAGATAATGATGTTCAGGATTTTTTGCACATCAAAATTGGCACACAGCCAAACGGCTCGGACGCTTATTTATCGCTAGGGCGAGCCAGTATGAATTATGGTGCGATGTTGCTTGGTATACCAGACTCTGGCAAATCCACTTTGATGAACAACATCATTATGCAAATTGGCAAGCATTACCACGCAGGGCAAATTCGTCTGTATCTATTGGATTTTAAAGGGGTAGAATTTAACCAATTTAAAAATCACCCCAATGTAGAAAAAATCTTTTTAGAAGCCAATGCCCAAACTGTCGGCTTGTCTTTGTTAGAAAGTTTGCGAGATGATGTAGAAAAAAGACGGAAACTGTTTTTGTCCCAAAATATTAATGATATTTATGCTTATAACAAAAAAAATCCCCAGAATCCATTACATTATGTTGTCATTATGATTGATGAATTTCATCGTCTATTTAAAGGCAATTTTACCCATCAAGAAAAGGTAAATGATGTCTTGGAAGAAATCGTTAGAGAATGGCGTGCATTTGGTTTTTCCTTATTTTTGTCTACACAGACTTTAAAAGATGTTAATTTTCGTGGCTCGGTCAAAGACCAAATCGGTCTTAGAATGACATATCGTGTTAATAGCGATATGGCGTTGGGTTTTGATATTTTTGCTTCATACAACACCAAAACCATTTTGGGATTACAGCAATATCAAATCCTAATGCAAACAGGCGACAGCACCATTACTGCATTGGTAGATAAGCCAGTAGAGATTAACACCACATTGGAGCAAATTCGCCTAAGTCGCCCACTTCATTTGCAGGTGCAAGCACAGGTTGTTCAAAGTGGGGAGCCAAATATCCAGACTGCCCAAATGCCACAAAAAACAGATGCCGACCAACCGATAGAGTCTATCAAAGTAGAAAATCCCAATGACAAGCATTTTGCACAGCTGGATAATGCGATTGCCAAAGCACAGCAAAAACTAGCGAAACTGAATGCTGATGACGATGATGATGTCCCAAATTGGTGTTAATGGAGAATGATGATGAGACAAAAATTTGACAGTTATGACGATTATCGTCAGGCAATTGATGGTGTGATAAATCGCTGTGAGTTAGCTCGTGAACAGGAAAAATTACGAAGTGAATTATTAAGTGAATTATTAAAAATCATTGCTTGGGCGGATAAAAACAATATACCACAGGATAGGTTGCCAAGAGATACAGAAGAGTTATGCAATTTAGATGCTTTGTATTTGAATGATTTGAAGCTGACCCACTTGCCTGACAGCATTGGTAAGCTTAGTCAATTAACATGGCTTAATGTTGGCGAGAACCAACTCACCCACCTACCTGACAGCATTGGTAAGCTTAGTCAATTAACAACACTTGGTGTTGGCGGTAACCAACTCACCCACTTACCTGACAGCATTGGTAAGCTTAGTCAATTAACAACACTTGGTGTTAGCGGTAACCAACTCACCCACTTACCTGACAGCATTGGCAACCTAACTAATTTAAGAGAATTAAAGATACGTGGTAATCCATTGGTTGTTAGATATAATCTTGATGGTGAGACTGTATATACCAATGACATTATTAATAAGATAAAGGCATTTGAATCAAAGAGGGAAGAAGATGCCAAATTGGTTAATCGTATCAAACGCTTTTTCTCATAAATTTAGAGGAAATAATATCATTGAAAGATAAAATCTGGCGAATATATACAGGCGATTATAGTGATGTCGGCTATCCGCTTGGAGAAAACTGGGCAAAGCAAGGTAAACCAAGAAATTCTTGGGGTTTTTCTTATGTATTTCATAAAAATTTTATTAACCAATTTTGGCAAGCCAACCATTCCGACCAAACCTTAAAAGATAGCTTTTATCGAGGTTATGACAATCAGCAACTTGCAAAAACCATTACCAACACCCAAAAATCCACCTCCCCCTTAATTCCACAAGGAGTAACGATGAGTAATTTAGAACGCTATGACCGCATTTTGGTCGGGTTACGGACCGCTAGGGATAATATCAAGCTCAATATCAGGCAATTAGGTGATACTTTGAGCGACTATTCAAATCAGATTGAAGCGATGAAAAGCTCTGGATTTTTGGAGGATTATGCCGATAAGCTCAAAGCCTATAATGGCTTAAAAATGCGTATTGACGGCTTGCAAAATTTTTTAACTCAAATCAATGCAAAGATTGGTGATATTGAAAATTCTATATTGGAACTGCGTGCAGATGCAAATAAAGAAGTGTAAGTTGAGTTTTATTCGAATAAATAGATTAGGAGTGTTTTATGGCAAATTTGGCAGATCAGTTAGGCTGGTGTATCACCAGTAAAGACCATTTAAAAAATCTTTCTGATGCAATCAGCATTTCACAAAGCAATCTTGAAAATATTATTTTAGCATTGCAACATACTGGTTTTTCTGAATATAATCAATGGTTATTGCCTTTGAAAGAGCAATTTGATAATGGGGCGACTGAAACACAAACTTTTATCAACAATCGCCATATTAAGTATTTGGACGATAGGGTTAAGTTTATCAGTAAAAAATTAGATGAGTTAAATTAAGGTGGTTTTGTGAGAGTGTGCTATTTGTGCTAAAAATCTTAAATGTGCATCAGTTAGATTCAAAGTTGAGTGATGTATGGTTAGAGGTGGGCGGTTTTGCTATTGTGTGCTTACCTTGTGAGATGTTTGTGCTATAATAGAAAGATAATTTTTATTTTTAGAGAGATCTTCTCGATGACAACCCTATCCAAACACAAACAAGCCCTATTTTGCAATGACGATAAGTCCATCGCCGACTACGAAAGTGCAATGAATCAAGCCGTCCAAGCGGTAAAATCATGGCTACAAGATGATAAAATGTATACAGGTGGCAGTATCAGCCAGTTGCGTTCACAGATTGCTTTTAACCCAACCAGAGACGGCTTAGGCATTGATGGGGCGTTAGAGCGTGCGATAAATCTGTTTTTAAACAACAGCCTAAAAGTGCATCATCCGCATTCGCTTGCCCATTTGCATTGCCCAACCATGGTAACATCACAAATCGCCGAGATACTCATTAACGCCACCAACCAATCAATGGACTCATGGGACCAGTCGCCAGCAGGTTCGCTCATGGAGGTTTTGCTCATTGACTGGTTGCGCCAAAAGGTGGGTTATGGGGCAGGGCGGGCAGGCGTGTTCACATCAGGCGGTACACAGTCCAACCTGATGGGCGTGCTTTTGGCTCGTGATTGGTGCATTGCCAAACATTATACCGATAAAGACGGCAAACCGTGGTCGGTACAGCGTGATGGTATCCCCCCCGATGCCATGCAAAATGTCAAAGTACTGTGCTCCCAAAATGCCCATTTTAGCGTACAAAAAAATATGGCGATGATGGGCATGGGTTTTGCTTCGGTTGTAAGCATCCCTGTCAATGACAATGCCCAAATGGATACCCAAGCTTTGGCCGATATTATGGCAGATTTGCACGCTGATGGTAACATCGTGGCGTGTGTTGTGGCAACGGCAGGGACAACCGACGCAGGGGCGATTGACGACATTAAAGCCATCCGTGCCTTGTGCGATAAATTCGGTGCGTGGTTACATGTAGATGCGGCGTGGGGCGGGGCGTTATTACTGTCTAATGATTATCGTTCTATGCTGGACGGCATTCATCTGACCGATTCGGTGACGCTGGATTTTCATAAGCACTATTTTCAAAGCATCTCTTGTGGGGCGTTCTTGCTAAAAGATGAGCAAAATTACCGCTTTATGCACTATGAGGCGGAGTATCTCAACTCAGCCTATGATGAAGAGCATGGCGTGCCAAATCTGGTCTCAAAATCCTTGCAAACCACACGCCGATTTGATGCCCTAAAACTGTGGCTGACGATAGAGGCGTTGGGCGAAGAGCTGTACGGCTCTATGATTGACCATGGGGTAAACTTAACAAAACAAGTGGCGGATTATATCCGTCATGCTGATGGGCTAGAATTGCTCGTTGAACCGCAGTTTGCTTCTGTGCTGTTTCGTGTCGTGCCAAAGGGTTATCCTGATGAGTATTTGGACAGCCTAAACCAAAATGTGGCAGATGAGTTATTTGCCCGAGGGGAAGCGAACATTGGCGTAACTCGTGTCATTGACAGCCGTCAAGATGTGCAGTCGTTAAAGATGACGACACTTAGCCCCATCGCTACACTTGAAGATGTCAAAGCCCTGCTGGGTCAGGTATTAGCAGAGGCACACAGAATTGGCGATGCCATCAAAGACGGCACTTATACGCCGCCCATTGGGTGAGTTGGGTGTTTTTGTTTTGAATGAATAAAAGTAAACAAAAGCCGCTTTGATCAATCAGCGGCTTTTTATTATTCATTATTCATGCAATGCCTTATAAATCGTACCAGCCAGCATGGGCCCAATGCCTTTGACCTGTGCGATCTCATCTTGTGATGCACCAAGCAGCTGTTGTATACCGCCAAAATGATTTAATAAATCACGCCTGCGGACTTGCCCAAGTCCTGGGATAACCTCAAGCACTGAGCTTGAGCGTTTTTTATCTCTTTTTTTGCGGTGGGCGGTGATGGCAAATCGATGCGCTTCATCTCGAATTTGCATGATGAGATGCAAAGCCTTGCTATCAGCGGGCAAATCTATCGGCTCATGTGTCACAAAATGTAGTACCTCAAGACCAGCTTTACGCCCCTCACCTTTTGCCACACCGACAAGCAAAGTATCGGTTAATTTGCCAAGCTCGCTTAATACTTCGATGGCAACATTTAATTGACCCTTACCACCATCAATCAATAATAAATCAGGTAACGGATGCTTGGTATAGCGACGCATCAAGACCTGACGCATGGCCGCATAATCATCGCCTGCGGTAATATCATGAATGGCATATTGACGATAATCACGCTTTTTTGGGCCATTTTGGTCAAACACCACACATGAGCCGATGGCAGCTTCGCCCATGGTGTGGCTGATGTCAAAACATTCAATACGGTCAATGGTGCAAGTGGTGATGGGGGCAAGCACTTTTTTTAACTGCTCAAATCGTGCTTGTAGCTCCCGACTGTCTTTGAGCTTGGCTGATAACGCATTATTGGCATTTAAGTTTGCGATGGATAACCAATCATCACGGTGTGTGGTTACTTTGTGCTTAATCGTGGTGCGTTTGCCAAACTGTACTTGCAAAATATCTGCCAATATAGATGCCTCTTCAATAGCAACAGAGCTGATAATTTCATCAGGCAAATCATCACTCACCTGAAAATAAAACGACAATAAAAATTCTTTTAAACGCTCTTGGTTGCTCTTCGTGGTTGGTTCGATATCATCAGGAAAATAGTTTTTTGCGCCCAATACCTGACCGCCTCGCACCGTCAAAACACACACGGCAACCACACCAGCATCAGCAGCAATGGCAAAGACATCCGCTTCACCCTGCAGACGAAATACGGCTTGTTTGGCCCCCAAATCGCTTATCATGGCAAGCCTATCTCGATAAAAGGCGGCTTGCTCAAAGTTTAATACCACCGCAGCGTCTTCCATTTTTTTGACCAAAATGGCCTGCACTTCTTGAGAATGCCCCTGCAAAAATGCCAAAGCAGCATGCACATCGGACTGGTATTCTTCGGCAGAAACCATACCAACGCAGGGCGCTTTACACCGTTTAATTTGGTATTCTAGACAAGGACGCTGCCTTTGTGCAAAAAAACTGTTCGTACAGCTTCTAATCATAAATAATCGCTGCATCAGCTGTACTGATTCTTTGGCATTGCGTGCCGATGGATAAGGACCAAAAAAACGCCCTTGAGTATACCGACCTTTACCACGACCAATGGACAGTCTGGGAAATTTATCCGTACTGATATAGATGTATAGATAAGATTTATCATCTCTTAGTAGGACATTATAAGGCGGTCGATGGTTTTTGATGAGATTTTGCTCGAGTAATAACGCTTCGGTTTCGCCACGGGTGATGATAATCTCAATCTGTTCAATGCGTTGTACCAGTGCTTGGGTTTTTGGGTGTTCGATGGTTTTGGCAAAATAGCTACCAACACGATTTTTTAGTGATTTTGCTTTACCAACATATAAAATCTCGCCTGATTTACCCAGCATTTTATAAATGCCTGGACGATTGGGTAGGGCGTTGGCGTGTTGTTTTAGTCGCTGTCTTTTTTGTGTTGGGCTTTCAGCTTGGGGGTGTGTTGTTGTCATGATATGAATATCAATTTAAGTAATGAATAACATTAAGAAGCTTAAGATAAAAAGAGCGTTAAGATAAAGCGGGATTGAGTGAACTTTATTGTAAAATATGATTCATTAAAGTATCAAAATCATCAAACGCAGCATCAGGGTTTGCTAAATCAATTTTTTCACCATAATTATAGCCATAACGCACAGCAAGCGTAGTTATGCCAGCGGCTTGCCCTGATAAAATATCATTTTTGGAATCACCAACCATAATGGCATCAGTCGGTGCGATGCCCAGTGATTGACACAGGTATAATAAAGGCGTTGGGTCGGGCTTTTTGACGCTGAGCGTATCACCGCCAATCACTTGGTCAAACAGTGTCAGCCATCCAAAATGTGATAAAATTTTAGGCAAATAACGCCCAGGCTTATTGGTACAAATTGCCAAATAAAACCCCGCTGCTTTTAATCGTTCAAGCCCTTGTATAACCCCTGCATAGCTTTGCGTATTTTCAATTGTTTTATGGGCATATTCTGCCAAAAATAACTCATGGGCATGGTGAATCATAGTCGTATCATAGATATGATGTGCTTGCATTGCTCGCTCAACCAATTTTAGCGAACCATTGCCCACCCAGCTTTTGATGATATCAATTGGCATAGGCGGTAAGTTAAGCTTGGCATACATGCCATTGACCGCCGCCGCCAAATCAGGGGCACTATCGATAAGCGTACCATCCAAATCAAATATAATCAGTTTTTTGCCAGTCATTGACAGTGTTTGCATGCTTTTTCCTTATTCTTAAAATTGGCGGCTGTTTGGTATTTTTTAAATCAGTCAATTTTTACCATTTGTCATATAATGACAAAGTACAAATTTAGCAATATTTTAGTGCATTTTTTGGTGAAGTTTTATGAAAACTGGTCATTGGTTGCAAAACTTTACACAGTACCTATAAAACTTGCACAGTTAACAGGAAATATTTTGTTACTATAGGGGCATCATTTGGAACAAGCCAGTTATTTGTAGAAGTTTGTAAAAGACAGTTAACAGCTTTTGTTTCAGTGATTAACTAGGAGAAAAACAATGAAAACTTTAAAAACACTATTGGCAGTATCAGCTTCTTCGTTATTGGCGATGAGTGCTAACGCTGCCATCAGCTATGGCAATTCTGCTGATGCCCAACCTTATGTTGGTGCCAAAATTGGTCAAGTAGATGCCAAGCAAATCAACGGTAAAAATACCGCTTATGGTATTTATGCAGGTTATAACTTTGACCAAAATTTTGGTGCAGAAGTTGAGTTTGTTGGTTCAGACGCCAAAGAGTTTGATGTAACCGTGCCTGCTGTTGTAGGTGTGAGTCCTGCAGTCGTGCTTCCTGTAAAAGGTGATGTGAAGTCTTTTGGTGCTTATGGCACATATCGCTATAAC
>ERZ1023418.301-NODE-301-length-10091-cov-5.844560_pt1 | contig 10091 bp, 6 predicted proteins | sample MGYA00380511_ERZ1023418 | MGnify/ENA primary metagenome ERZ1023418 (study PRJEB33173, sample SAMEA4830370) | metagenome | study: EMG produced TPA metagenomics assembly of the PRJEB25223 data set...
TCAACCACACTTTAATGAGGAATAAATAATGGCAACCCTACCTAAGATTTCAAAATTGATTTAATTTTTAGCAAAGATAAGGAGCAAGCAAAATGACAGCATTTAATTACGCTAAGTTAAAGTTTGGTGTTACTGCCAATTATTGGGAATAAACTATATGTCAAAAGAACCAGAATACGGCTCAACAGAACATCTTGTGCGGTCTTTTAAAGAGCAAATCATTTTTATTGTTGTGATGGCTTTATTTTTCTCTGCTGTTTATTATTTCTACTTAAAACCCAATGAAACAAAAAAACTCCAATCAGCGTCAAAAGATGAGTGTGGACATCTTATTGAGTTTTATTCCTCCCCTGATTCTGATGACCCTAGAAATAGAAACATTGATTATTTTTCAATTAAAAATAATCATGGTAAGGAGTTGCATTTTGTCAGAAATGCAAATCTTGCAAAATCAAAATCTGATCTCTATCAAGAAAATAAAAAAATGTTAAAAAATGCCAAACAAGGTGATTTGGTATGTTTAACATACAGCACAGAATATTACGAAGATTTTGGTAAAAAAGTACGAGATAAGAAAATACCTTATCTTATTAAAATTAACTCAGTAGGAGAATAGTCATGGTTGTTAAACTACTTGAAAGAGGTTCAGTCGCAATAGTGAGTGCAGATTCTGCTAGTGGTATAGCAAAAGATCCAAACAATCAAATGAATACCGTTAGCAATTCAGCTCAAACTGTCGCTGCTTTTGGTTCTCTAAATCCAGTTACTGCATTAATGACTGCCCCTATGGCGGCAACAATCACGACTGCAAAGATTATGTCTGACTTAAAAAATGGCAATACTGTATCCACAGGCGATGTCATGGCAGTAACAGGCAATGTGCTAACATTTGTTGGTACTATGGGGTTACTAGCAGGAGCAACAGTAAGTGCACCTGTGGTTGTTGGGATAGGGTTTACAGTTACTGCATTGGGGGCTTTGGCAAACAATAAAGATGTAATTATTGACTTTTATAATGATGTCGCCACAGTGGTTGATCAAAAAGTGAATCACAACTTAAATGAGCTATCAAAATCTGTTGGCGAAACTGCCATTAACACCCACAACGCCATCACCAATGGCATAAATAATACCAAAAACACTTTAAATGACATCGCCTCTGGTAAAGCATTTAGAGATTCTATGGATAAACTCGCCCCCAAAATTGGCGAGGCTGCTATCAATATGGATAAAGCCATCAATGAGGCAATGGCAAATGGTGCTGAGAAAGTAAACGATGCCATGCAAAAAGCCACTGATGCCTATAAGACCGCCGAACAAAAAATCGCAGATTCTTACAAAACTGCTGAACAAGCCCTTAAAGATGGTGTGAAAACTGCTGAGGAGGCAGTTAAGGAAGCTACTCAAAAGGCTGAACAAATCGCCAAAGAGTTAGCCAAAGAGGTTTCCGACACTTTCAAAGAAGTCTCTGATGACCTTGCTGATGCTTTTGATAAATATAGACAAGCCGCCGAAGATGCTTTTAATAAATGGAAACAGCAAGCCGAAGACTTTTTTGATGACTTTAAACTTCCCAACCCCTTTGATGACCTCCCTGATGACCTTGCCGAAGCCTTTGCCAAATGGGCAGGTATCAACCGCTCAGGGTTTCATTATTTCTATGACCCAATCGTACTTGATTTAGATGGTGATGGCATAGAGACGATTGCTTATGATAAATTAAAGAAAGCTGTTTTTGATCATGACGGTGATGGCATTGCTCATGCGACAGGCTGGGTGAAAAAAGATGATGGCATACTGGTGCTAGATCGCAATGGCGATGGTGTTATTAATGATGGGCGAGAGGTGTTTGGTGACAGCACGATTTTGAGCACAGGTGAGACCGCCAAGCACGGCTATGAGGCACTTGCCGACCTAGACAGCGATGGTAATGGCAAGATTAATGCCGATGATACCAAGTTTGATGAGCTTAGAGTATGGCGTGATTTGGACAGTGATGGCGTGAGTGATGTTGGGGAGTTATTTGGACTTCATGAGCTTGGCATTGGTGCCTTAAACCTTGATTATCAAGATGTGGACAAAAACCTGACAGGAGGCAATAAACTGACTCAGCTTGGCAGTTATGAGAAGCATGATGGCAAAACAGGTGTCATGGGCGATGTGAATTTTAACTTTCATGGTGTGTACACCAAACATCTCGATGGTGTAAAAAATACAGATGACAGATTGCCAAATCTACAAGGCTCTGGGCGTGTCAGAAGTCTAAGCGAGGCAATGACACTATCTTCTGAGCTTAGAAATATCGTCGTCAATTACCTAAATGCCAAAAGCAAAGATGAACAGCTGTCAATGATGGACGGCTTGCTCAAAGCGTGGGCAAAAACCGATCCTGATTATCAAGATTATGAAAAGCCGATTTTCTTGTCGATAAGAAGCTCTAGTTCCCAAAAAGGTGCGGTGGGCATTGCAGGCAGTGGCGGTGCTACAATAATTGATACAATGGGCATGGCAGAGTTTGATAAAATCAAATATAAAATTGGTGTTATCGATAGTTTCATGAGCACAAAAACAGATAACATGTTTTATGCTAACGTCAAAGACTTTGAAAAAACAACCAAAATTATCAATGATACTTATGATAGGCTGATTAAGTCTGTTTATAGTGGACTCTATCCGCAAACTGTTCAGAATCGTTATGGCGATTTGATAGATATTGTGGTGGATGTCAAAGATGGTAATCTTCTGTTTGGTTTGGACATTAACCGACTGGTGAGCGACTTTAAGGCAAGGTTAGATGTAGGTGGTCAAACCGCAATGTCTGCCTTTGGCGATATCATGGAGTATTTTGCTTATCTTCAAGTGCAAACACAACCTAACATTGTTAGTAGAGATAAGTTGGTTAATTTGATAGAGTATGTTGTATCTAGCATGCCAAAACATGAATTGGATGGTTGGATAAATGGTATTGATTTTAAGATTGATAGAGAATTACCAATTAAGATGGGCGATGAACAAGATAATCATTTAAATGGTGGTGCTGTGTTTGCAGGTGCTGGTAATGATCGGTTGACTGGAACTAAAAATTCTGACCTCCTATTTGGTCAAGATGGTAACGACACCCTAGACGGTGGCAACGGTGATGACATCTTAAATGGTGGTGCTGGCGATGATTATTTAAGCAATTCAGGTCATAAAAATGGCAATGACACTTACATCTTTAGTGGTGATTACGGCAATGATGTGATTTATGAATATGATTGGAATACTGAGAATCGCCATCAAGACACCATCCGTTTTACAGATGTTAATCTGTCTGCAGTTCAAGTCTTGTTAAAAGGTCAAGATTTAATCCTTAAAACATCAGACTCAAATAGTGTTACCATTCAAAACTTCCAGTACGGTGACTCTTATCATATTGAAAACTTCGAATTTGCTGACCAAACAGTCAGTCTTGCCGAACTGATGGCAACAAAAGTTGCCGCCTATCACGGCACAGATAATAACGATAATCATAATATAGCACAATGGAAATCTCAGAGCATCGCCCATCTGGGTGCTGGCAACGACGTTTTCAACGCTACTGGCGGCAAAACTGAAGTCTATGGGCAAGATGGCAATGATCGTGTTACGACAGGTACTGGCAACGATGTTTTAGATGGCGGTAATGGTAACGACACCCTAAATAGCGGTGCTGGCGATGACCTCCTATTTGGTCAAGATGGTAACGACACCCTAGACGGTGGCAACGGTGATGACATCTTAAATGGTGGTGCTGGCGATGATTATTTGCAAGGAGGTGCAGGAGCGGACACTTTTGTGTTCTCTTTGGGCGTGGATTTGGTGGTAGATGTTAGCCAGATTGGATTTGATAAAATTGCTGATTTTGATCTAAAGCAAGGAGATAAGATTGATCTAACAGGACTTTTTGCTGACAAATCAATCATAGACAATTTTGGTGATTATATTCATTTTGAAAAATCAGGTGCTAAAAATATTACGATGACGATTGATATTGATGGTAAGGATGAGATGTTTGAAAAAATAGCAATCGCTGATATATATTCAAATAACATCGATGGTGTGTTGAACCAACTCAATCAGGGTGAAGGTTTGATTTTGTAAAGTAATCATAAAAATAAGGCATCATCAAATGCCTTATTTTTTATGATTAAGGCGAATTATTCCATGCCATATTTTTGAGCAATGGTTTTTATCTCGCCATTTTTGACTAACTCATCAATGCCTTTATTGAGTGTTTGTGGTAGTTTGGTGTTATTTTTATTGGCTAAAAAGTGCAGTTGGCTTTGTCGGAGCAGGGTGTGATTTTTTTTGCTTGCATCCCTGTTTATGTCTGATAAGGGGTTAGAGTGATACTTGCTAGTTTTGGGTTATCAGCAAAATAGAAGAATACAGGTATTTTGGCATAATAGGCATTGGGTGTACCGTATTTTGATGTGCACTTTTCGGTTTGGAAAATGACAGTGGTACCATATCGCTGATTCTAGAATCTAATTTTGGCAAAATAAGCTTTCAAATGTTGTTGGTTTAAATTGGATGTTAAGCTTTTTGTTTTTGGCAATGCAATACATCAGAATCAAAACCTGTAATGGCTCCTTTTTCATCAGAAAAATTAAAAGGTGCAACGTCTAAGATTGTTGCTATTGTTAATTTTTTAGCATTAGAGGTGTTTGTGTCAAAACTATTTGTCTCCGTGTTGGTAATGGATGTTTTAACCGACATTTTTATTTTTGCGTATGGCATTGGTATCGACAGACAGGTTAGTGGCATGGACGTTAAGGTGATTTGATGGTAGCGGTACTCTTCTTGGTACTAGAATGAGCAAATGACCAGTTTCGATTAAAAATTTAAAATAATGTTTTTTAAAATATAAATCTATTGAAATTTTAGATTGAAATAAATGTAAAAACATATATTTTTTTCAAAAATTAAACCCTATTCACATTTTTAAAACCATTGTAACTTGTTATATTTTGCCAAATGGCGTAAACTATACGGTATTTATTTATGAAGCTGTCTTTGATTTTTTTGGGGCGGATTCATGGATGAATTTAGCGTAAGCGATATGATTCTACCGACAGACGGCTTTTACCATGCTCATCATTCGCTGACCTAATGTAACAAATACATCAAACTTTCCTTAAAATGATATGGCGAATATTATGACAAAAAGTAGCAAAGATACGGTCGCTTATCAAAGCACCGAACTTAGTGCAGATGGCGCTGCATATATAGAGGCGTTGTACGAGGATTATTTGGCAGATAAGTCAAGCGTGAGCATCGAGTGGCAAAAATACTTTGCTGATTATGAGCAAGCGGGCGATGCTCCACATAATGCCATCAAAGAGCAATTCTTGCTCCTAGCTCGCAACCAAACCAACGCTCGCCCCATACAGTCAGCAGGCACAGGTGACTGTGACCCTAAACAGATGGCAGTGCAACAGCTGATCAGCGCCTATCGTCGTCGTGGACATCGTGTCGCAAACATTGACCCTTTGGGACTACAAAAACGTGATGGTGTTGATGATTTGAGCTTGGCGTATCATGGCTTGTCTAAGGCTGACCTTGACACGACATTCCCAACCACGCTCATGCACATCGGTAAAGAGTCGGCAACACTGCGTGAGATTATTGAGATTTGTGAACGCATCTACTGTGGCAGCATTGGCTATGAGTATATGCACGTATTTAGTGCCGCTGAGAAAAAATGGCTTGAAAAATACATTGAACAAAATCAAGGCTTTATCAAATTTGATAAAGATAAAAAGCTAGAAATCCTTGACCGTCTGACCGCCGCTGAGGGTTTGGAGAAGTACTTAGCTCGTAAATACACAGGCGTAAAACGCTTTGGTCTAGAAGGAGGCGAGAGCTTTATTCCTGCGGTACATGAGATGATTCAACGTGTGGGTACTTATGGCACCAAAGAGGTGGTTATTGGTATGGCTCATCGTGGACGCCTTAACCTGCTTGTTAATATCATGGGTAAAAACCCATCTGCCTTATTTGATGAATTTGATGGTAAAGTACAACCAACGGTTGGTTCAGGCGATGTTAAATACCATAATGGATTTAGCTCAAACATCATCACCAAAGGCGGTCAAATGCACCTTGCATTGGCATTTAACCCATCTCATTTGGAGATTGTCTCGCCTGTCATGTTGGGTTCGGTGCGTGCCAGACAAGCTCGTCGCAGTGGGGGTTATGGCTATGATATTGATAACAGTACAGTGTTGCCCATCGTGGTGCACGGCGATGCTGCCTTTGCAGGACAAGGTGTTAATCAAGAAACCTTTCAAATGTCGCAAACCCGTGCTTACAAAACAGGTGGTACGGTGCATATCGTGATTAATAATCAGGTAGGTTTTACCACTTCTCGCACCGATGATGCTCGTTCTACTGAATACTGCACGGACGTTGCCAAAATGGTACATGCTCCCATCTTGCATGTCAATGGTGATGACCCAGAGGCGGTCGTGTTTGCCAGTCAGCTTGTGCTAGATTATAGAAAAGAGTTCGGTCGTGATGTTGTGCTTGATATTGTTTGTTATCGTCGCAATGGACACAACGAATCGGATGAGCCATCAGCAACCCAGCCACTTATGTATCAAGTCATTAAAAAATTGCCAACCACTCGCACCCAATATGCCCAAAAATTGGCTGCCGAGGGTGTGCTAACTACCGAGCAAGCAAATGAGATTGATGATGCCTATCGTATCGCCCTAGATAATGGCGAGGATGTGGCTCACGGACTTGCCAAAGAGCCTGATGCCAGCCTGTTTGTAGATTGGTCGCCTTATGTTGGTCATGATTTGACCGATGATGTTCAAACAGGCGTGCCTGTGGATAAGCTTAAATCCTATGCAAAAGCCATGGCAAAAATGCCAGAGGGTTTTGAGTTGCAACGTCAAGTTGCCAAAGTAATAGAGCAACGTCTGGCCATGCAAACAGGACAAGAACCCATGAACTGGGGGGCTGCTGAGACACTGGCATACGCATCATTGGTTGATGAGGGGACATTGGTGCGTATCACAGGCGAGGATGTGGGTCGTGGGACATTCTCACACCGTCATAGCGAGCTGTATAACCAAAAAGATGCCAGCCTGTATGTTCCATTACAGCACATTCGTGAAGGGCAAGCCCGTTTTGCCACTTATAATTCACTGCTGTCAGAGGAGGCGGTGCTTGCCTTTGAATACGGTTACTCTACCACTGTGCCAAATGCCCTGATTATATGGGAGGCTCAGTTTGGTGATTTTGCCAATGGGGCTCAGGTGGTCATTGACCAATTTATCTCATCGGGTGAGACCAAATGGCAACGTCTGTCAGGTCTGACCATGCTCTTGCCACACGGTTTTGAGGGGCAAGGTCCTGAGCATTCATCGGCACGTTTGGAGCGTTTTTTACAGCTTTGTGCTGAGGATAACATGCAAGTTATCACCCCAACGACCCCTGCACAGATTTTCCATGCTCTACGCCGTCAAGTGATACAAAAAACTCGTAAGCCACTGATTGTCATGTCACCCAAGTCGCTACTTCGTCATCCGCTGGCAACATCAACACTTGATGAGCTTGCTGATGGCAAATTTGAAAGTGTGTTGCCTGAGATTGATGGTGTTGATAACAGTCAAGTAACCCGCATGGTATTGTGTGGCGGTAAAGTTTATTATGAGCTTTTGGAGGCTCGTCGCAAGTTAGAGATTGACCATATTGCCATCGTGCGTATTGAACAGCTTTATCCGTTGCCAGAGATGCGTATTTTGGCAGAACTTGACAAATATCCAAACCTTAACGAGGTTATTTGGACACAAGAAGAACCACTCAACCAAGGTGCGTGGTACTATTTACTGCCAGAGTTATATCGCTTAACAGAGGGCAGGGTCAAACTGTTACCTGCATCAGGTCGTCCTGCGGCAGCGGCACCTGCCACAGGCTCACCAAAGATTCATATGGCACAACAAAAAGCTCTGATTGCCCAAGGTTTGGGTGTAAGCGAAGAGCAACTATGAGTGGCAAGATGAACTCATAAGCTATGGGTTCATCTGACTGTTAACTTTACTGATTTATTAGCTTTATTAAAACTGCAAATTACTGCAAATTAATCCTTAGGAGTTTATCATGGCTGACATTAAAGCCCCCGTATTTCCAGAGTCGGTACAAGACGGTACCATCGTAGAGTGGCATGTTGCTGAGGGTGATCAAGTTGCCCGAGACCAACTGCTTGCTGAGATTGAGACTGATAAAGTTGTTTTAGAAGTCGTTGCCCCTGATGATGGTGTGATTGTTAGTATCACCAAAGCTGTGGACAGTACCGTATTATCCGCTGAGATCATCGCCACTTTCGAGGCGGGTGCAACTGCCACGCCAAAGACCAAAAGTGATGAATCATCAAAAGATGATGAATTGTCAAAAGATGAGGCTGACAAAGGCACAACCATTGACCCGGCAAGCGTTGCTGCCCCCATACAGCCAAAAGATGATGCAGAGGGTGATTTTAAAGACCAAAGTCCAGCGGTTCGTAAAGCCGCCAAAGAAACAGGCGTAAACCCAGCAGACGTACAAGGCTCGGGTCGTGGTGGTCGTGTTACCAAATCTGACATGATTAACCCCACCCTAAAAGCGGACAACGGTCAAGTCATCGCTACTGCCATCGGTCAGCGTATTGAAAAACGTGAGCCAATGACACGCTTACGTAAGCGTATCGCCGAGCGTCTGTTGTCCGCCACCCAAGAGACCGCCATGCTTACCACGTTTAACGAGGTAAACATGAAACCACTTATGGACTTGCGTACCAAATATAAAGACCAATTTGAAAAACGCCATGGCGTAAAACTGGGCTTTATGTCGTTATTTGTCAAAGCAGCCACCGAAGCCTTAAAGCGTTTTCCTGCGGTCAACGCCTCCATTGATGGTGAGGACATTGTCTATCATGGCTACTATGATGTGGGTGTGGCGGTGTCAAGCGACCGTGGTTTGGTTGTGCCTGTTTTGCGAGATACTGATGGGATGGGTTTGGCTGACATTGAAAGCGGTATCCGTGATTATGCCACCAAAGCTCGTGAAGGCAAATTGTCTATTGAGGAGATGACTGGCGGTACATTTACCATCACCAATGGCGGTGTGTTCGGTTCGCTACTATCTACCCCAATCATCAACCCGCCACAAACTGCCATCTTAGGCATGCATGCCATTAACGAGCGTCCTATGGCGGTTAATGGTCAAGTGGTTATTTTGCCAATGATGTATCTTGCTTTATCTTATGATCATCGTTTGATTGATGGTAAAGATGCGGTTCAATTTTTGGTAACCATCAAAGAGCTGATTGAAGACCCAGCACGTCTGATTTTGGATTTGTGATGTATTATTATGCCTATGCTTAAAAGGTAGGCATTTTATTTTTAAAAGATTTTACTTTAAAAGAGAGTATGACCATGAAAAATTCATATGATTTGGTAGTAATCGGTGGTGGGCCCGGTGGCTATGAAGCTGCCATTCGTGCAGCCCAGCTTGGGTTTAGCACCGCTTGTATTGAAAAACGCATTCATAAAGGCGAACCTGCTCTTGGCGGTACTTGCTTAAATGTGGGCTGTATTCCGTCAAAAGCCTTACTTGACAGCTCACACCGCTATGAAGCAACTCGCCATGAGCTTGGTGAACATGGCATCACCACAGGCGATGTGGGTATTGATGTATCAAAAATGCTAGAACGCAAAGACAGTATTGTCAAAGGCTTGACCGCAGGTGTGGCAGGTCTATTAAAAGGCAATGGCGTGGACTGGCTACAAGGCACAGGTACACTACTTGATGGCAAGTCGGCCGAAAAACAAGTCAAATTCACCGCCCATGACGGTACCGAGACCACTATTACTGCCAAATATGTGATTTTGGCGGCAGGTTCTGTACCCATTGAGATTCCAGTTGCCAAAACTGACGGCGAATTTATCGTAGACAGTACAGGTGCCTTAGAATTTAGTGAAGCCCCAAAACGTCTTGGTGTTATCGGTGCTGGTGTGATTGGTTTGGAGCTTGGTTCTGTATGGCGTCGCTTGGGTTCAGAAGTGGTTGTTTATGAAGCC
>ERZ1023418.303-NODE-303-length-10045-cov-540.925526_pt1 | contig 10045 bp, 9 predicted proteins | sample MGYA00380511_ERZ1023418 | MGnify/ENA primary metagenome ERZ1023418 (study PRJEB33173, sample SAMEA4830370) | metagenome | study: EMG produced TPA metagenomics assembly of the PRJEB25223 data set...
AGCTCATTTGAATCAATGTATTTAAGCTGGCATCAGAAAAACTAGACTGAATCTCGCTTTTATTGAGCGCGCAGACAGAAAGTACTTGATCAGTCAGGCAGTGACCTTCACCAAGCAGTAATAAATTTGTCTTGGATAAATCATCGCTGTTGATTTTACCAGTGTGGATATGCTCATCATCTTCAGATAAGATTGCAAAAAAATCTTCCGCCCAAAACTCAAACGCATGTAAACCATCAAGCGGATAAGGTAGGGCAATGATTGCTGTATCAATATGGCCGTAGCGAACTTGTTCAATTAATCGCTCAGTTTGTTTTTCGACCACAGACAGTTCAAAATGTGGGTGTAATTGCTTAAGTGTCGGCAATACTTTTGGCAGTAGGTACGGAGCAATGGTCGGAATGATACCAATGGTCATCGGATAGGCAAGGGGGATTTGGTGGCTGTGTGCTCGAGTCATTAAATCATTGATTTCGCTAGAGATTCTTTGGGCACGCTCTAAAATCTCTTCGCCGATGGGCGTGATGAGTACTTGCTTATTATTTCGCTCAAAAATCTGTGTATCAAGCTGTTTTTCAAGTTCAGCGATACCCAAACTTAAGGCTGACTGAGAAATGTTACATTCTTCAGCGGCACGCTTAAAATGACGGTGTTTGGCAACTGCAAGCGCAAATTCTAATTGGCGTAGTGTGATCATAACAGTCCTTAAAAATGTAATTTTATCATCACTTAATGATGGTTCTATTGTACCTAAGTTTGATAAAATAAAACAATATCTTTGGAAGTTTTAACTGTAGAAAACGGATGATTTTGTTGTATTATAATTCAGACATCAAAAAGCTTAGCACGATACAATCGTATTTTTGCTTATATTTATGGTGTATAATCAAATAAATCAACCAAAAAAGGTGAATATTATGGCAGCAATTATTAATCAAACCATTCCAGAATTTTCAACCCAAGCCTATGTGAATGGTGAGTTTAAAACCATCACTTCTGATGATGTTAAAGGCAGCTGGGCGATTTTCATGTTTTATCCACATGATTTTACTTTTGTTTGCCCAACAGAGCTAGAGGATATGGCAGCACATTATGAAGAGCTAAAAGGCTTGGGCGTTGAAGTGTATGCAGTATCAACCGATACACATTTTGTACACAAAGCATGGCATGATGCGTCACCAGCCATTGGTAAAGTACAATACCCAATGCTTGGCGATGGCACTGGCAAAATCACTCGTGGCTTTAATGTGATGATTGAAGAAGACAATGCAGCACTACGAGGCACTTTCTTGGTAGATCCAGATGGTGTTATTAAAGTTGCTGAAATCCACGATTTGGGCATTGGCCGCTCTGCTAAAGACATGGTTCGTAAAGTAAAAGCAGCTCAGTATGTGCGTGATAATGACGGTGAGGTTTGCCCAGCTGCTTGGGAAGCAGGTCAAGAAACCTTGAAGCCAAGCTTGGATTTGGTTGGTAAAATCTAATCGCTGATCATCATATCAAGCCAACTGGTATTAAGTGATTTAGCATTAAGCCAATTGGCTGATTTAAGGTGAAAAATAAACATCCTCAAAGTATGACGCCTTGGGGGTGTTTGTTCATTTGGGGTCTTAAAAGTTATTAATAAAAATATCAATAAAAAATCAGCCATTGACTGGCTGATTTTTGGCTTAAAACTTTGTGCTTGCTTGTCTTTATTATCCACGCTCAGCGGATACTTTATCTAAATAAGTTTTAAGCTGATCTTTTAGATGTAGCTTTTTGTGTTTCATCTCATCAATTTCTTGAGCACGGCTGGCTGAGGTGACGGGATCTTTTTCAAAATTATCAATTTGCGTATCTAGATTATTATGCTCATCAAATAGCTTCAAAAAGTGCTTATCGCCTTCGGCTTTGAGTTTGGTCATAAGTTCACGATATTCTGATAGCATGGTATTCTCCTTTTAGATGCGTGGGCTGATTTTAGTATCAATTGCCCAATTGTAATCTTGAGATTGTATGATAGATTATATTATCAAGAATACAGCCGATTATCAAGTCATTATCAAGCCTTAAATCATCAAGGTTTGGTAACGATTAAATGGAGTAATCACAGTATTTAATATTCTTAATTTTTTGGATATGCTGCAGTAAGCTATAATAGCCAAAGTATTAAGTGAGCAATTAAGCTTGGCTTGGTAGCGTGATTTTATATTTATTTTTTATCGTATCAATCGATGTCTTTATTTTATTTTTCATCCCTTTTTCATTGATATTCTCGGGAGTATATGATGTTAGACCAAAATTTATTAGATGCCGTTAAATCCTACAGTGCCAATATGACTCGTCCAATTCAATTGGTCATTGGTGCAGGCGAGCATGAAAAGCGTGCCGAATTGATTGATTTTTTAACTAAAATTGCTGGTACAACTGATAAAATCCAATTTGACGCTCAAGTGATCGATAATCGTTTATCACCGATGAGCTTTAAAATTACCACACAAAATCGTGATACAGGTATTGTATTTAGTGGTATTCCAGGCGGTCATGAATTTACTTCATTGATTTTGGCCATCTTGCAGGCAGGTGGGCATGCATTGAAGCTGGATGAAGATATCCAGCAGCTGGTTAAGCACATTCAAGAGCCACTAAAATTTCAAACTTTTGTTTCCTTATCTTGCCATAATTGCCCTGATGTGGTTCAAGCACTCAATCAGTTTGCGATTTTAAATGACCATATTGAAAATGAGATGATTGATGGTGGTGTATTTCCAGAATTGGTTGCTGAGAAAAAAATCCAAGGCGTACCAGCGGTATTTTTAAACGGTAAACCTTTTGCTAATGGTAAGGTTGATACTGCCAAACTGATTGAAAAACTTCAAGAGCAGTATCCAAATTTATTAGCATCAGCAAATGAAGTCCAGCTTGAAACACAAGATGTTACAGTCATCGGTGGCGGTCCAGCAGGCACAGCGGCAGCAATCTATACTGCTCGTAAAGGATTGCGTGTTGCGATCGTGGCAGATCGTATCGGTGGTCAGGTTAAAGATACGCAAGATATCGAAAACTTAATTTCTATTCCTTTGACCAATGGTAATACATTGGCTGCGAATTTGGCAACACACATAAAAGAGTACAATATTACCGTCAAAGAGCATGTCAGCGTAAGCAAGCTTGAGGAGGTTGATGGCGGCTATCAGGTGACTTTAAGCACGGGTGCCAGCTGGCTTTCTCGTACTGTGATTTTGGCAACTGGTGCCAAATGGCGTAAGCTTGGTGTTAAGGGTGAGGATGAAAATATTGGTAATGGAGTCGCCTATTGCCCACACTGCGATGGCCCATTTTTTAAAGGTAAAGATGTTGCGGTGATTGGCGGTGGTAACTCAGGTGTTGAGGCGGCGTTGGATTTGGCGGGGATTGTCAATCATGTGACTGTCTTGGAGTTTGGTGACTCATTGCGCGCCGATCAAGTGTTAATTGACAAAGCTGAAGCACGAGAGAATATCACAATTATAAAATCAGCAGCAACGACCGAAATCACTACTGATGGTAGTAAAGTGAATGCGTTGATTTATCAAGATAGAGTGAGTGGCAATAGCCAAACATTGCCATTATCTGCTGTTTTTGTCCAAATTGGCTTGGTGCCAAATTCAGAGATTGCCAAAGGCTTGGTAACAATGACGCCACAAGGCGAGATTGAAATTGATGCCAAATGTCGCACAAGTAAGGCTGGTATTTTTGCTTGTGGTGATGTGACAACCGTGCCATATAAGCAGATTAATATTGCCATGGGCGAGGGTTCTAAAGCAGGATTATCAGCTTTTGAGTATCTGATGATGAATGGCTGATTTTATGAACATTGAATGATAAAAATGCAATCATGCACGGATGTATCGTGCATGATTTTTTTACCCAATCATTTTAACTCAATTAATTAATGGCAGTGGTTTTTAATATAAACTAATTGATTAACATTGTAAATTTTATCAATCCTTAACTCATTCGTTAATTGGTTATCAAGGTAAATATTAAGATAAACATACGCCGATATGTACCCAATCGATATCAGTACTTTTATTTTATTGATAAAAGCTTTGGCGTAAAGGCTTGATACTTAGGTGTGATAGGATTAAAAATTGAATGATTGGCTGATAAAGGCGTGTATGATACAATAAACGATTGGGGCATGCTGGCTCTGAGTAACTATAAAATCATCTAAATGGGCTTGGGAGATTATGATGAAACTAACTTGGCAAGATACTTTAGATATCGCCATCGCCTTGAGCGAAAAATATCCAAATGAAGATGTGCAATACATTCGTTTCACTGATTTACATCAATATGTGTGTGAACTTGAAGATTTTGATGATAATCCTGATGGCTCTAATGAGCGAATTTTAGAAGCCATTCAGATGGCGTGGCTAGATGAGCTATAACAATAAACCCGAGTGTTTGCTTGGGTTTTTTATTGCACTTGATGAGTTATGGCTTGGTTTAAATACCAAACGCTCTATGTATCATCACGCCAATTTTATCACCGACATGGTGGGTGCGATGACTTGTTGCCATTGATATTTGCATGAGCAGTATTTGTTCGTCATGAGTTTGTAGGGTATATAGCCAGTAACCGCCATGAAAATCTCTATCAATCACGGTAACAGCGATGGCATTAGGGTCTTGGCTTGGCTTGACATCATGGGGACGAATCAGGGCTTTTTGACTGCCCAAAGGTAAACCAACGGCAATACGCCCAAATGAGGCATCAAAATTTGACTCTGTTACCTTTGTGGCATCAATGAGTACCCCTTCACCGATAAATCTCGCCACCGACTCATTGACAGGCTGATGATATAACGCATCTGGCGTACCCCATTGTTGCAATCTGCCATGAGTGATTAACCCAACCACATCTGCCATTGCAAAGGCTTCTGCTTGGTCGTGGGTTACCAAAATGGCAGAAACATTTTGGGAGATAAGCAGGCGACGCACTTCTTTGGAGAGGTTGGTGCGAAGCTCAACATCCAAATTTGAAAATGGTTCATCAAGCAAAATCAAACTCGGGCGTGGGGCAAGTGCACGCACCAGTGCAACCCGTTGCTGTTGTCCCCCTGACAGCTCATGTGGATAGTAATTGGCATACTCACTCATCCCAATGAGTACCAGCATTTCAGCCACACGCTCGGATTTGGCAGTTTTATCCATGGCAGAGAGTCCAAAAGCAATATTATCCGCCACGGTTAAATGTGGAAATAAAGCATAATCTTGAAATACCATGCCAATTTGTCTTTTATGGGCGGGGAGATGGATATTTTTGGCATACAGTGGCTTGTCTTGAATATAAATCTCACCACTATCTGGCGTCTCAAAACCAGCAATACACCGCAGTAGTGTCGTTTTACCACAGCCAGAAGCACCCAGCAGGCAGGCGATTTGACCTGATTTAAGATGAAGGCTGATGTCAGTTAAGATGGGTTTGTGGTCAAAACTGATACAAAGATTGTCAATACGCAACATGGTTTTCTCAGAGTGTTAAATGGATGAGTGATTATTTTTGATTCATTTTAGAAAATAAGATGACAGGAATCAATCCAGTTAAAATGATGGCAAGTGCTGGAAAAGATGCCTTGTCATACAAGCCTTCACTGGTAAAGGCAAATATCCTAACCGCCAATGTATCCCAATTAAACGGACGCATCATGAGCGTGATGGGCATCTCTTTCATGGTGTCCACAAAGACCATCAACATGCTGACGCCAAGGGCGCTTTTGATGAGTGGCAAATAGACACGATACACCGTACCAAAAGGTGTTGCTCCCAGTGAAGCCGCTGCTTCTATGTGTGTGTTACGAATGCGTTTCATGCCAGCATCCACCGATTGGACACCCAAAGCCAAAAAGCGAATCAATAAAGCGATGAGCATGGCAAAGATGGTTCCCTTAAAAATTGCATCGCTGCCTGAAAATACAGCCATATTGGTAATGAGCCAATTATCAAGCCATGCAACAGGCACAAAGACACCAACAGCCAATACCGTACCTGGGATGGCATAGCCCAGTGTGGATATTTTGGTGGCAATCAAAGCATAGCGACTTTTATCCAAGCCAGATGCGATGGCGATAAATAATGCAACCACAGCAACCGCCACAGCACTCATTAGGCTGATGCTGACAGAGTGCCAAATTTGCATCAGTAATTCACCAAGCACAATTTGTTGCCAACTTGACATCGCCCATGCGGTCAGCTGAATGATTGGAATGACAAAAGACAAACATAAAATCAGCCCACAGTACAAAGTGGCGAACCATTTTTTATGACCAGTTAAGACAATATTTCGGTGATGACTGGCGCGCCCTGTGGTCTCAAAACGGCGACGACCACGGCTTAGCTGTTCAAGCAGCAAAAAAACAAACACAAGGCCAATTAATAAACTTGCCAACTGTTTGGCGGTATCAAGCGAATAAAACCCAAACCATGCTTGATAAATTGCCGTTGTAAAAGTGTCATAGCCAAAGACGCTGACCGCACCAAAGTCTGCCAATACTTCCATCAAGGCTAATATGCTGCCGCCAGCAATCCAAGGCCTTGCCATGGGCAATGCCAGCTTCAAAAATGACTGCACGGATGACAGCCCCAATGATGCCCCCGCTTCAAGAGCTCGGTTGCCCATGCTGCCAAAGGCATTTTTGGCCAACAAATAAACATAAGGATATAAAGTTAGGCTCATGACCATCGTTAAGCCAAAGCCATTTCTAATATCTGGCAGACCATTTTCAAAGCCCCACGCTTGCCTTAAATAAGTACTAATGGTACCTGTATAGTCAAAAATACCCAACTGCACAAAAGCAAGCACATAAGCGGGCATGGCAAGTGGCAACATCATCGCCCAACCAAAAAAGCGTCTCAACGGAAAATCGGTCATGGCAGTCAGCCAAGCGGTTGTTGTGCCAAGTACTGTTACCCCAATGCCCACCCCCAGTACCAGTAATGTGGTATTTTTAAGCAGCAGTGGCAACTCATAATCCAGCAAAAACTGCCAAATTTCAGTATCAAAACTGTTAAGTGCAAAGACAATGACGGATAATGGCACCAAAACCAACAAGGCACACAGACCAAGCCACAAGCGGGGCAAAATGGAAGATGAATTCATGGGCATTTATGATAAATCAAAGGGCGGTATCATATTTTACCAAAAAATGATAGATAATGATAATTCTTCTTGTTTCTATTTAGAAAGTATTATAGTATAATAGCATAAAATTTGACAGCTTTATTAACCAAACTGTCACATTGATGCACTTTTTTCTGTATAAATCACGGTGGTTTTAAGACAGATAAGTTGCAGTTACTGTTGTTTATTGTTTCATCACATTGCTCATAGAAGGATCGATTATGAAAAAACTAGTTATGGCTGCATTGGTGATGGCAACTGCCGCACCAGCGTTTGCCAATGAAATTGTCGTATATTCAGCGCGTGCTGATGAGCTATTAAAGCCCATCGCAGAAGCCTATCAACAAAAAACTGGCACAAAAGTGACCGTTGTCAGTGATAAAGCAGGCCCTTTGATGGAAAGACTAAAAGCTGAGGGCAAAAATACCCAAGCCGATGTGCTTATCACGGTTGATGGCGGTAATCTTTGGCAGGCAACACAAGCTGGTGTCTTACGCCCCATTAACTCTTCTGTATTAAAAAGCAACATTCCATCGCATTTGCGTGACCCAAAAAACCATTGGTTTGGATTATCAGTACGGGCTCGTACCATTTTTTATAACCCAAATAAGGTCAATCCAAGCGAACTTTCAACTTATGCCGATTTGGCAGACCCAAAATGGAAAGGCAGATTATGCTTGCGTACCTCTAATAATGTGTACAACCAGTCTTTGGTGGCAACGATGATTGCAAACCATGGACAAGCCACCACCGACAGAGTGGTCAAAGGCTGGGTAGCAAATTTGGCAGCCGCACCATTTGCAAATGACACAGCACTGTTAGAAGCCATTGATGCAGGTCGCTGTGATGTGGGTATTGCCAATACTTATTATTATGGACGCTTGCTAAATTCTAAGCCTCAGGTTGCTAATAATGTTAAAGTATTTTTTGCCAACCAAGCAGGTAAAGGCACGCATGTCAATGTTTCAGGTGCAGGTGTGGTAAAACATTCAGACAACCCTGCCGAAGCCCAAAAATTCATCGAATGGCTATCTAGCAATGAAGCACAGCGTTTGTATGCTGACCGTAATTTTGAATATCCAGCCAATATACAGGTAACGCCAACGCCTGCTGTAGCTCGCTGGGGCAGATTTAAACAAGATTTCATCAATGTATCGGTAGCGGGTCAAAACCAACAAAAAGCCATCATGACAATGAAACGAGCAGGTTATAAATAATTAAATAAATCATTCTGCCAATATCTAAACATCAAAAAGCACTTTGGTCAAATCAAAGTGCTTTTTATTGGGCATCACTATTATTAAGATGCTATTACTAAGATTATGCAATTAAGCTTACCAAAATTTCTTCATAAATTTGCGTTAATTGTTCTAAGTCTTCAATATCAACAGATTCATCCACTTGGTGAATGGTGGTATTTAATACGCCCAATTCAACCACTTGTGCGTTCATTATGGGTGCAATAAATCGCCCATCTGAAGTGCCGCCTGAGGTTGATAGTTGGGCATTGGTGCCAGTGACTGTTTTGATGGCATCGATGCACGCTGAAACAAATTCTCCTTTTTCGGTCAAAAAAGGCACACCTGAAAGCGTCCACTCAATTTGATAGGTTGCATCGGTATGTCTAAAATGCTTATCAAAAATGGCGTGCGTTTTTGCCATCAAGTTTTCAGCAGTATTTTCCGTACAATAACGAAAATTAAACAAAATCTCACAAGTGCCACCAATAACATTGGTCGCACCCGTACCAGAGCGGATATTAGAAATCTGCAAGGAGGTTTTGGGGAAATATTCATTACCATCATCCCAATGCGTCTTGATGAGCTCATCAAGTGCAGGACAGGCTGCATGAATGGGATTGATTGCCAAATGGGGGTAGGCGATATGTCCTTGCTTGCCTGTGACAGTCAGTTTGGCATTTAAAGAGCCACGCCGACCATTTTTGATGACATCGCCCAACGACTGCGTACTTGATGGCTCACCGACCAAGCAAAAGTCTATCTTTTGTCCGCGCTCTTTTAAGGTTTGGGCGACTTTGATTGTACCATTAATGGCAGGACCTTCCTCATCAGCCGTGATAAGCATGGCGATACTACCAGTATGATTAGGATGGTTTTTTATAAAATTTTCAGCAGCAATCACAAAACTTGCAATCCCTGTTTTCATATCTGATGCACCTCGCCCATATAATTTGCCTTCATGGACGGTGGCAGAAAATGGTGGAAATTTCCAAGCACATTCATCACCTGTTGGTACAACATCGGTATGACCTGCAAAACACAAGACTGGTGCGTTTGGATCTCTTCCTTTTTTAATTGCCCATAAGTTTTTGATTTCGGCATGATCTCCAGAGTCATTTGGATCACCAAAATACATAAACTCACAGTCAAAACCCATCTTGGATAAATGCTTGGCGATGATATTTTGGCAATTTTTATCATCAGGGGTGACAGATGCCTGCTGGATAAGTTCAATGGATAGGGCAAGTTCTGGAGAGTTAGTCATAGCATTTCCTAAATGGTGATTTCTTCAGTTGGATTGTGTGCAGGTTGTTGATTGGCAACAAATACAGTCGACCTAGATCGATGATGTGATTATGGTCATGAAGTTTGTCAAGCCAGTGCATGGGTATGTTATCAATGCCATGATAAGCACCAGCGATTTTCCTGCAGATGGCGGCGATGGTATCTGTATCATCACGCTGCATCCAAGTGGCAATCGAAAAGCAGGCACAATGAGTGCTTTATTTCTGATATGTCGTTATTTAATGGTGACAACTCATGGAATAATTTATTTAGGGATTGTTCTTGTATACGGTAATTTTCAAGTTTTTTATCATTTTCCCATTTTTTGCAGTAATGATTAAGTTGTTGTTGACACGGTGTCGGAATGGTGACT
>ERZ1023418.305-NODE-305-length-10000-cov-404.117848_pt1 | contig 10000 bp, 7 predicted proteins | sample MGYA00380511_ERZ1023418 | MGnify/ENA primary metagenome ERZ1023418 (study PRJEB33173, sample SAMEA4830370) | metagenome | study: EMG produced TPA metagenomics assembly of the PRJEB25223 data set...
CCAAACTTTACTATTTGCGTGAGCGTTCAGGTAAATCTGCGCGTATTAAAGAAAAATTGGGTGTCCGCAAAACTGCAGAATAATCTGCCATTTGCCCAACCCAAAAAATCCCCAAGTTCAGGCTTGGGGATTTTATTATCTTAGTTAAGTTTCTGGAGTTGCTTGGGATGTTGTGGTGCTTGATTTGCAGCCTTTTGGTCTAAAATCATCATCTACATCGGTTTCACATTCCCAACCATTTTTGGGGATATGCTTCCAGGTTAAATGTTTGCCATGTAGGACGCTGGCGGCATTGCCACTAAAAACAGCTTTAATGGTGCTTTCAGTATTGCCTTCATTATTTGGTAAAGTAACAGTTGGCTTGTTGTCTTGCATCAAGTCACTATTTATCGTATCTGCTTTACAATCTTTAGTTTTAAGACCTTGAAGCAAGCACATCTCAACAGCCGTACGCAGTTGGCTGGTTTCCATCATGACACGATTTACTTGGGCGGTAACGACGCGTTTTTGGTATTGAGGTATGGCAAACATCGCCAAAACGCCGATGATTAATATGACAATCATCAGCTCTATTAGGGTAAAGCCTTGCTGTGCTTTCATACGATTATCCAAAAAATTAAAATTCTCATTTTGCCATACCATTTATAAATATACAATAAAAAATTATTAAAAATTAATTCACTTGATGACAGGCGTTGCATTGTATCTTTAATCATCGTGCGAATATTAATCATATCGCTTTAAAAGACAAACTTGGTAAATTTTTAATAGTTATCAGCCATTTAGATATATTTATTAATTTAATGGGATATTTTTTAAATAAATATTGAGTATCTTTGGATATTTTTTGTAATTATTACAGTTTTGGGCTATTATTATCAGTGGAGAAGTAATGCTTGTTTGTATTTAAAACAAGGTAAGGTTATCTTTAGGCACTTGTAAGTTTATCAATTATTCTTGATTTGCAAGCACCGATTAAGATTATTTAGTTTAAAAGAGGATATGCTATGTCGCAAATGCTAACCGAATACAGAGCCCATGTCGCTGAGCGTGAAGCCTTAGGCGTGCCACCACAACCATTAACTGATGTCCAAACTGCCGATTTGATTGAACTCCTAAAAAACCCTCCACAAGGCGAAGAAGAGTACTTGATAGACTTACTTGAAAACCGTGTGCCAGCAGGGGTTGACCAAGCCGCTTATGTCAAAGCCGCCTTTTTAAATGCCATCGTCAAAGGCGAGACCAGCTCCCCACTCATCAATAAAGAGCGTGCGGTATATCTATTAGGTACCATGTTAGGCGGCTATAATGTTGCACCTTTGGTTGAACTGCTTGATGATGATGAACTGGGCGAATTGGCTGCCAAAGCACTCAAAAAAACCCTTTTGGTCTTTGATGCTTTTCATGATATAGAAGAAAAAGCCAAAGCGGGCAATGCCAATGCCAAAGCCGTGCTAGAATCTTGGGCAGAAGGCGAGTGGTTTACAAATCGCCCCAAAGTGCCAGAAGAGATGACCATCACCGTATTTAAAGTCACTGGCGAGACCAACACAGATGACCTATCACCTGCCCAAGATGCGTGGAGTCGCCCTGACATTCCACTACATGCCAACGCCATGCTAAAAAATGAGCGTGAGGGCATTCATCCAGAAAAAAATGGCGAGGTTGGTCCTTTGACCCAAATCCAAGAGCTGCTTGACAGAGGTCATCCTGTTGCCTATGTGGGCGATGTTGTTGGTACAGGTTCTAGCCGTAAATCAGCAACCAACTCTGTATTGTGGTTCTTTGGTGAAGAGATTCCCCACATTCCAAACAAAAAAGATGGCGGTGTGTGTTTGGGCGGTAAAATTGCCCCCATTTTCTTTAATACCATGGAAGATGCTGGGGCGTTGCCTGTTGAGATTGATGTAACCGAGATGAACATGGGTGATGAGATTACCCTAAAAATTGACCACGCAAATGCAACTGTTGCCGCCTTTAAAGATGGCACACAAATTGCCAAATCTAAACTAAAAACCCCTGTACTGCTAGATGAGGTGCGTGCTGGTGGTCGCATTAACCTTATCATCGGTCGCAACTTAACAAGCAAGGCTCGTGAATCCTTGGGTCTTGAACCATCCACTCTATTTCGCACCCCAGAGCAACCTGCCGATACTGGCAAAGGCTTTACCTTAGCCCAAAAAATGGTGGGTCGTGCCTGTGGTCTACCAGAGGGGCAAGGCATTCGTCCAGATACCTACTGTGAACCGAAGATGACAACCGTAGGCTCACAAGACACCACAGGCCCGATGACCCGTGATGAGCTCAAAGATTTGGCATGTCTGGGCTTCTCATCTGACCTTGTCATGCAGTCGTTTTGTCATACCGCCGCTTATCCAAAGCCGATTGATGTGGTAACGCATCACACCCTACCTGATTTTATCATGAACCGTGGCGGTGTCAGCTTACGCCCAGGCGATGGGGTGATTCATTCATGGCTAAACCGCATGTTGTTGCCTGACACCGTTGGTACCGGTGGCGACAGTCATACTCGTTTTCCTATTGGCATCTCATTTCCAGCAGGTTCAGGTCTTGTAGCGTTCGCTGCTGCCACTGGTGTGATGCCACTTGACATGCCAGAGTCTGTACTTGTCAAATTCAAAGGCAAAATGCAACCTGGCATTACTTTGCGTGATTTGGTTCATGCCATTCCTTACTATGCCATCCAAGCGGGTGATTTGACGGTTGAGAAAAAGGGCAAGAAAAATATCTTCTCTGGTCGCATCTTAGAGATTGATTTGACCGAGATGGAAAACGACTTGACCGTTGAACAAGCGTTTGAATTATCCGACGCTTCTGCTGAACGCTCTGCCGCAGGCTGTGCCATCACGGTATCAGAAGAAAAAGTGGCAGAATACTTACGCTCTAACATCGTCATGCTAAAATGGATGATTGCCGAAGGTTATGGCGATGCTCGTACACTGGCTCGCCGTGCTGAAAATATGCAAAAATGGCTTGACAACCCAAGCCTACTAAAAGCAGATGCTGATGCTGAGTACGCCAAAGTATATGAGATTGACCTTGCTGACATCAAAGAGCCAATCCTATGCTGTCCAAATGACCCTGATGATGCCAAACTGCTCTCAGAGGTTGCAGGCGATAAGATTGATGAGGTATTCATCGGTTCGTGCATGACCAACATTGGGCATTTTCGTGCCGCAGGTAAGCTGTTGCAAGAAGTACCAGCGGGCAGCCTAACCACTCGCTTGTGGATTGCACCACCCACTAAAATGGATGAACGCCAACTGATGGATGAGGGTTATTACAACACTTATGCCCAGGCAGGAGCAAGAACCGAAATGCCCGGCTGTTCACTGTGCATGGGCAACCAAGCACGCATCGCACCCAACTGTACCGCCGTTTCAACATCCACCCGTAATTTCCCAAATCGCTTAGGTCAAGGGGCAAATGTCTATCTGGCATCTGCTGAACTTGCCTCTGTGGCATCTGTACTGGGCAAACTGCCAACTGTTGAAGAGTATATGGGGTATGCAGGCAAACTAGAATCCATGGAGGCAGAAGTTTATAACTACCTAAACTTTGACCAAATGAGTGAATATACTGGCAGTGCTGATCGAATTGATGTTGCACAGTTAAACTAAGCTATCATCTTTATTCAAAATACCGTTATCTGATGATGGCGGTATTTTTTTGTTTAAGATTTAAAAATCATTTGTACAGATAACTATTTTTTGCTATTATTAGTATATACAATTTATTACGATCTTTAATAATTTAAATTTTAGCAAAAAGGACATTTTTATGAACCAATTTACTCGCACTGACACAAGCCGTGTCATCAAAGCCCCAACAGGCACAGCATTGACCTGTAAAAGCTGGCTTAGCGAAGCCCCTTACCGCATGATACAAAATAACCTACACCCTGATGTCGCCGAAAACCCCCAAAGTCTTGTGGTCTATGGCGGAATTGGGCGGGCGGCACGCAACTGGGAATGTTATGACCAAATTTTGGCAAGTCTAAAACAGCTAGAAGATGACCAAACACTGCTCATTCAATCAGGCAAACCCGTTGGCGTGTTCAACACTCACGAAAATGCCCCCAGAGTGTTAATTGCCAACTCCAACCTTGTGCCACGCTGGGCAACTTGGGAGCATTTTAACGAGCTTGACCGCAAAGATTTGTTCATGTATGGGCAGATGACCGCAGGCAGCTGGATTTACATTGGCACACAAGGCATTGTGCAGGGTACTTATGAGACCTTTGCCGAAGCAGGGCGGCAGCACTTTGGCACAAAAAAAGGCGACAAAAGCACCGATAACTGGAAAGGGCGTTGGATTTTGACCGCAGGGCTTGGTGGCATGGGTGGGGCTCAGCCACTGGCAGCGACTTTTGCAGGGGCGACATCGCTTAACATTGAATGCCAACAGTCAAGCATTGATTTTCGTTTGCGTACAGGCTATGTGGATAAGCAGGCAAACGACTTAGACCACGCTTATGAACTTATCAAAGAACACACCAGTAAAGGTGAGGCGGTATCCATCGCTCTTTTGGGCAATGCCGCTCAAATTTTGCCACAGATTGTTCAGCGTGCCAAAAATGGCGACATCAAGCCTGATTTTGTTACCGACCAAACATCAGCCCATGACTTAATTCATGGTTACCTGCCCATTGGCTGGACGGTAGATGATTGGAGGGCTGCCCAACAAGACCCAAGCCAACATGCCAAATTGACCCAAGAGGCTGCCAAATCGTGTGCCATTCATGTGCAAGCCATGCTTGATTTGCAAAAGATGGGCGTGCCTGCCACCGATTATGGCAATAATATCCGTCAAGTTGCCTTTGACGCTGGGGTGAAAAATGCCTTTGATTTTCCAGGCTTTGTGCCTGCTTATATTCGTCCGCTATTTTGTCAAGGCAAGGGCCCGTTTCGTTGGGTGGCACTCTCTGGCGACCCTGAGGACATTTATAAAACCGACCAAAAAATCAAAGAGCTGTTCCCAGAGAACACACATGTACATAATTGGCTGGACATGGCAAAAGACCGCATTCACTTTCAAGGTCTGCCTGCCCGCATTTGCTGGCTGGGTTTGGGTGAGCGAGACAAGGCAGGTCTGGCATTTAATGAGATGGTGAAAAATGGCGAACTAAAAGCCCCGATTGTCATCGGACGAGACCACTTAGACACAGGGTCAGTTGCCAGCCCCAACCGAGAAAGTGAATCCATGAAAGATGGCACCGATGCGGTGTCCGACTGGGCATTATTAAATGGCATGCTCAATGTGGCAGGCGGGGCAACCTGGGTAAGCCTGCACCATGGCGGTGGTGTGGGCATGGGTTATAGCCAGCATTCTGGCATGGTGATTGTCGCCGATGGCACAGAAGCGGCCGCCAAACGCCTTGCCAATGTGCTGGTCAATGACTGTGGCAGTGGCGTCATGCGTCATGCTGATGCAGGCTATGAATTGGCGATTGAAACTGCCAAAAACTATGGTTTGAATTTGCCGATGGTAAAATAAACGCTTGCCAATTTGGCAGTTTTGCTAATTGTGATGGATTTGAGCCATATTTTGAGCCGTATTTTTAACCATGTTAAGCAGGTTGCTTGTGTCATGACGGTTTGGTAAAAGCGTTACTGTCAAGAATGACTGTCATGACTGATGGTTTTAGATGTGTTTATGATAAGGGAATATTATGAATGATTCTTCAAAGGTGTCAGATGGTCGAGCGATTTTACAGATGCTGGTGTTTAGCAGTATCGGTGTTTTTATGTTTTTTGTGCCATTTGAGATTGCTGGCAAAAGCACCATTTTATTTGACCATGCAGCCAGCTATTTGGTCAAAGAGCAACGCACTTTATCTTTGACTTTTTTATTTTTATTGATGATTTATGGTGTCATCAAACCCATCATCTCTGGTGATTTTAAACGCAGTGTGACTGACTTGCTGTTAAGCTTATTTAAGCTTTGTGGTCTGATATTGGCAACTTTGTATTTATTGGACATGTTGCCTGATGTTGTGATGCAAAAAGACATGATGCCATTTTTGTTTGAAAAATTGGCATTACCTGTTGGCATCATTGTTCCTATTGGGGCGTTGATACTGGCATTTTTGGTTGGTTTTGGCTTATTGGAGATGGTGGGTGTGTTGATGCAGCCCATCATGCGACCGCTATTTAAGACGCCGGGCAGCTCAGCGATTGATGCGGTGGCCTCTTTTGTTGGCAGTTATTTAATTGGCTTATTAATTACCAATCGGGTTTATCTTGAAGGCAAATATTCTGCCAAAGAAGCCATGATAATTGCCACAGGTTTTTCAACTGTTTCAGCAGCTTTTATGGTAATTGTGGCCAAGACATTGGGTTTAATGGATGATTGGAATTTATTTTTTTGGTCAACTTTGATAATTACCTTTGCTGTGACTGCCATCACCGCTCGCTTGCCTCCCATCAGCCTTGCTGATGATGTCAGTCAACACCCAGAATCATACCAACTAGAAGAGGGGCGATTAAAAACGGCCTTTAAAACAGGCATGGCGGTTTCCAAATCTGCCAATAACATCCCCAAATTGCTTTGGTCAAACATCAAAGATGGGCTACAGATGAGTGCTGCCATTGTGCCATCTATCATTGCTGTGGGTTTGTTTGGGTTGTTATTGTCTAAATACACGCCAGTTTTTGATGCTTTGGGATTGTTGCTTTATCCATTCACTTGGCTGTTGGGATTTTCTGAACCGATGCTGGCAGCAAAAGGCATCTCTTCTGGCTTGGCAGAAATGTTCTTGCCTGCTTTGTTGCTGGCTGAAACTGACCTACTCACTCGTTATGTGGCTGCCGTGGTGTGTGTCAGCAGTGTCATCTTTTTTTCTGCCTTGATTCCTTGTGTGTTGGCAACCAAAATTCCGTTATCTGTGGCAAAAATGCTGGTTATTTGGCTACAACGCGCGATATTAAGCATCCTACTTGCTGGTTTATTTGGTCGCTTGGCCATTATGATGGGCTGGTTGGGCTAAATGGACAGATTAAGCTAAAGATTAAGTTAATCATCAGTTATCAGTTATTATCAATTATAAATTTATCAATTATCAATTATTAACCATCAATAAATCTAACTGTTTGGAGAAACCATGAATTCACTCACACTCACCCCACGCAAACTCACCTTTGCCCAGCTTCGCCAAGTGTATGATGGCCCTGTCAAAATCAGCCTTGACCCAACAGCGTATGAAGCGATTGACGCATCTCGTCAAGCGGTGCAAGCCATCATTGCCAAAGATAAGCCCGCCTATGGCATTAACACTGGCTTTGGGCTGCTTGCCAAAAAACGCATCAGTGATAATGAGCTTGAGCTGCTTCAACGCAATTTGATTTTATCGCATTCGGTTGGCACAGGCGACAGATTGCCTGATGAGGTGGTGCGCCTGATTATGGTGATGAAAGTATCAAGCTTGGCTCAAGGCGTGTCAGGCGTTCGCCGTGAAGTGGTGGACAGCCTTTTGGGCTTAATCAATCACAACATCATTCCCCACATTCCTGCCAAAGGCTCGGTTGGGGCGTCAGGGGATTTGGCGCCTTTATCGCACATGACGCTTGCCATGTTGGGATTTGGCGATGTGTCTGTGAATGGCGAAAAAATGTCAGCAAAAAAGGCCCTTGATGACGCAGGGTTAACCCCGATTGTGTTGGCGGCCAAAGAAGGATTGGCACTGATTAACGGCACGCAAACATCGACCGCCTTGGCTTTGCGTGGCTATTTTATGGCACAAGATTTGCTGGCGGCCGCCACGGTGGTTGGCAGCATGTCCATTGACGCTGCCAAAGGTTCAGATGCCCCATTTGACGCTCGCATTCATGACGCTCGTGGGCATCATGGTCAGACACAAATCGCCAGTGCTCATCGCCAGTTAATCGCTGACAGCCAAATCCGTGCATCACACAAAGAAGATGATGAAAGAGTACAAGACCCTTATTGTTTGCGTTGTCAGCCACAAGTGATGGGGGCGTGTTTGGATGTGATTAACCAAGCGGGCAAAACTTTGTTGATTGAAGCCAATGCCGTTACTGATAACCCCTTGATTTTTAATGACAATGATGGCCCTGTGGCAATCTCAGGCGGTAACTTTCATGCCGAACCTGTGGCATTTGCTGCTGACATGTTGGCACTTGCCATCAGTGAGATTGGTTCAATGAGTGAACGGCGTATCGCTTTGCTCATTGATGCCACTTTATCGGGCTTGCCTGCCTTTTTGGTCAAAAATCCAGGGGTGAACTCAGGATTTATGATAGCCCATGTGACCGCCGCCGCTTTGGCCTCTGAAAATAAATCACACGCTCACCCAGCATCTGTCGACAGCATTCCAACCTCTGCCAACCAAGAAGACCATGTGTCAATGGCGACTTATGCAGGCAGGCGTTTATATGACATGGCTTGTAATACTGCCACCATTGTGGGCATTGAGCTTTTGGCAGCGGCTCAAGGCGTGGATTTTCATCTGGAAGAGGGCTTACACACCTCACCAAAACTTGCCAGCGTTCATCAAACATTACGCCAAAGCGTCGCCCATTATGACAAAGACCGCTATTTTGCCCCAGACATTGAAAACGCCAAACAGTTGGTAATTAGTGGCAAGCTGATTGACAGCTGGCAGGCGTTGCGTACGGATTGGTTTTTAGCAAAATAGCATCAATATATGTCTATAATGTCTGTGTTTTTTCATAAAGGGAAATGATTTTTTCCTGATGTCCTTTTATGAAAAAACCATCCAGTCATGATAAAATAAAATTAAGATAAAACCCAGAAATAACAAGCCAAGTTGGTAATATTTATGAATGACCAAAACATCATTTCAACCCAACCAAAAACAGGATTTATCAACCCTTTTACCGATTATGGGTTTAAAAAAATCTTTGGTGAAGAAGCCAGTAAAGTGATTTTAATCAACTTTCTTAACAGCATTTTGCCAAAGCATCATCAAATTGCTGAGTTACGCTTTAAAAATACCGAACAATTGGGACAAACAGCTGAAGACCGTAAATCCATTTATGATATTTATTGCCAAAGCATCACAGGTGAGATGTTTATCGTAGAGTTGCAACGCATTCGACAAAATTACTTTAAAGACAGAACGGTTTATTACGCCACTTTTCCCATTGTTGAACAAGCCAAACAAGGCAAAGATTGGTTGTATCAACTCAAACCCATTTATTGCATCAGTATTTTGGATTTTAAATTACAGGAATGTCCTTCTGACCAAGTCATTCACACCATTGAATTAAAAGACCAAAATAACCAAGTTTTTTATGACAAATTGACCTTTATCTATTTTGAAATGCCCAAATTTAACAAAAGTGAACATGAGCTTAACACCGAACTGGATAAATGGTTGTTTTATATCAAAAACTTAAAGGAGCTTAATGTGATACCCCAAGTATTTCAAGGTAACCAAGTATTTGAACAAGCCTTTAAAAAAGCCCAGCTTGCCAATCTTAACCGTGAAGAATGGATAAGTTATGAAAACAGCCTAAAAACTTACCGAGATAATTTGGCTTCTGAACAAGCAATTTTACAACAAGGCATACAACAAGGCATACAACAAGGCATACAACAAGGCATACAGCAAGGCGTTTTAAAGACTGCCATTAATCTCAAAAAACTGGGCGTATCGCTTGATGCCATTGAGCAGGCAACAGGTTTAAGCATTGAAGACATTCAAGCGTTATAGGCTAGGAAATCACCATGACACCCCACAATGTTTATCATCAAGCCCCTGATTTTAAGGCATATGCAGGCAGGGCAGAACCTTTTGAAAATGACAAAGCTTGCTATTGGTATCAGCACATTCAAGCGTTTGATGATGCCCTTAATCAAAAAAACAATCAAACAAACAATCAAAAAAATCAGCCAAAAATTGCCTTGCTTGGATTTGCTTGCGACCAAGGGGTGAACCGTAACCAAGGACGCATTGGGGCTAAGCATGCCCCTGATGCCATTAAAAGCAGTTTTG
>ERZ1023418.313-NODE-313-length-9814-cov-10.301363_pt1 | contig 9814 bp, 9 predicted proteins | sample MGYA00380511_ERZ1023418 | MGnify/ENA primary metagenome ERZ1023418 (study PRJEB33173, sample SAMEA4830370) | metagenome | study: EMG produced TPA metagenomics assembly of the PRJEB25223 data set...
GGTAATTTTACTAATGCAGAACAGCTTTTAGAAGTACAAGGAATTGGCAAAGCAAAACTAGAGAAAAATCGTGATCGTATAATCTTTTAATTTTTTAACCTCCAATGAATGCCCTGTTTCACAGGGCTTTTTTATTTTATACTAAAAATAATTCAACATTCATTTCAGCGATTCTAGCTTGAGCATTTTCGGGTAATCCTTTATCACAGATAATCGTATCTAGTGAACTAAGTGGATATAGTAGAAATGTTGCTACTTTGCCATATTTGGATGAATCAGTAACAAGGATATTTTTTTGACTAAATTGGATAATAGCTTTTTTGACAGGAATTTTTTGCTCATCAGGCGTGGTTAGCCCTTTTAAATTCCAAGATGAAGTCGAGATGAACGCAATGTCAACTGAAATTTGACGTAGAAATTGGGCAGCAAATTCTCCCACAGAGGAACGATTTGATTTATTAATGAGCCCACCAGTATGCATAATATTACATTGGCTATTGACCATTAAATAATGGGCAATAACAAAATCATTAGTAATTACAAGTAGATCGTTTCGATTAGCGATTTGTTTTGCGATTTCAAGTGTTGTCGTGCCAGCATCTAGATATATAGTGGAATGTTCTTGTATTAACTCAACTGCTTTTTTACTAATAGCCGCCTTTTCAGTCGTTGCTAGTAATGATTTATCGTCATGTGTTGGTTCACTGGATAAACGTTCAAGTAATTGAACCCCCCCCGAAACAGAGATGACTTTTCCATCCTCTTCGAGCTTTTGTATATCACGACGTACGGTCATATGCGATACGCCTAAGATATTGACTAAGTTATTTATACTAATAACGCTTTGTTTACTAATTAAGTTTAATAATGTCTTTTGCCGTTCAGCAGGAATCATCTTTTTCTCCATACCTGATTTCAAATCAGATTATGAGCTCATAACGTTTTATCACTAAAATTAACAAAAAATAACATTTTTTATCATTCTGTGATCTAGATCTCAGATTTAATTTATTGTATCGGCTAATATACAGAGAAATTTAGTTAAGATCTATTGGGAGATTAAAAATGGAAAATCAAAATTATTCAGTCGCAGTAATTGGTCTTGGTTCTATGGGTATGGGCGCAGCGGTATCTTGCATTAATGCAGGATTAACGACCTATGGTATTGATTTAAACCCAGTTGCACTTGAAAAATTAAAAGCGGCAGGTGCAAAAGCTGTAGCGGCAAATGGCTATGACTTCGCTCACGAACTTGATGCTGTAGTGATTTTAGTGGTTAATGCAGCCCAAGCTAACGCAGTATTATTTGGCGAAAATGGTATTGCTAAAAAATTAAAAGCAGGTACAGCGGTGATGGTTTCTTCTACCATGGCGGCTCAAGATGCTCAAATAATTTCACAAAAATTAACAGAATTAGGTTTGATTATGTTAGATGCACCTGTTTCTGGTGGTGCAGCTAAAGCATTAAAAGGTGAAATGACTGTTATGGCATCGGGTTCAAAACAAGCATTTGAGTTGTTACAACCTGTTTTAGATGCCACTGCGGCAAAAGTTTATAACATTGGTGAAGAAATTGGTTTAGGTGCAACGGTGAAAATCGTCCATCAATTATTAGCTGGCGTACATATTGCAGCAGGTGCGGAAGCTATGGCACTTGCCTCAAAAGCAGGTATTCCACTTGATGTTATGTATGATGTTGTGACCAATGCAGCTGGTAACTCTTGGATGTTTGAAAACCGGATGAAACACGTAGTAGAAGGTGACTATACGCCGCTTTCTATGGTTGATATTTTTGTGAAAGATTTAGGCTTAGTTAATGACACTGCAAAATCACTTCATTTCCCACTTCATTTGGCAAGCACAGCCTATTCTATGTTCACTGAGGCAAGCAATGCGGGTTATGGTAAAGAAGATGATAGTGCAGTGATTAAAATTTTTAGTGGCGTTAACTTACCGAAAAAAGGAGCGTAGCGATGTTAGGTGTTATTGCAGATGATTTTACAGGCGCAAGCGATATCGCCAGTTTTTTGGTTGAAAATGGCTTAAGTACGGTGCAAATGAACGGTGTTCCAACACAATCGTTAAACAGCAAAGTAGATGCCATTGTGATCAGTCTAAAATCACGTTCCAACCCTGTGAATGAAGCCATTGAACAGTCATTGAGGGCTTATCAATGGTTAAAGGAAAATGGTTGTACGCAATTTTATTTTAAATATTGTTCTACCTTTGACAGCACAGCGAAAGGCAATATCGGTCCTGTCACGGATGCTTTACTAGATGAATTAAATGAAGATTTCACCGTTATTACACCAGCCTTACCTGTAAATGGTCGCACTATTTTTAACGGCTATTTATTCGTAGGTGATGTATTGTTGAGTGAATCAGGCATGAAAAACCACCCGATTACACCAATGGTGGACGCAAATTTAATGCGTTTAATGGATGCACAAGCCAAAGGTAAAACAGGTTTGGTGGCGTATGCTGATGTGATTAAAGGGGCTTCGCGTGTGCAAGAGCGCTTTGCGGAATTAAAAGCACAAGGCTACCGTTATGCGGTTGTTGATGCCGTGGATAATTCGCAGTTGGAAGTACTTGCTGAAGCAGTGGCGGATTTCAAATTGGTGACAGGCGGTTCAGGCTTAGCAGCTTATATGGCTGCACGTTTAAGTGGTGGCAAAAAAGGCACCAATGCCTTTACGCCAACTAAAGGTAAAACCGTGGTGCTTTCAGGGTCTTGCTCAGTAATGACTAATAAACAAGTGGAAAAATATCGTGAAAAAGCACCGCACTTTCAACTCGATGTTGAGCAAGCCATCCATAATGAAAATTATATAGAACAACTTTATCAGTGGGTGATAGCAAATCTCGATAGCGAATTTGCCCCTATGGTCTATGCAACAGTGCCACCAGATGCATTAAAAGCTATTCAACATCAATTTGGGGTGGATCAAGCAAGCCATGCCATTGAAAGCACTTTCGCCAAACTTGCCGATAAATTAAAACAAGCTGGCGTGGTCAATTTTATTACTGCTGGTGGTGAAACCTCAAGTATTGTGGTGCAAGAACTTGGTTTTACTGGGTTCCATATTGGTAAACAAATTGCCCCGGGTGTGCCTTGGTTAAAAGCGGTAGAAGAAGATATTTTCCTTGCGCTTAAATCAGGCAATTTCGGCAAAGAAGACTTTTTTGAATATGCACAAGGAATGTTCCTATGACGGATTTAGCACAAAAAGAATTAATGGTGCAGCTCGGACGTTCTTTTTATGAGCGAGGTTACACCGTGGGCGGTGCAGGTAATTTATCAGTTCGCTTAGATGACAATCGTGTGTTAGTGACTCCTACAGGTTCTTCACTCGGTCGGTTAAGTGTAGAACGTTTATCTGTATTGGATATGGAAGGTAATCTTTTAGGGGGCGATAAACCATCGAAAGAAGCAGTATTTCATTTGGCTATGTACAAGAAAAATCCTGAGTGCAAAGCCATTGTGCATTTACATAGTACCTATTTGACCGCACTTTCTTGCTTAGATAATTTGGATCCTAATAATGCTATAGAGCCATTTACACCGTATTACGTAATGCGCGTGGGAAAAATGCAAGTTATTCCCTACTATAGACCGGGTTCACCAAAGATTGCAGAAGAATTAAGTAACAGAGCTTTAACAGGCAAAGCCTTCTTACTCGCTAATCATGGTGTTGTTGTCACTGGCTCAGACTTGCTTGATGCGGCAGATAATACAGAAGAGTTAGAAGAAACCGCAAAATTATTCTTCACTTTGCAAGGACAAAAAATCCGCTATCTCACTGATACCGAAGTGAAAGATTTAGAAAATAGAGGAAAATAATTATGCCTAAATTTGCAGCAAACTTAACAATGATGTTTAACGAAGTGCCATTTTTAGATCGCTTTGAAGCGGCGGCTAAAGCAGGCTTTAAATATGTCGAATTCTTATGGCCTTATGATTACCCTGCACAAGAACTCAAAGCAATTTTAGATAAGCATGGCCTAAAAGTTGTGTTATTTAATACCCCAGCTGGTGATGTAAACAAAGGTGAATGGGGTGTTTCGGCAATCCCTGGCCGAGAAGCTGATAGCCATAGAGATATTGATTTGGCTCTTGAATATGCACTTGCATTAGGTTGTCCAAATGTACATATCATGTCAGCAGTTGTGCCAGAAGGTGCAAGCCGAGAAGAATATAAACAAACCTTTATCAAAAACGTACGCTATGCATCTGATAAATATAAACCATATGGAATCAAAATTCAGCTTGAAGCTTTAAGCCCTGAAGTGAAACCTAATTATTTACTCAAAAGCCAATTTGATACGCTTGAAGTGGTGGAATTGGTTGATCGTGATAATGTATTTGTTCAACTCGACTATTTTCATGCACAAAATGTAGATGGCAATCTTGCGCGTTTAACCGATAAATTAAATGGCAAATTTGCTCACGTTCAAATTGCTTCTGTACCAGACCGTCATGAACCCGACGAAGGTGAAATTAACTACCAATATATCTTCGATAAACTAGATGAAATCGGTTATACAGGCTATGTTGGCTGTGAATATAAACCACGTGGTGAAACCGTAACGGGATTGGATTGGTTTCAAAAATATAAATAATTGATAAAAATTTAACCGCACTTTAAATTTTAAAGTGTTATCTCAGCTAAACGTTCTGCTTTGGCAGAAGGTTTTTGAATAAGAGGGCATCTTTATGTCAAATGAAGTTCTTATTTTAATCGGTGTTGTGAGTGTTATCGCACTTTTGACTTTGATGATTAAAGGTAAAGTTCATCCATTTATTGCGTTAGGGCTGGTGAGTATTGCAGTTTCGCTTTCTGCTGGCATTCCGATGGGGAAAGTTATTCCAACGTTAATTAGTGGTATGGGTGGCACCTTAGGTAGCGTTGCTTTGATTGTTGGTCTTGGAGCAATGTTAGGTAAAGTGATTGAGAAATCTAATGGCGCAGATGTACTTGCGAGTTGGTTGCTTGATAAGTTTGGTGCCAAAAGAGCGCCATTTGCATTAGCAATGACAGGTTTTATTTTTGGTATTCCTGTTTTTGTTGATGTTGGTTTCATTGTATTAATCCCAATTATCTTCAGTGTGGCTCGTCGTCTTGGTGGTAATATGTTGGTCTATGCATTACCAATTGGTTTGTCTATGTTGACAGTGCATGTACTTATGCCACCTCATCCAGGTGTGGTTGCTGGCGCTCAAGTGTTAAATGCTGATATTGGTTTAGTGCTAGGATTAGGCTTTGTCGCAGCGCTTCCTGCAGTTTTAATTGGTCAAACATTTATTCCATTTTTTACAAAAAATAATTTTGTGAGCATTCCAGCTTCAAGTGATCTACTTGAATACCAAAAACTTCGTTCACAAGAAGATAATGGCTTACCATCATTTGGAACTGTGTTATCAATGATAGTTTTCCCATTAGTATTAATCATGTTGGGGACAGTAACAGCTACAACATTACCAAAAGAAAGCGTTGTTCGTGAATTTTTTAGTATGGTAGGGGCGTCACCGTTTGCTTTAATGATTGCCGTATGCTTATCCTCTTATGTACTTGGTATTAAACGTGGCTGGGGCAAAGATCAATTAGAAGAAATCTTAAACTCAGCATTAGCACCTATCGCGGGCATTATCTTAATTACTGGTGCTGGTGGTATGTTTGGTAAAGTGTTAGATGCGAGTGGTGTAGGTAAAGCATTAGCAGATGTCTTATCCAGTACTGGATTACCTGTCTTATTGCTCGGTTTCATTCTTGCCGCATTGTTACGTGCAGCACAAGGTTCAGCTACAGTAGCCGTAATTACTACAGCAACTATTTTAGCGCCAGCAATTACTGCAGCAGGTTATACGGGTATTCAAGCCGCATTAGTTACCGCAGCGATAGGGGCTGGTTCTATGACCTTATCACATGTTAACGATAGCTTGTTCTGGGTATGGACGAAATTCTTTGGCATTACAATTTCTCAGGGATTGAGAACTTGGTCAATTCTCACGACAATTTACGGCACAATCGCATTTGGATTTGTGTGTTTAATGTGGGCTTTTGTTTAATCAATGCTAAGGCAAGTTATGGAAACATAGCTTGCCTTTATTTTATGAGGAACTTTTTATGTTTAAAAAATCTCTTCTTATATTATCTTTTTTAGTTATTCAATTAGCAGCTTATGCACAAGATGATCTGCCAGAAACGGCTAAAACTATTAATGCCACACTTTTAGCTGAAATTACTGCTCAAGGTCAAAAAGTAAATGCTGTTGCACTAGAATATGAAGGAAATCTGCTTTCAGGGTCAGATTTACGCAAAACTTATCAAATTTTCACCACCCTTGAAGGAAAAGAACAAACACCGCGCACTATTTTACGCTCTTATGTTAATGATAAACCAGAAACTTCCGCTCAATCTAAAGCGGGTAAATTTGTCATTATTGAGTTAGATGATCAAGATAAAAATGCCGACCTTTACAGTTTAAAAACAGAAAATGATCAGCCTATGAAGTTCAAAGGTAAAGATAAGGATGGCAACATTGTTGAGATCAAGAAAAAACAAGCGACTAAAGTCCCACAATATTATGGTGAGAAGCTAGTTTACCAAATTAATCAAACAGGTTATTTGAAACTAATGACGGGTAAAACTTTAGCACCGATCTCAATTTCTCAAGCTGCAACACATGACAAAGTAAAAACACTTTGGTTAGACGAATTTCAAGCGAAATCAGTTTTTCTAAATGACAAAACTAATGCGCTGAATTATCGAATTTTTACCCCACACTTTGAGCAAGGAAAAGCCTATCCATTGACAATTTTTTTACATGGTTCAGGGCAAGTTGGCTCAGACAATCTAGCACATTTATTATCCAGCAAAGGCGCGATTTCCACGTTGCAATATGAACAAGGTGTTGTGCTTGCGCCACAATACCAAACGGTTTTTGATCCCTTTGATAAACAAGGCGGCATTCATTGGCAAACGAATAATCGTCGTGATTTGGTGCTAAAAATGATTGATGACACCTTAGCGCAATATCCACAAATTGATAAAAATCGAATTTATTTAGTGGGGTTATCGCGCGGTGCTGAAGGCTCAGTAAAACTTTTGTTAAATCGACCGCACTTTTTTGCTGCTGCTTTATTGATGAGTGGGCGCGAGGCTTATACCCACGAGTGGGCGGATGGCAACGCCACGAAAGAAAATCTTGCGCCAATTAAAAATATACCAATGTGGTTCTTCCACAGCAAAGAAGACAACATCTCGCCAGTAAAAGGTTCTCGGATTAATGTCAAAATATTGACAGAAGAATTACAAGCACCAAATGTGAAATATACGGAATTCACTATGGAAAATATTGGTGATAATGGAATTGTAAATAATAATGCTCACAACACATGGGATGCAGTATTTAATAGCCCTGAAGTGATGCAATGGTTAGTGCAACAAAAACGTAAGTAAGGAGATTAACTATGTTTATGTATCTATCCCATCCCTTAGATCCTAAAGATTTAGCATGGCCTGGTGAACCTGTTGTCAAAGTGACTCGCTGTACTGATGTGACAGAAGATTGTCCATTTAGTAGTTTTATTAGTGAAGTGCCCAATCACTGCGGTACGCATATGGACGCACCACGTCATTTTGTGAAAGATGGCTTAAGTATTAATGAGCTTTCTATTGACTATTTCTGCCATAAAGAAGTGGCATTATTGGAAATTCCAAAAGGAGAAGCTGAAGGCATTACAAAAGAAGATTTAAAACCTTATGCCGATATTTTATCTAAAGTTTCTTTTGCCTTTTTGAGAACAGGCTTTGAAAAATATAGAACAGCAAATCCCTTAATTTACCAAAATGAAGGGCCATACATTGCAACGAGTGCAGGCCAATATTTGTCCGAGACTTTCCCAAATTTGAAAGGGGTTGGCATTGATTTCTTAGCCTTAGGTTCGCCGTCTTCTCGTGTACCTGACGAAGAAAATCCAAAAAATTGCCACCGTGCGATTTTAGGTTATTACACTGGCAGATTTACCACCGTGATTGAAGATATGCATCTCGCAGAGTTACCCAAAGGCGCTAAAATCAAGCAGTTCTTCAATGCACCACTTCGAATTGTGGGCTTAGATTCAAGCCAAGTGACTTGCATTGCTGAAGTTGAATAAAGCATTTGGAGTGCTAAAGGATACTCTCTAGCACTCTTTTTGTATTTAGATGGGAGATGGTTACCATGGAAAATATCAATCTGTATCTTGGTGAATTAGTAGGAACTGCATTCTTTATGGTGTTAGGGTTAGGTGTATGCGCTAATATTTCGCTAAAAAAATCAGGAATGTATGGCAGTGGCGGTTTACTAGCAGCTTGCGGCTGGGGGCTTTCAATGGTGTCAATTGCTGTGATTTTTGGATCTTTAACTGGTGCACATGTTAATCCTGCTGTAACAATTGGTTTTTGGGCTGTAGGGCAGTTTTCAGGTGAATTAGTGTTCGGTTATATTGTTTCACAATGTATTGGGGCATTCATCGGGGCATTGATTGTTTGGCAATTATTCAAGGATCATTTAGATGAAGAAGAAAATCAAAATTGCCAACTAGGCTCATTTGCAACTATTGCTTCAAATAGCAATAATTTCCGAAATTTACTTTCTGAAATAGTGGCTACATTCTCTCTTTTGTTTATATTGTTTGCTTTAGGTCATCAACAACCAGCTAAAGGGGTGGCAATGTTCTTTGTGTTTGCAGGTGTGGCTGGGGGCGTGATGTCCTTTGGCGGTTTAACTGGTTATGCTATTAATCCAGCGCGTGATTTTATGCCGCGTCTTGTTCACGCGATTGTGCCAATCAAAAATAAAGGCAGCTCCAATTTTGGTTACGCTTGGGTTCCTATTTTCGGACCGATTATTGGCGCATTGTTAGCTGCTTGGTTATACAAAGCATTGTTTTAGTTTTAATGTGGGGGAATATAAGGATGTAGTTAAATGTGTTATAGTTTTGGGGCTGACGTAGATTAGCCCTAAATACCACTCCATTTTCGCAATGTTTTAAGTTGTTCTTTTGGTGCTCCAAAGTTAAACCGAAATTCACATTCCTTCAAGAATAAAGGAAAGTTTTTTCGGTCGATTCCATTATATTTTCGGAGGATTCTCTTCGCCTGACTCCAGAAATTTTCTATTCCATTTATGTGGTTTTGTTTCACCGCAAATAGTTCGGAATGATTGATTCGTTCGTGGTGAAATTTGCTCACATCAAGGGCATCATAGCTTCGATAAGTATCGGTATAAACCCAGCTGTCAGGCTTGATTTTCCTCACAATAACAGGCATTAATGTCTCTGTTTTGGTATTTTCTATCACTACTGTAAATATTTTTCCTTGTCGCTTTAACAAACCGAATACAGCAACTTTTCCTGCTGTGCCTCGACCTCGTTTTCCTTTACGATGACCGCCAAAATAGCTTTCATCAAGCTCAATTTGACTATCAACAATCTCATCGGCTTCAAGGGCTAAATGATAGCTAATGACTTCACGAATTTTTCGGTAAAACAAAATCGCTGAATTGGCTTAGATACCGAGTAAATCAGCCGCTGCTCGGGCTGTAACTTCTAATACAGAAAATTCAAGGAGCTTATTTTTATAGATTTCTTTAATTTACAATGAGTTACATTCATTTTTATAGACTTGCATACTTGCTAATCTACGTCAGCCCCTTTATTTTTTCAGAAAATGTAGAAAGTTTATTTCTTTTTAAAAAGCCATTGGCAACTTGAGTAAATTTTAATACACTAGAAAGCCTAGTCGGGGTGCAATACGCTGAGATCATA
>ERZ1023418.315-NODE-315-length-9710-cov-439.651579_pt1 | contig 9710 bp, 10 predicted proteins | sample MGYA00380511_ERZ1023418 | MGnify/ENA primary metagenome ERZ1023418 (study PRJEB33173, sample SAMEA4830370) | metagenome | study: EMG produced TPA metagenomics assembly of the PRJEB25223 data set...
GTTTTTTAGGATTGATGGTAGAAAGTTGGTAAGTGATTGATTTTGTTGGGGGTTTTGGTGAAATTTTTAAATAAAAAGCCACACGCTGATGATGTGGCTTTTTATGGCTGATACAAATTAGCCTTTAATACGCTTTGTACCGACCACATCGCAACGATAGCTGGGTTCTGCATCTGGGTAAATGTGTATACCTGAATGACGATCGTTGTCAGGTTGTAAATAGACACCAAAGATTTGCCAATCCTTATCATCACCAAAAGTCATTGCTTCGCCGCCTGATTCTGTCCAATTAAGTGGCAAGAAACGAGTTTTACCGCCCAAATTGGCTTCGGCATAGGTCGGTAGTCCTTGATCATTGAAGCCATAATTCACTTGAACCGTGTCGCCTGTGGGGCAACTATAAGTCACTTGGCGAACCTTATTGGCGAGTTGTTTGGCAGAGCGTACAGACAGGGTATCTTTGGCATTTGCGATAGTTGTAAAAGACAGACCTAGTGCTAACACAGGTGCGATGATTTTTAGTGCTTTCATTTGTTTATTTTTCCTATTTCAATCTAAAAAGTAAAAATTATGAACACTGATGATTCATGCTTAAGAATTATAGCACTTCAATAGCAAATAATATCATGTTATGGCAAATATTTGATAGCAAATATTTGTTGCTACGATAATAAGATTTTATTACAAATACGATTGTTAGAAAATTTTTGTTACATGTGGGTGTGTCGATTACAATTATTTGCAATTTCTATGATATTGATGATATTTGATAAAAAAGCAATTCATGATTAAGTGGTGCATGCCATGGCATGACATCATAACTTAATAAAGCAGGTTTTAGAGTTAATGGAATTTTAGTTAATAAGTCACTGATTTTATTAAGATTTGGAATGTGATATTATTTTTATTGCGTCGTTTTTATTTGTGCTATTATATTAGGATATCTCTTTTTAATTTGACATTTTTTATGATAATGATTATCATTATCATAAATGGTTAAATCATTTGAATATAATAACTTGGTATTTTGTATATTTATTTTAATGCCAATCAATCAGTTAGGGTTAATTTATGAAATCAATCAAAACTTTTACCGCCTGTCTTACGATGTGCTTAGCCTTGGTTGGGTGCGGTCAGCAGACCAAAGAAGACATCAACGCACAGGATACTCATTCTCCAAAAAAACTGTCTGTTGTCACAACTTTTACTGTCATTGCTGACATTGCCCAAAATGTTGCTGGAGAGGCTGCCGATGTTCAATCCATTACCAAGGCAGGTGCTGAAATTCATGAATATGAACCCACGCCTCAAGATGTGGTTAAAGCCCAAAAAGCAGATTTGATTTTATGGAATGGACTTAATCTAGAGCTTTGGTTTGAAAAATTTTATCATGATACCAGCAATGTGCCTGCTGTTGTTGTGACACAGGGTATCACACCGATTAACATCACTGAAGGTGCTTATAAAGACATGCCAAACCCACATGCTTGGATGTCGCCAAGTAATGCCTTGATTTATGTTGAGAATATCAAAAATGCACTCATTAAGCAAGACCCAGCCAATCAGGAAGTTTATACCAAAAATGCTGAGCAGTACAGTGCAAAAATTAAAGCTATGGACGCTCCACTGCGTGCCAAATTATCACAAATCCCTGAAAATCAGCGTTGGTTGGTAACCAGTGAAGGTGCGTTTAGCTACTTGGCCAACGATTACGGTCTTAAAGAAGCTTATTTGTGGCCAATTAATGCCGAACAGCAAGGCTCGCCTCAACAAGTCAAATCATTGATTGATACGGTACGCACCAATAATATTCCTGTGGTATTTAGTGAAAGTACGATTTCAGACAAACCAGCAAAACAAGTTGCCAAAGAAACAGGTGCCAAATATGGCGGTGTGCTTTATGTTGATTCACTGTCTGAAGCTGGTGGCCCTGTACCAACTTATCTTGACTTATTACAAACCACCGTCTCAACCATCGCCAGCGGTTTTGAAAAGTGATGGATAAAATCACCATCAGCCTTGACGATATTTCGGTTCGATACAATAACGGACATACCGCTTTGTATGATGTTTCGCTACATCTACAAGGCGGTACAACCTGTGCCTTGGTCGGCATCAATGGTAGTGGCAAATCCACCTTATTTAAGGTGCTGATGGGACTAATTAAACCCCAAACAGGTTATGTCAAGCTTTGTGATTTGACCATCGCTCAAGCACTTAAGAAAAATTTGGTTGCCTATGTGCCACAAAGCGAAGAAGTTGATTGGCAATTTCCTGTATCAGTTTTAGATGTCGTCATGATGGGGCGATATGGACATATGAATTTTTTACGCCGACCAAAACCAAAGGATTACCAAAAGATTGATGAAGCCATGTCACGCGTCCAAATTAACCACCTTGCCAATCGACAAATTAGCGAATTATCAGGCGGGCAAAAAAAACGGGTATTTTTGGCAAGGGCTTTGGCTCAAGAAAGTAAAATCCTTTTATTAGATGAACCTTTCACAGGCGTTGATGTAAAAACCGAAAAAGCCATTATGAATCTTTTAGATGAATTGCGTCAAGAAGGTCATCTCATTTTAATCTCAACACATAATTTAGGGACAGTACCTGAATTTTGTGACCAAGTTATCATGATAAATCGCACCATTTTAGCAATGGGAAGCACCAAAAGTACATTCACCCAAGCCAATCTTGAAAAAGTTTTTGGTGGTGTTCTAAGGCAGCTGCACTTGGTGGGTGAAGACTTGCACGATGATGATGATAAACGCACTTTGACGATTTTGGCAGACGATGAAATTCCTGCTGTCTTTTATGGTCATCATCAAAACCGCAGCTCTTATCATCGCAAAAATGTCAAATCCAGCGAAAATCCCCAAGCTGAGCAAGAGGATAAGTCATGATTGCATTACTACTTGAGCCTTTTGCTTATGAATATATGCTCAAGGCAATTTTTTTAAGCTCATTAGTAGGCGGTGTTTGTGCCTTTTTATCAGCCTATCTGATGCTAAAAGGCTGGTCTTTAATCGGTGATGCCTTATCACATGCTGTGGTGCCTGGTGTTGCAATTGCCTATGCACTGGGTGCACCTTATGCGTTGGGTGCGTTTTTTTCTGGCATTTTAGCGGCCTTATCTATTTTATGGATTAAGTCTGTGACCAAACTGCGTGAAGATGCTGTCATTGGATTTATTTTTACGACTTTTTTTGCCTTAGGCTTATTTATCATTTCTTTAAACCCCACCGCTATCAATGTTCAAGAAATTATTTTTGGCAACATATTGGGCATTGCCGATACAGATATGTATCAAGTGACTGTTGTTATGGTCATTACTTTGTTGATTTTATTAATATTTTGGAAAGATTTGCTGTTGGTTTTTTTTGATGAAATACAAGCCAAAGCGGTGGGTTTATCAAGCAAATATTATAAATTATTATTTTTTAGCCTACTTAGTGCCTGTGTGGTCTCTGCATTACAAACCGTTGGTGCAATCTTGGTTATTGCTATGGTGATCACACCTGGAGCAACTGCTTATCAGCTCACTGATAAATTTCGTACACTGATTTTAATTGCTGGTGCTATTGGTGTCATCACTGGCGGATTTGGCGTATACTTAAGTTATTTTTTAGATGGTGCCACTGGAGGGGTTATTGTTTGCCTACAAACAGCACTATTTATCATCGCTTTTTTGTTTTCGCCAAAGTACGGCAGATTCAGCCAAAAACAATCTCGGTCATTCAACTCATCGGTTCGCTAAATTATGTCAAATTCTGTTTTGTGGTGGTTCACCGAGCCTTTTAGTCATACCTTTATGCAACATGCGCTCATCTCAGCGGTGGCGGTGGCGGTTATTTGTGCACTTTTATCCTGCTACATTGTGTTAAAGGGATGGTCTTTGATGGGAGATGCCATCTCGCATGCAATTTTTCCAGGGGTGGTGGTCGCTTTTTGGCTGGGCATTCCGATGACTTTTGGAGCATTTATTGCCGGAGTATGTTGTGCTGGTGCCGTAGGCTATTTACAAACTCACACCCGACTTAAAGAAGATACGCTGATGGGCGTGGTATTTTCAGGTATGTTTGCATTAGGGCTTGTGATATTTCATAAGATTGACAGTGGTCAACACTTGACACATCTTTTATTTGGCAACCTTTTGGGCATCAGTCGTACCCTGATGTACCAAACTTTAGGTGTTTCAGCAATCATCTTTTTGATACTCATTTTAAAAAGACGCGACCTTTTGTTGTATTGTTTTGACAGCCATCATGCCCAAGTTGCAGGTTTATCGATACAAAAACTACACTATGGCTTATTGATTATATTGTCAGCAACCATTGTGGTTGCTATGCAAGCGGTCGGGGTGATTTTGGTGATTGCGATGCTGATCTCACCTGGAATGACTGCTTTTATTTTATGCAAACGCTTTGATGCAATGTTGCTGGTTGCCATCATTAGCTCATGTTTTACAAGTGTATTTGGGGTAATTATCAGTTATCATCTAGATTCTGCAACAGGTGCGACGATTGTTTTGATGCAAGCTTTGGTATTTTTGGTCGCGATGATTTATGACAAAATTCGCTTATATCTTTTAAACTTTTACTAATTATATTTTAAATGGTATATCAAGACACTTCTTGGACTGGGCTAGACCAAGAAGTGTCTTGATAAAAAATGCTTTTTAGCCCCATTATATTTAGGCTGATTGCACCGAAACTTTGGCATACGCCTTTTTGCCTGCTTGAATCACCACCGTTTGACCTGCTTCTAAGGCAAAACTGCCATTGACCACTTGACCGTCCACTTTAACCGCCCCACGAGAGAGCATGTCTTTGGCCTGAGCAGAGTTTTTAGCAAGACCCGCTTGGTTTAAGACTTGGGTGATAAATAATTTATCTTGACCATTTAAAGATAAGCTTACCTCTGGCAAATCCACAGGCAACTCACCGTCTGCCAAGCGGTTGCCAGCTGATTTGTGGGCATTATCAGCAGATTCTTTGTCATGAAAACGCTCAATCAGCTCTAGAGCTAAAATGCGTTTGATTTCTTGGGGATTACGGCCATTTTTCATGTCATCAAGCAAGGCATTAACCTCACTCATTGGCTTAAAGCTTAAAAGCTCAAAGTAGCGAGCGATGAGCGTATCAGGCATGGATAGAATTTTTTGATACATGACACCAGCAGGGTCATTAATCCCAATATAATTCCCCAAAGATTTGCTCATTTTTTGTACACCATCCAAGCCTTCTAAGATTGGCATAGTAATACACACTTGCGGCTCTTTATCATAGCGACCTTGTAGCGTTCGCCCCATCAATAAATTAAAAGTTTGGTCAGTTCCGCCAAGCTCCACATCGGCATCTAAAGCAATGCTGTCATAGCCTTGCACCAAGGGGTATAAAAATTCATGAATTGCAATTGGGGTCTGATTGCCATAACGCTTGGCAAAATCATCACGCTCAAGCATCCGTGAAACAGTGACTTGGCTTGCCAGCTGTATCATATCGCCTGCACTCATTTTGCCAAACCACTCTGAATTAAAGACAATCTTGGTTTTGTCTTTATCCAAAATTTTAAAAACCTGCTCAGCATAAGTTTGGGCATTGGCTTTCACCTCGGCTTCTGTCAGTGGTGGACGGGTGGCATTTTTGCCTGATGGGTCGCCAATGCGTGCCGTGTAATCACCAATCAAAAACAGTACCTCATGCCCCAAATCCTGAAAATGACGCAATTTATTTAGTACCACAGTATGTCCAAGGTGTAAATCAGCAGCCGTCGGGTCCATGCCAAGCTTAATGCGTAATGGGCGGTTTTTTTCTAATTTTTTTATCAAATCTTCTTTGGAATAAATCTCTTGCACCCCTCGCATGATAAGCGTCAATTGGTCTTTGATGGGTAAAAAATCACTCATGGTCATCGCCTTTATTCAACTTCTAAGATCAAAAATTGTCTTGATTATAACAAAAATCACCAAAAAGTCATCTTACAAAGTCGGATTTATCAAAAATTCATATCCTATACAAAAAAAATTTGTTATGCTTAAGTTTTGTATGATGTAAATGTTGGCAAATCATGACGATATCAGCAGATTTTTTAGAAGAAATTTTTGGCGAAAACTTAGCAGACCTGACCATTATGGACGAAGCACCTTATTTTATTGGTATGATGAGTGGCACAAGCTTAGATGGCATGGATGCGGTATTATGTCGGTTTTTTGAAACGGATGATGAAACATGCTCGGTTGAGATAGTCGCAAGCCACAGTTTGCCATTTACCGAGGACTTACGGCAAGCGTTATTATCTTTAACGACACCCAATGGTGTCACTACTTTTATCCAAACTTGTGAGTTTGACTTTCAAAGCGAGCTGGATGTCTATGGCTGGGCGAGCGTGTATTATGCAACCTTCGCCGCTCAAGTCGCCCTTGAGCTGCTTGATAAGGCAAATATCAGCCATGATTTGGTTTGTGCCATTGGTTGTCATGGGCAAACTGTTCGCCATCGCCCCAATTGGTCATTTAGCTTGCAGTTATTAGACCCAAATATTTTAGCTGAGTATACAGGCATCGCTGTGGTCAGTGACTTTCGCCGCCGTGATATGGCAGTCGGTGGGCAAGGTGCGCCACTTGTGCCAGCTTTTCACCAAGCCATATTTGGTCATGATAAGCAGGTTAAGGGTGTACTGAATTTGGGCGGAATTGCCAATATTACTGTATTAAATCATGACAAAAGTACACCGATTGGTTTTGATACTGGGGTTGCCAATCTGCTGATGGATGCATGGAACTTTCGCCATACAAATACCTGTTATGACCAAGATGGTGCTTGGGCTGCCAGCGGGCAAGTCATTCAGCCATTACTTGATATTTTGCTTAGCCATCCTTTTTTTAGCCAATCACCACCAAAAAGCACAGGGCGTGAAGACTTTAATTTAGTATGGCTTGATGCAATGATCGATCAATTAAACAGCAGTCACCCAAATTTGTGCCATACCCCTGCCGATATACAGGCTACTTTGTGCGAGCTGACCGCTGTCAGTGCCGCCAAACAAATCCGCCATTTTATTAAATCAGGCACTGTGCTTGTCTGTGGTGGTGGTGCAAAAAATACCCATCTGATGGCACGCCTGCAAGCACATCTGCCCAATTTATCCATCAAGCCAACCAATGATTGGGGCATTGAGGTTACTTGGATTGAGAGTGTCGCATTTGCTTGGCTTGCACGCCAAAATATCTTAGGGCGTCATGGTAATGTTCCTGCCGTCACTGGTGCAAACAAAGCGGTTGTATTGGGGCAAGTATGTTTTTGATTTTATCTTGATAAAATCAAAAACATACCCAAAATGAATTTTAGCAACAGGTCAGTGCATTGATTGGACGACACGGAAATTTATGGCGTAAAAGGCGACATTAGTCCCCATTGTGAATTGACGCTAACCATTGAACGCACCAATGGCACGATTGATGAAGTGCCTGTCGCTTGTCGCTTAGATAGCAAGGGTAAATCAGCTGATTTTGGATAATTTATCGATATGGTTAGCATAGGTTTCCAAAGTTTAAATTTTTGGCATAAAGTGTTATAATACAACACAATTTTCTTAAAATATGATTTATGTCTAAATTTACATTTATTGATTTGTTTGCAGGCGTTGGTGGTTTTCATTTTGCAATGCAAGCTGTTGGTGGCGAATGTGTTTTTGCCAGTGAGTGGGATTTAAATGCTCAAAAGACATACTTTGCCAATCATGGTATTATGCCTTATGGTGATATCACGCTTGATGAAACCAAAAATCAAATTCCGCAAAATTTTGATATTTTGTATGCAGGTTTTCCTTGTCAAGCATTTTCGGTTGCAGGTTACCAAAAAGGATTTTCTGACAGTCGTGGTACATTGTTTTTTGATATTGAAAAAATTGTTGAAAAACACCGTCCAAAAGCTGTGTTTTTGGAAAATGTTAAAAATCTTATCTCGCATGATAAAGGAAATACCTTTAAAATTATTTTAGATATTTTGGAAAATAAACTAAACTATCAAGTTTTTTACAAGGTTATGAATACCGCAGAGTATGCCAATATTCCCCAAAATCGTGAGAGAATTTTTATTGTTGCTTTTGATAAAGATATTTTTAAAAATATCAATTTTGAATTTCCAGAAAAAATTAAATTAACCAAAACCATTCATGATATTTTGGATAAACAAAAACAAGATGACATTTTTTACTATCAAAAATCAAAATATTATGAGCAATTAAAACAAGAAATGCAAAATAAAGACACCATTTATCAATGGCGTAGGGTTTATGTGCGTGAAAATAAAAATGGATTATGCCCAACTTTAACGGCTAACATGGGAACAGGTGGACATAATGTTCCTTTAATTATAGATGACTTTGATATCCGAAAATTAACCCCAAAAGAATGTTTTGCATTTCAAGGCTATGACATGAATAAATTTGTCATGCCTAATATTGCCAACAGTAAGCTGTATATGCAAGCGGGAAATTCGGTAACCATGCCATTAGTTAAGAGAATTTCTGAAAATATCATTAAGGAAATTAACAATGATTAGATATAATGATGATTATTTAGAATTATTAAAAATAATGACTTCACTATCAGGACTATTTAGTGATAATAAAGTGCCTTATTTATATTACAGAAATGCAGAAAATTTATTTTGCTATGCTCTAAATGCTAAAAATTTAAGTCGTGATGACAGTGCATTTGACGCATTGCTAGAAATTAACGGCATAAAACAGGTATTGGCTTAAAAACTTTTATTTGTGAAAAAGAACAAAAATTAGAAAAAGTTGCAGAATTTAACCAATTAGCCAATAAAGAATTTCGGCATTTGAGTGGCGATGAGTTGGTTTTTGCTGTTGCCAATGCAAGAAATGAGCGAATTGATTTTGCCAATAGATTATATGGTGTTAATCAAGCAATATATCATTTGGTGACTAGGCGAGAAAATGAACTTAGATTATTTGAAGAAAATTACGATAAAATTGATGTTAATAAAATAAAAATTAAGAAAGTTAAAGATAATGGCATAGAATTTACAGATTCTATTCATGATTATAATTACAGTTTTTCCAAAAGTACTTTATTTAAAAAGTTTCATTTGCCAAGCGATTATTTTTCATTACCAGTAGAGATTATTTCTGAACCTTATGATTTATTATTACGATTTAAGGAACTAATTGAAAGTCAAAACAAACAGACAGAACAAAAAGAATTTGTTGTTTTGCCGTTATATTCCACTAGAAATGGCTTAGTCCCCGAAAGAAGTGGATTAAATCAATGGAATGCTAATGGTAGAAAACGTAGCCTTGATGAAGTTTATATACCTATTCCTGTACAAATTCATCAAAATTTCCCTAGTTTTTTCCCAAGTCGAGATGAGTCTTTTGATTTAATCACGCCTGATGGCAAGATTTTAAATGCCAAAGTCTGCCAAGAAAACTCAAAAGCCTTAATGACCAATCCAAATTCAGCATTGGCAAATTGGTTGTTGCGACAATTATTGAATTTAAAAGAAGGCGAAATTGCAACCAAAGAACGTTTGGAGTTAATGGATTGTGATAGTGTGATTATTACCAAAAATAGCCAAAATCAATATGAGATTGACAAGGCAAAATTTGGTAGTTATGAGCATTTTATAAATAATTTGTAAAAAAGGAGCAAATCATACAAACCCCTACCCGTGCTACCGACA
>ERZ1023418.321-NODE-321-length-9594-cov-7.909844_pt1 | contig 9594 bp, 8 predicted proteins | sample MGYA00380511_ERZ1023418 | MGnify/ENA primary metagenome ERZ1023418 (study PRJEB33173, sample SAMEA4830370) | metagenome | study: EMG produced TPA metagenomics assembly of the PRJEB25223 data set...
AGATGTGATGATTTTCTTAGAAAGAACCTATGTAAAACAAGTTGCCTATGACCCAATTCGTAAATATCGCTTAATGCAGGGGAGGAAATTGTAATGCCCCAAAAACAATCGGCTAGTAAAAATATCGCTTTACTGTGCATACTCAACATATTTTTTATCGCAATAGCGGTGTTTGTGGCTAATTATGTGTTCACTGAGTGGCAAAAAATACCGTCTGAATACCTAAGCTACAACACAATTTATCTATACAAAGAACAATACGGATACATTCAAAGCGTTCAAAAAGCCATTTACGGCTCAATGGGTGCTGGTTTTGTTGCTTGGATTATCTTGAACGTGGCGGTTGCAGTGGCTTTGTTTTCAAAGACAAAAAGGGAGCTACACGGCTCGGCACGATTTGCAAATGACATGGAAATTCGCAAAACAGGCTTTTTACCCACGCCCCAAGAAGAAAAGAAGCTAAAAGGCAAATTTCCAAGCGAACCACCAGTAATCATTGGCAAGCACAAGGGCAAATTTTTACAATTTTACGGCAATGAGTTCATCTCTATTGGTGCTCCAACTCGCTCAGGTAAAGGTGTTTCTATCGTTATTCCTAACCTGCTGAGTTACCCTGATAGTATTGTGGTACTAGATATTAAGATGGAAAACTGGCTTTTGACGGCTGGCTTCCGTGCTAAATATCAAGATGTTTTCTTGTTTGCTCCAAAAGCCGAAGATAAGCGTTCTCACCGATATAACCCATTAGATTATATCAGTAGAGACGAAACTGAGCGAATGGCGGACATTCAGAATATTGCAACTATCTTTTACCCTGCGGACGACCCCAAAGACGCTTTTTGGGATAACCAAGCTCAACGTATTTTTACAGGGCTGGTATTGTACATGATGGAAACGCCTGAGCGACCTTGCACTATGAGCGAACTTATTAAGCTCACTACCCCAACCGCCATGCCTTTGCATGAATGGATACCTGATGTTATCAATAAACGCAAAGAAGAGAGTAGAGAGCTGTCTGTGGAGTGCATAGAAGCATTGATGGCGTTCGTTAATGTAGATAGCGATAATACACGTTCTAGCATTCTTGCAACGCTCATGTCGCCCCTGAACGTCTTTACCGACCCGTCCGTTGGGACAGCCACTAGTCATTCAGATTTTCGTCTTGATGACGTGAGAAGAAAGAAAATGACTATTTACGTTGGTATTCAGCCAAATGAATTAGGGCGTTTTTCAAAATTACTTAACGTATTCTTTAGCCAGCTTATCAATATCAATACAAGAGTATTGCCTGAGCATGATGAGAGCTTGAAATATCAGTGCTTGGTGCTTCTTGATGAGTTTACTTCACTCGGTAAAGTGAGCATTATCCAAAAGTCTATTGCTTATATCGCTGGTTACAATGTGAGACTTATGCCGATTTTTCAGAGTATGAGCCAAGTAGAAGACGCTTACGGTAGGGAGGGTGCGAACGCTATTTTGTCAAACATTGCTTGCCAAGTTGAATTTACTCCCACGACTATTGAGCAAGCGGAACATTTAAGTAAACGCTTGGGTACACAAACAGTCAAAGGTAAATCAGTAAGTCGCAATCGTGGCAAAGGTGGCGGTGGTAGCGTTTCCACGTCCGAACAATCAAGGGCGTTAATGCTTCCGCAAGAGCTTATGGAAATGGGTGATGAAGATGAAATCATTTTGTTTAGACGCACAAAACCAATCAAATGCGAAAAAGCCTTTTATTATAGCAATCCGCAAGTTTTTGGTAGTCGCATGAAAAGCCTATCACGTCCTGCCAAAGGTTTGCCAATCCATGAAAAGAGCTTACCGCCGAAAATGGATATTATGGCAACGCTAAATACCATGCGTGGTACAAAGTTAGAAACGCCCAAGAACCACAAAGAGACTAAGCCGATTGAGCATTACCAAGAAAAGCACCCTGATTTTCTTGCAGAGCTTGGCAATGCGTTGGGCTTTACTGATGATGTTTTTGCTGAGCTTGACAAAATAGAAGCCGAAGCGAAAGCCCAAAAAGCACTGGCTAATGAAATTCAGCCTGATGATGAAGATGATGTGATTGTCTTTGGTTTGTCTGATACCGATGAATACGATGATGATTTTGTCAAAGAGCAAATAAATGATGAGTTTAATTTCTAAGGAGTAAATCCATGAACAACACGAATTTTAAAACTGGTGTAGTTGCTGATGTCGGTTATGCCGAATACAAGGGCAAAGAAACCTTTTACCTTGTCTTACAAAATGAAAAGGGTGAAAACGCTGAGCCTATCCGTGGCAAGGGCTTGGAAGAAGCCTTTAATAAAGTTGGCGACTTGAAGAAAGGCGATGCTGTAAATCTAAAAGATTTTGGTATTGATGAAGCGACCAAAAAACGAGTGTGGGAAATAGAGCGACATGAGCCGTATCAAGACTTGAATAATGAAATCAGTCAAGATAAAGACAGAATGGTAGCCAAAGAAAAATCCCCTGATGAAGTCGTCCAAGAAGCACAGAACGCTTGGCAAGGCAAGACTGAGCGTAAGATAGAAGATTTTGATAACCTGCCTGATAACATTAAAAACAACTATGTTGGTATTGTCAAAAATAAATTCTTGGGTGATGAGAAAGTTAATTATTACGATAAGGGCGATGATGAGCAAGTAAACATTGCTTTTGAAGACAGAAAAGATAGCTTAAACACTTCACGCCAAGACGAAAAGACTATTAATGCCATGCTTGACTTGGCAAGCTCAAAGGGCTGGACAGCAATCAAGCTAAAAGGCACAGAAGAATTTAAGCAAAAAGCATGGTTGGAAGCTCAATTACGTGGTATTGAGACTAAGGGCTATAAGCCTACCGAGCGTGATTTGGCGACATTACAATCAAAACAAAAAGAACGCAATTCCAACACCGTCATTGCTGAAAAAATTGAAGAGCCAACTCAAAACCAAGAACAGACATTAGAAGACAAGGAAAATACTCCAATAGAAAATAATCATCAAGATGTGGCCAAAAAGACAAAAGAAACTGATTTGTCTAAATTTGTTCAAGAGCCAACAAAAGAACAACCAAAAACAGAAAAGGAAATAAAACAAGAAATCAAAATGCTTGTGCAAAATGGCATAAAAGACGGTTCAATTAAAGAGCGTGCTGATGTCGTTAAGAAGTTAAAAGAAAATGGGTTTAATGTCATAAGAGAAAACGAAAAGTCTATTACCCTTTTAAATCCAAATGGCAAAGACTTGCGTTTGGAGGGCGAAGTATTTACTAAAAATTATAACGCCATAAAATCACTTACTGAGAGCTTGAAGCCTGAAAATATCAAAGAGAAGTACCCAAAAATGAGTGATGAAAATATTGCCAAAGTGGACTTATGGCGACAAGAAATATTTAGCAGATATGAGAGCCAAGAAGCTCAACAAAATGCCTTATCTCGCCTAAATAATGTATTGCTTGATGTGGAAAGTGGCAAAAGGGACTTGGGTACACCGATACCAGCCAATGAAATCAAGCCTGAGATTAAAGTCAGAACGCCTGATAGTGGCGACCAAAGCCGTTCACGCTGATGTTTGGGGTTGTATGGCACGATAAAACGACTGCTTAACAGAGTAAAAACTGCTGATTTTATGCTTTGTTATCTTGCCTATATTTGCTATGCAACCCTAGTTTTAATTTTTCTTTTTTGTCTTTTTAATAAATCTTAACTAGGAATTTCAATAATGAGACTTTTTATAGCTGAAAAGCCTGATGTGGCGAACGCTATTTGTACCGCTCTTGGGGGTGGATTTGTTAAGCAAGATGGCTGTTATACTCACCCAGTCAAAAACGATGTGGTTACTTACTGCTTCGGTCATATGTTATCCCTAAAAGACCCAGAAGATATTGATGAAAAGTACAAATATTGGGATATGCAAGTGTTGCCGATTGAGCCGTATCTGCCAGCACCACGCAAAATACCTAGCGACAAAAAGCCCCAAGTGGCAATTATCCGTGATTTGCTGAAAAAGGCTGATACAGTAGTCCACGCAGGCGACCCTGACGATGAAGGACAGTTGCTAGTTGATGGGTTGCTTCGTTATTTTGACAATAAGAAGCCAGTCATGCGTCTTTTAATCAATGACAATACCCCTGCCGTGGTACAAAAAGCATTGGCAAATTTACGCCCTAATAGCCAATTTGAGCATTTGGGCTGGATAGCTGAGAGCCGAACCATTGCCGACCAATTATTCGGTTACAATCTAACAAGGGCATACAGCTTGAAGCAACAAGCTAAAACAGGCGAAAAACAGACTTATCATATTGGACGAGTGCAAACGCCAATCTTGGGCTTGGTTGTCCGCCGAGACCGAGAAAATGCCAGTCATAAAAAGAGCTTTTATTACACCATCACAGGGGATTTTGTTGTAAATGGCGTAAACTTCACCGCCAAATACCAACCCAAGACAGAAGACCCCACAGACGACAAGGGGCGACTAATTGACAAATCATTTAGCCAAAACCTTGCCAACTTGTTGAGCGGAAAAATTGCCAAAATATTGCTTGCTAATACGCAACATAAACAACAACCAGCACCATTGCCATATAACTTGCTGAAGTTACAGCAAGACGCAAGCCGTAAATTTGGTTATAAGCCTGATGATGTGATGAATATTACGCAGTCTTTGCGTGAAAAACACCACTTAATCACTTACAACCGCTCTGATTGCCAATATCTATCTGATGAGCAATTTGCTGATGTCAGCGGTATTTTATCTGCCATTGCTGGCACATTCAACCTTATGGCTGGGGCGTGTAACAACGCCAACCCTAACCAAAAAGGACGTGCTTTCAATAGTTCCAAGGTAACAGCTCACCATGGCATTATCCCAACTCAAACAACAGCAAATTGGCATGATTTGAGCGAAAAAGAGAAAAACATTTACAAAATTATTGCAAGAAACTATGTGGCTCAGTTTTATCCAATGTATGAGTATGACGAAACCAAGATAACGCTTGATGTGATTGTAGATGGCGTGGCTTATCAATTCCATGCTACTGCAAGGGTTGATACCGCTCTTGGCTGGAAAAAGCTCTATACCAATGATACTGACAATGAAGAAACCGCCCTACCTAATGATGTCTTGCAAGCAGATTTACGCACTCTAAAAGCCAGCAACACAGGACAATGCACAAAAGCCTATGCTAATGAGCATGAGACAAAACCGCCAGCTTTATACACCATGACTAGCTTACTTGGCGACTTAACCAAGGTTGCCAAGTATGTCAAAGACCCACACCTTGCCAAAATTTTAAAGGATAAGGACAAGGATAAACAAGGCGAACACGGCGGTATTGGAACGCCAGCGACACGCTCCGCCATTATTGAAAACTTGTTTACTCGTGGCTATTTGACTGAAAAAGGCAAGTCAATCATCAGTACAGACAAAGGAAAAGCCTTGTATGATTTGCTAGATGACAAAATCCGCTTCCCTGATATGACGGCGGTTTGGCATGACGAACAGCAACATATCAAAAATGAGCAAGATGTATTTGCTTTTATCCGCCAAATGCAAGATAGCACCATTAAACCGACTGTAAACACACTAAAAGCGGACTATGTGAAGCCAAAACCCAAGGATAAACCTAGCTATACCTGCCCCAAATGCCAAAGACCCATGTATCAAAAAAATGGTAAATATGGCTTATTTTGGGGGTGCAGTGGCTGGAATGATAATGAAAACCCTTGTAATCACATGATGAACGATAAGGACGGTGTGCCAGTTGAGAAAGAGCCAAAAGCAGCACAGAACTTGACTGATTTTGTTTGTAAGAAGTGCGGTTCAAAATTAACTCAATTTGACGGCGTAAGCAAAAAGACTGGCAAGCCTTACACCAAGTTTAGCTGTTCCAATTTCCCTAAATGCAAAGAAAGCTACTGGGGCAAAGACGGCAAGCCTGATTTTGGTTGATTGTGGCAAAATCAGACACGTCTGCTTTTTGCTTTTGTCTTTTTAACATAATCCATAAGGAATAGTTATGAATACCCAAAAACCACTTGATGAATATGCACACTTAACTTGGGAAGAACACCCTAACAACCCTGATAATTACCCTGATGTGGCGAACGCCCATAAAGAAAAACCCATAGATAGTTATGAAGTCAGCTATGAATATGCTGACGACATTGGAGCGGAGTATATGACCCAAAGCGAGCTTGAAGCCCTAGGATTTGACACAGACGAGCAGTAACGGAGCAAAACATGAGCAAAAAGCATGACGAATATATCAAAAATGTAGCGGACAAACTCATTGAGCAAATCAAAAACAATGAAGCCCCTTGGCAAAAGCCTTGGACTGGGGCGGAGTTTGTCGCACCAGTCAATCATCAGGGCATACCATACAGGGGTATGAACAACCTAAATTTGCTCATGGAAACCCAAATAAAAGGCTATAAAGATAATCGTTGGTTTACTTATGCCAACGCCCAAGAAGCAGGTGGACAAGTTAGACGTGGCGAAAAAGGTACGCCGATTGTCGTGTTCATCACCACAGAAAAGATAGACAAAAAAGATGAAAACGGCGACATTGTCAAAGACGAGAACGGCAAGCCTATCAAGGTAGAAGTGAAGCTAGAACGCCCCAAGGTTATGCAGTATTATCTTTTTAATGCTGAACAAGTGGACGGCATTCCGCCAAGACAAATACCCCCAAAGATTGAAGAATGGGAACGCCACGCCAAGGCGGAAGCAATTATCAACAGCATCCAACAACAAGGGGTAAAAATTATTCATCAGGCTGGCGACAGGGCTTTTTACCGCCCTAGCCAAGACCAAATTACCATGCCTGAGCGTAGCCAGTTCGCCAGTAGTGATTTATACTATGCTACGCTTTTACATGAAATTGGACACTCAACAGGACATGAAAGCCGACTAAACCGTGATTTATCAGGCGGATTTGGTAGTGTTAGCTATGCCAAAGAAGAGCTAAGAGCTGAAATTGCGTCTATGATGATAGGGCAAGAGTTGCAGATAGGACACGACCCCAGCAAGCATTATGCGTACTTGGAAAGTTGGGTAAAGGTGCTTGAAGATGACCCAAAAGAGATTTTTAGAGCCGTCAAGGACGCTGATAGCATTAAAAGCTATGTGCTTGGGCTTGATAAAGAATACGCCCCACTAGAAGAAACTATTACTGAGACAAAAGAACAGGTTGAGCCAACCACACCCAACCCCAATGCCAATATCACCAAAGAAAACACGCCAATCAATGTGCCTTATAGAGAAAAGAATGAAGCAAAAGCACTTGGTGCGATGTGGAATAGTAAGGAAAAAACTTGGTATGTCCCAGTTGGCAAAGATTTGAGTAAATTTGAGAAGTGGCATACTCAATCAAATGAAATTAGCCAATCATTACCCAATAAACAACGCACCTACCTATATACGTCCGCCGATGATACTCTAAAATTGCAGGAGCTAAAAAAACAAGGACTGGTAAAATTTGATGTATCTCATAAGGTTTGGTAAACACTGGACGCTGATAATCCAGCCGTTCAAGAGTATGTAAATCGCCCTTACGTTCCAAGTGCCGAAGAAGCATTTGCTGAACATTTAAGAGTAAATGGCATAACCATAAAAAACGGACACCCCATAGCAGACGGCAGACCACACCGCCTAAGCAATGACGGTTCAAATGATAAAAATGTCATGTATCAACTTTATGCTAACCACGGCGGAGTTCCAGCAGGACGCATTACCAATTTTAGCCGTGGCGGTACGCCTGAAAAATGGGTATATCCAAGAGAATATATTGCTATCTTAAAGAATGTTGAAGCGGTAGATATTGCTAAGGGCTTAGCACTTAAAGCACCCCAACGACCCCAAAACATTCAACCAAAGGCCACACCTAAACCGCAACAAAAACCAGCTCAGATAATAAGCCCTGAATAACAGGCAATGTATGATAAAACCGCCCAAAGGGTGCAAATGGTGATGTCTTTTGCCCCACTTGCCAACCAGCATGAGTATTTGAATAGAAAGCAAGTAACCAGCAATCACGCTGTCCGTATTGTGCCTGACAAAAGCCAGTTACCGCCACAATTTGCCAATGATATTGTAATTGCTAATGATTGGCGTGAAGCTCAGTCACTCAGAAACCAAGGCGATGAAAGAATGATTTTGCAAAAAGACAATCTGATGATACCGCAATTTAATAGCCAAGGCGAATTACGCTCTTTTGAAACAATCGGCTATCAAGGGGCAAAGTACGCCCTAAAAGGCGGTGAAAAAAATGGTCTATCGCTCACTTTGGGACAAGTAAAAAATGGCGAACCAGTCATTTTAGCGGAGGGTTACGCCACAGGTGCAACTTTGCATGAACAGACTGGTAGAGCTGTCATTGTCGCATTTGGTAAAGGCGGTTTACTAAACGTTGCTGAACAAATAAGAAAAGACCATCCTGATAGCAAAATTTATATTGGTGCAGACAATGACCACACCAAACCACTTGAAATAGACCCAAATACAGGCAAGCCAAAAGAAAATGTTGGCTTGGTAAACGCTCATAAAGTTGCTAATGAAGTGTCAAACACCCATGTTCTAGCCCCACAATTTAATGTGGGCGACACAGGCAAAGACTGGAATGATGTTTTGGTAGATAAGGGGACTGATGAGTTTAAAAGACAAATAAAAGAGCAGTTAAATCAAATCAATCCGCCCAAAGAGCAGATACAGACCGTAAAAACACCTTTAATACAGGCGGAATTAAATATTGACGCTGTTAAAGAGCAATACCCCCAAATGAGCGATGATAATTTAAAGGCGATACAGGCTTGGGTTGAAACTATCAAAGACATGGATAAAGACCAAAGCACAAAAGAACACTTGTACAAGCGTTTGGAAGATAAGCTGGGCGTGTATGCCAATGGTGAAACTCTATCCTTGCCAACAGGTTATCAAGAGAGAACGCAAGATTTGGGAAAGCAGACACCGCCAGCTCAGCCTGAGCTGTCTCACCAAGAAATTCACCAAAATGAAGTTGGTGGTGATGATAAAGGCGGACGTTAATTTTCCTTTTGTCTTTTCAATCATTCAATGCCTGATATTAAATTGTTGGGCTTGTTTGTCGCTTTTTGAGATAACGGTTTAGTGTGGCAAGGCTTACACCAACTTCATCGGCAATGCTTTGATAAGAGATGGCTTTGTAGCTTTGCAAATCTTTTTCTTTTTGTGCTAATCGCTGTTCAATGATGGCTTGTTTTTCGCAGGTTAAAGATGGTTTACGCCCCTTATAAACACCCCTTGCTTTGGCTTTGGCAATGCCCTCACGCTGTGCTTCACGAATGAGTGAGCGGTTAAACTGGGCAATCGCCCCAAAAATATGCAAAATCAACAAATCCATGGGGCTGTTGCCTGTGGCATTGATGGTGATGTTTTCTTGCAAAGATTTAAAAATAACGCCTTTTTGGTTAAGTTCTTTGATGATGGCAAGTAAATCATCAAAATTCCTTGCCAAGCGGTCAAGGCTATGAACAATCACCATATCACCATAACGCACATAATCAAGCATTTGTTGTAGCTGTGGACGCTCTTTGGTGCTACCTGTGATTTTATCAATAAATACCCTATC
>ERZ1023418.322-NODE-322-length-9588-cov-4.502990_pt1 | contig 9588 bp, 7 predicted proteins | sample MGYA00380511_ERZ1023418 | MGnify/ENA primary metagenome ERZ1023418 (study PRJEB33173, sample SAMEA4830370) | metagenome | study: EMG produced TPA metagenomics assembly of the PRJEB25223 data set...
AGCACTTTAAAGCTCTTACCGCCATTTTCGGTACTAAACGCTTAGGCGGTGAGAACTTAACCACCGTTCTTCGCAATCGCATCTCTGATAAAGACCTTGATACCACACAAAAATTCATTGACCAGCTATATAACCCACGTGTTAAAGAGAAACTTGTGGACAGCTTGAACCCTTTGAATAAGGTCATGATTCAGCGTGAGAGTGAAAATGGCACAAATGAAAATCGCTATCTTGATTTTAAATTCTCTCGGGTATACGAAGGCAAAAACATTGCCCGTATTTTGGTGAACGTCAATGACATCTCTGATGCGGTGCGTCTGGAACAACGTCTAGAACAAGAACGTGCCCAAAATGACATGCAGATTGAGATGCTGACCACCATTTTGAACGTAAATCCTACGGTTATTAGTGAGTTTATTGACAATACGCACAAGCATATTGAAAAGATGAATAACACGCTAAAAAACCCAGGCAGCTCGCAATTTGAACTACAAAATAAAACCAAATCGCTATATCGTGAAATGCACAGCTTAAAAGGTGAGGCGTCAGCATTAAAGTTGCACAGTTTTACTAAGATTGCATCAGAGGCAGAAAATAAACTGCACGCATTGCAAAACCAAGCAACACTCTCAGGTAATGACTTCTTGCCATTGACCGTACATTTGGATGAGTTGTTGAGCTTATCTAATACCATTACTGGTCTGGGTGAGCGTATTAACACAGCAGCACGTAATATGATGAATCACGGACATCAAGAGGTTGGTGCTAAGACCCAAGAGGATTATCTAAGAAGTGAGACAACTCAGACAACAGAACAGCAAGAAACTGTGAATGCCAAAGAAGAGTTGGGTGCGTATTTAGAGCAGTTTGCCCAAGACATCGCTGAGCGTCAGGGCAAACTTGTACAGCTAGATACCCAAGGACTAGAAGGTCAAAATATTCCTGCACGCCTAAAAACCGTAACCAAAGAATTGTCTGTTCAACTACTTCGTAATGCCATCGTGCATGGTATTGACTCGCCCGCTACTCGTGTTCAAAATGGAAAAGATGAGATGGGCACTGTCAAAGTGATGATAAAAACTCATGCAGGTGATGACAATAGTGACTTTATTTTTAGCATAGAGGATGATGGCAAAGGCATTGATTATGAGGCCATTCGTCAGCGTATCATAGCCAAAGGTACTTATACCGAAGATGAAGTGCACGCCTTTGAGAAGAGTCGCTTGTTAAACATACTGTTTTCCTCAGGGTTTAGCACCAAAGACCAAGCTGATGAAGATGCAGGGCGAGGTGTGGGGTTAGACATTGTCAAAGACCGTGTCAAAGAGTTTGGTGGTAAGATTAATGTTCAAAGTGAAGAAGGTCAATTCTGTCGCTTTGTGATTAAACTGCCCATGTAATTAATTTTAGTAGTCGAAAACCCATAAGTGCTGTATCATGAGCAGGCTTATGGGCATTCTAATGGAGTTTATATGTATAAATTAATGGTTGTTGATGATTCAAATATCATCAGAAATCGTATTCAGCGTGCTTACAATAACGAAACATTCATGTTGGTTGCCACAGCATCTAATGGTGCAGATGCCGTTGAAAAATTTCAACTACATAAACCCGATGTTGTAACCATGGACTTGACCATGCCACAAATGGACGGTTTGGAATGTATTGAGAAGTTGGTTGCTTTGGATGATGGGGTGCGTATTTTGGTGGTTTCAGCACTCTCTGATAAAGCCACAGGCATTCAAGCATTATCACTGGGTGCCAGTGGTTTTTTGTGTAAGCCATTTTCTGATGAAGAACTGGTTGCAGCACTTGATGAGCTCATGCACGATTGATTGGTATTCGGCGGATAATATCCGTCGGTGATTTATAATTTTAAAAAGTTGATAAGACTTTTTGTTTGCTTTACTTAAATGTTTAAGCGTTTTTCTATTATTTTGATATAAATAAAATATTTTATTTGTATTAGTGCCATTAAAATCAAACAGATTTTAAGCATCATTTCATTGATGAGTTGATAGATATAACCTTAAACAAGGTATGGCATGACACTTTGAGAAGTATTTATGAAAGCAGAAAAATTAAATATTTTTATCAGCTCGGTTATGGCATTTTTTGACCAAGTTGGTGAAAAACTAACCGATGTAGACACTCCTTATCTAAACAGCAACGCCACACCGCTTGCTTATGATTATAGTGGTATTATCACCATCACAGGCCCTTTAACTGGCTGTGTGTACGTGAGTGCAGAGACGCCATTGCTTCGTGATTTGCTTATCACGTTGGGTGAACCTGAGAACTCATTGGCACTATTAAAAGACCTTATCGGCGAGGTGGCAAATACCGTATCAGGTAATGCACGTACAGAATTTGGCTCTGATTTTATCATCTCGCCACCTAAGATTGTTGATGGGGCGCCAAGTGCAAACTTTTTGCCCAAAGATAAGCGTACTTATGTCATTCCTTTTCATTGGCATGAGCATGATGGCGTTATTGGCATCTGCGTCAGTTATAGCAACTGATCTGTTGCTTCTAGGCACATTCATTCGCAAAAATCACTTTTTAAAAAGTATAAGTAGGCGGATTTTGTTGTCATGGATACCAATACATGCTATAATGAACGGCTTTTTTAAGCGTTTTACTTTAACCTAATGACACACACGAATTAAAGTCTGACCACAAGACAGGCTTGCCATTACTTATCGGGGTGTTTGCTGTGCAGATATTGCAAGCAAATTCGGTAAGTGCATTCGTGGAGGCATAACCCAACATTTGAGGACACATCATGTCAAACCCTACCCAAATCGCCATGCGTGACTTGCTAGAAGCAGGTGCTCACTTTGGTCACCAAACTCGCTACTGGAATCCTAAGATGAATCAATACATCTTTGGTGCACGTAATGGCATTCATATCATCAACTTAGAACATACCGTTCAGCAGTTTAATGAAGCACTGACTTTTGCCAATCAACAAGCCGCTAATCGCAACAAAATCCTATTTGTCGGTACCAAGCGTGCCGCAGGTCAAGCCATCCGTGAACAAGCACAGCGTGCTGGCATGCCATACATTGATCATCGCTGGTTGGGTGGCACGTGGACCAACTGGAAAACCATGCGTCAGTGTATCGCGCGTGTAAAAGGCTGGTAAAAGCAGGCAGAAGATGGTACTTTGGCCAAACTAACCAAGCGTGAAGCTTTGGAGCGTACTCGTGACATGGAGAAATTGGAGCGTGCTTTGGGTGGTATCAAAGACATGAACGGTCTGCCTGATGCAATTTTTGTGATTGACGTTGACCATGAAACCATCGCCATCAAAGAAGCCAAAAACCTAGGCATTCCTGTAATTGGCGTGGTAGACACCAATTCAAATCCTGATAATGTAGATTATGTCATTGCAGCAAACGACGACGCCATTCGTGCCGTTACGCTATACGCTACTGCCATGGCTGATGCCATCATCGCTGGCAAAGAATATGCCAAAACCCAAGCTAAGGGCGATGAGTTGGACCCTGAAAAACAAGCCAATCGTAATAATGCCACCGCCGATGTTGAAGATAAAGTTGACCAAGCAGGTCAAGTGGTAAACAATTATTGATTTTGTTACTGGGCTTTGCTGTTCATTTTAAGCCCAGCATGTGATTGTTGTCATGTGCTAATATAGGATAAAATGAGGAGCATTGCCCAATCAATAATTTGCTGTGTATGCAAGTTATTGTATTTTAATTCAATCATCAGCAAACAAAAGGTAAGAAACCATGTCTCAAATATCTGCAAAAACTGTAAAAGAACTCCGTGACCGTACTGGTCTTGGTATGATGGAATGTAAAAAAGCCCTAGAAGAAGCTGGTGGCGATATTGAGCTTGCCATTGATAACCTACGTAAGTCAGGTCAAGCCAAAGCCGCTAAAAAAGCAGGTAACATCGCCGCTGATGGTGCCATCATCATAGCTCAAACTGCTGGTAAGGCACTACTACTAGAAGTAAACTGCCAAACCGACTTCGTTGCCAAAGACGAAAACTTTACCGCATTTACCAACAAAGTCGCTGAGCTTGCCCTAGCAAACAACACCACGGATGTAGCAACCATCTCTGCACTGCCGTATGAAGACGGTGTGAGTGTAGAAGAAGCTCGTGTTGCCTTAGTACAAAAAATCGGTGAAAACGTACAAGTTCGCCGTGCTGAAATCATTGAAGGTACTAATTTGGCTGCCTACCGTCATGGTCTGCGTATCGGTGTGGTTGTGTCTATGGATGGTGGTTCGTCAGAACTTGGTAAGTCTGTTGCCATGCAAGTGGCTGCCTTTAATCCATTGGCGGTCAATGAAGAAAATGTACCTGCCGATATCCTAGCTCGTGAAAAAGACATTATTGAAGCCAAGGCCAAAGAATCTGGTAAGCCTGAGACGGTCATTGAGAAGATGATCACTGGCGGTATCCAAAAGTACCTAAACGAAGTTACTTTGGTTAACCAGCCTTATGTCATTGACAACGATAAAAAAGTTGGCGATGTGTTAAAAGCTGAAAATGCCACTGTCATCAGCTTTAAACGCCTAGAAGTTGGCGAAGGCATTGAGAAAAAGCAAGAAGACTTTGCCGCTGAGGTTGCTGCCGCCCAAGCTGCCGCCCAAGGCTAATATACCATCAAGTCAAAACCCAATCTTATGAGCCAATTCTTAGACAAATTAAGATGAGAGATTGGATTGAGTTTGCCTTACCAAATAAGTATCTCTACCATATCCTTAGATGTATTGATTTTTTGGTTTTATTAAGGGCTAAGTTTCTGTATTTTGCAGGAACTTAGCCCTTTGATTTGGTCTTTATTTTATTAATGTCAAATTTATCGTAAGTTTGAAATTTGTTTTGACATCATTGCGGTCGCTTTGTCAAAATCTGCTTAAAATTATTGTTTTTATGTAAACATTATGTAATAATATATCTTTTGGGGGTAACCATGAATTTGCGTAAATTAAATTTGATGGTGTTGGCGATGTTGACTCAAATGGCGATGGCAGAGGAGTTGCCCAGCGTTCAACTGCCTGCGATGACCATCTATCTTGATGATAAAGCACCGAATACCACTTATGTTTATAACAAATCATCAGACAATAAAACGCTTGGTGATGCGGTTAAGGGCATCTCGGGCGTACATAGCAGTAGTTTTGGTCCACATGCAGGTTCGCCTGTCATACGCAGTTTGTCTGGCAATCGTGTCAATGTCATAGAAAACGGCATGACGGTCAATGGATTAAATGCCATGAGTGCAGGAACAAACATTGCTTTTGACCCAATATTTCATCGCTTGGTTGGCGTGCATAAGTTTAACAATGTGGTCAAAGAAGGTGGTCATGCCATTGGTGGCAGTGTGGAGATTGATGGTGGTCTTGTGCCAAAACATCTTACTGATGAGCCTGTAAGTCTTGAGGTGCATTTACAAAAGGGGTTTAATGACATTGACTCCCATGGCATCAAGGCGAATTTTAACAATCAAAAAAACATCAGTGTCAATGTTTTATATTCCACTCAGCAGTTAGATGGGCATGACATTGTGGGTATGAGCAAGGCAGGTGTGTGTGAAAATCAATTAATCTCACGCAACCAATATGGGCTTGGACATAACTCAAATTTGGCGAATTCATGTCAGCGTCAGCCTGTCATTAAAAGCGAATTTAACATTGCGTCCAAAAAATACTATAAGCCTGATTATTACGACATAGCAACAGGCAAGATTCGTGATAGATACAGTGATTGGGGACTTGGATTGGCAGATGTATTCACCAACACACCACATTCTAGTTATAAAGATAATCCTCATTATGTTGCAGGTACGCCCGAGAAAATAGAGACCGTGGATAAAATCTTGGACATTACCGAAAATTATCATAAAAAACTGGGTAATAGCGACCTTGAAAATCACCGCTTGGGGGTGGCAGGCAGTTATTTTTGGCAGGGACATGGCAAGAATAACCACATTGCTGTATCTGCTGATACAAAACACAGTGATTATGGATTACCCGGTTTTTCCATGTCAAATTTGGGTTTGGGACTTGATTATAAAAGTGGTCAGCCTGTACGCATTAACAACACGCAAAATAAGCTGGCTGTTGAAGTGCAGACACACCACAACCAGCCTTGGCTAAATCGCATGACACTTCACGCAGGCTGGGTTCATGAACAAAGCAAAGAGAACGTGGGAGAGCAGTTGGCTAATGACTACCGTTTTCGTACCAGTCAATTTAGCACGTCGGCTTATCATCAGCCTGGGTCATTTATTTTGGGTGTGATGGGGATAAATGGCTCTAAACGACAAGTCCAAGGCGTGGGTGAGTCGGTGTATCTGCCCAATGTAGATACAACACATTATGGCGTGTTTTTGCAAGAGACCTTGTCATTTAATCCTGTTGATTTAACATTGGGTTATCGCCATGAACGTGTTGAGCATGATGTTGTGGGTGGTTTTGCCACGCATCGCAATGCCAAGAACAAGGCATTAGAAAGCAGAAAATATGGGTTAGACCGCCATGATTTGCAGGCATCGTTTCGTCCGTTTGTCCGATTGGGCATCAAGGCTCGCTATGCTGACAGTCAAAGAGCACCAGAGATTAATGAGTTGTATGCATCCAATTTGCATTATAGCATTATGGCACACGAAGAGGGTGATCAGAACCTAAAACCAGAGCGGGTAAAAAGTAAAGAGTTGTCCGTGTCTTTTGATGGCTTAGATTTTGACATCAGTGCGTCGGTGTATGAAAATAAATTTACCGATTATATTCACATGGCATCTGGTGGGGCAAATACAGGTGGGGCGAGAATGCCACTAAAATACTGGCAACAAAATGACGTTCAGATAACAGGTTTTGAAATAGATGCGCGTCGAGAATTTGAGTTGGGCCGTTATGGCGATATGACAGTATCATCATTTGCTGATTTGGTCAAAAACAAGCATCTAAATGCCAGTCGGGTAACGGTGCATAATGAGGGCATCTACATGTCAAATATGCCAACCAATCGCTACGGACTTGGGGTGAATTGGCATCATCAGGGTTGGCAAGTAGGGATTAATGGTGTGTATCATGATAAGCCACGTTATCAAAACACTAAAAATGAAACGCCATTGCCTGCCTACACACTTGTGAGTGCAGATGTTAAAAAAGAGGTGCATTGGCTGGATATTCCGATGACGTTGCGTTTTGGTGGTACAAATCTGCTTAATGAAGATGCTCGCCCTCATAACTCACCCTTGCGTTATATCGCCCCGTTGCCTGCCAGAGCTTTTACCGTTGGTGTTACGGCACGGTTTTGATGACAAAAACGCATCATTTGGTGCGTTTTTTATTGTAAAAAATTTGGGAAATTTGTCAAAAACAGAGTACAATGGCATTTATTTTAGCGGAGGTTTTATGTTTAACAAAAACGAATTTATTGAGCTGCTGCTTGATTATGGCGTATTAACATTTGGTGAATTTACCCTAAAATCAGGGCGTGTCAGTCCCTACTTTTTTAATGCAGGACTACTGTCAAGCGGTAAGGCGTTGGATATGCTCTCAAACGGCTATGCTGATATTTTGGCAAAACAGTTGGGCGACAACCCCACAATTTTTGGGGCGGCATATAAGGGCATTCCGTTTGTGGCGACCACCGCTCAGACCTTGTGGCGTACGCATGGCATTGATACCGCTTGGGGTTATAACCGCAAAGAGACCAAAAAACATGGCGAGGGCGGCAACCTTGTCGGAGCGGATTTATCTGGCAAGTCGGTGTGGGTGATTGATGATGTCATGACCGCAGGGACGGCAGTGCGTGAGGTGATTGAGATTTTAAAAGGGGTGGAGGCAAGTCTTGCTGGGATTGTCATCATTCTTGACCGCAAAGAGTGTGGGCAGGACGAGCGTTCGGCAGTTTGTCAGATTAAAGAAGATTTTGGCGTGCCTGTGTTTGCCTTGGTGGATATTGATGACATTATTGCTTTTTTGCAGGCTAAGGGCGAAACTGAGCATTTGGTAAAAATGCAAGCCTACCGTGAGCAATCTGGCGTATGAGACTTGTTGTGAGTGATGAAAATTACCTACATATTGTAAAAGTTGGAGCGTTGCATGAAAAAACTTAACTTTCTTATCGTCATGGATGATATTGCAAGTATCAACTACAAAAAAGATACCACGCTTGCAATGATGTGGGCGATAGCCGAGCGTGGACATGGTTTGGCGTATTGTGGCATTTATGATTTGTGGCTTGATGAGGGTGGGTTGTTTGTGGATAAGCAGGATGTGCAAGTATTTAAAAATCCTGATAATTTTTATGAACTTAGCGATAAAAAAACCGTCAATGCCAGTGAATTTGACGTGATTTTGATGCGTAAAGACCCGCCTTTTGACATGAATTTTTTGTACGCTTTGCACTTATTAGAATATGCCAAACGTGCAGGCGTATTGGTGGCAAATGACCCAGATTCAGTGCGTGCGTGCAATGAGAAACTTTTTGCCACACAGTTTAGCGAATTTATGAGCCCAACCATCGTTACCGCCAAACAGTCGCACATTCGTTCATTTATAGATGAGCATCAAGACGTGATTGTCAAGCCGTTAGATGGTATGGGCGGTATGGGGATTTTTCGTCTGACGGCAAATGACCCAAATATTGGCTCAACCTTAGAAATGCTTACTCAAATGCAAACTTTGCCCATCATGGCTCAAAAATATCTGCCTAAAATTAAAGACGGTGATAAACGAGTGCTGATTGTCGGTGGTGAAGTGATGCCCTTTTGTTTGGCTCGCATTCCACAAGAGGGTGAGACTCGTGGTAATTTGGCGGCGGGTGGTCGTGGTGTTGCCATGTCTCTTACAGACGCTGAACGAGCCGTTGCTGAGAAAGTTGCCCCCATTTTGCTCAAAAAAGGCTTATATTTTGTGGGGCTTGACCTTATTGGGGGAAAAATCACTGAAATTAACGTAACCTCCCCAACATGCGTGCGTGAAATTGATGAACAGTGTGGCACAACCATTGCGGTGGATTTTATTAAATTTATTGAGAATTTGCTAAAATAATGGCTTTAAAATCAGCTTTGTCATAAGATATGACCCCATTTTATGGGGTTTTATTGATTAAAAATTCATCAATGTGTCAAAATATGATTAAATGTGAATGAAATTGTTAAAAATACATTGGCATGGGTTGATTTTTGGGGTAAAATTATCCATTTTTTTACGTCTGTAAAAATCATCCAAAGATTGCCATTTCGGTCAATCATATTTTAATTCGGAGTTGATAGCTTAATCAAATCTCAAACACGCCCGCTAACAGATTTTATCTGCCAAAAGTACGTTTGATAACAGTATTAGCACCCCAACGCCTTTTCTCTGTTTTGCGTTTACGCACGCTTTTGGAGGACTCTACGTTGAGTACACCTGTTACTACCCAAGCTGCAAAATTGCGGCGAAATCTTGGTCTGTGGCACGTCATCATCATTGGTTTGGCTTATATTCAGCCGATGACATTGCTTGACACTTTTGGTATGGTTTCCCGTGATAGCGGTGGACATGTGCCGATGTCTTATCTTTTTGCATTATTTGCCATCTTGTTTACATCAATCAG
>ERZ1023418.323-NODE-323-length-9535-cov-4.621414_pt1 | contig 9535 bp, 8 predicted proteins | sample MGYA00380511_ERZ1023418 | MGnify/ENA primary metagenome ERZ1023418 (study PRJEB33173, sample SAMEA4830370) | metagenome | study: EMG produced TPA metagenomics assembly of the PRJEB25223 data set...
AAGATTAGAGGATAAGCCATGCCCATTGACGAATTTATCATTAAAATCTATCTAATGGTAGATGACTATTATAAAAAGATTGATGACAATCAAATTATCCTTGTTCGCCTAGGTATCCATGGCGAACTGTTCTAATTTTTAAGCACACCTTTTTCAGCACGCTTTTTTTTCAGCACGCTTTGTAGTTCAGCTCATCTTGTTGGTTTTACAACGGCACTATGACTTAGAACCTGAATTCACAATAGACCATAAAAAAGACAGCCCAAGTTGGCTGTCTTTTCTTAGATTGATTTTTGAGGTTAAATCACTCCATTAACCCAACACTCTCATACGTTCACTCACAGGTTTAAACGATTTTTCGCCAGCTGGCTCTACAATGCCACCAAATGGCATTTGAGCAATCAATTGCCAATTTGACGACACATTGAATTCATTGGCGACTTGTTTTTCAAACACAGGAGCATAGTGCTGTAAATTTGCCCCAATGCCCATTTGACGCAAAGCAACCCAAATGGCGTACTGGTGCATGGCATTGGTATGCTCTGACCACACAGGGAAACTGTCTGCATAGGTTGGGAATTGCTCTTGCAATTCTTTAACCACTGTTTGGTCTTCATAAAACAATATCGTGCCTGCCGCTGCCCGAAAACTTGCCATCTTGTCTTTGGTGGCAGAAAAATCGCCATCACCGACAATCGCTTTTAGTTGAACACTGCACATGTCCCACAACTTTTGATGTTCTTCACCAAACAGCACTAAAATGCGAGTGGATTGTGAGTTAAATGATGAAGGCGTGTGCAAAATGGCGTGTTCAACCGCATCAATCACTGATTGTTTGGCAACAGGCAATTGATTGTTTAACGCATAAACTGTACGGCGATTTTTGTGGGCATCATGTAGGGCGTGTAGGCTTGCTGACATAGATTTCTTTCCTTTAGTTAAACTTAATGGGTAAATGGGTAATGTTAATATTTAAACACATGGTCATTGAAGTGAACAATGATTTTTACTGTGTTGGTTGCCAATAGTTGCTTACCAATAATTGAGTTGCTGCCTTTCGCCAGTACACTTACGCTGAAAGTTACGTACTGGGGAACTGTTTACAAAGTCCCAAGTTACACAGCACCAAGTTACACAGCACCAAATCCCAGCACATCAGCTAAACAGATTTATTTTAGTCAATGCTTGGGTTTTTCAGTGATGGTCATCATGTTTAATTGTCATCATGTTTAATGGTTAGATGATACCATGTTGGTGCTGACATCTCCACCTAAATCAAAACCACCTAAATCAAAAACACCTAAATCAAAAAATGATGGGTGGAAAATGACGCACGATAAGTTTAAATGAGTGCCTCAGGACATGCTTTCTTTGCGTATTTTTTTTGCAAATTTTTGTTTGGCATGCCTACGATTCTTGTGGCCATGCCACCACAGATACACACCTGTAACGGTCAATATTGCTACTATCACACCAAACACACTCAAAAATAACCGATACGCAATCGAATCACTCAGCGCCACATGAATGACAAACATTACCTCGTCCACCCGCGAACCAAAATTCGCATCCCAGCCAGCCGTTACCTTGTCGCCCATGCCAGTTACCGCATTGACGGTTACGCTAGATGCACCACGACCTGTGCCAAAATCCTCATTGGTGGTAAATCGGAGTTGCCACGCTTGTTCATCGCTCACCCAACGCAAACTAAGCGGTCTTTCAAAGCTTTTGCCTGTTTGTTGACTTTGGGTTTGGGCAATTTGAATCAAGGTGTCAATGGCATGATATTTATCAATCGCTAGGGTATTGATTGAATTGGATTGTACTTCATCAGATTGTACTTCTTGATATTTTTCTATTATAGGCTTGGGTGCAGGTTGTTTTAAGCCAACCACTGCTTGCATGACAGGTTGATATACAGGCTTGAGATTAAAACCCACACTTGACCACGCCACCATCAGCGATAAGCCCCAAAACCACAGCCCAAACGCATGGTGCATATCAAAATTAAGCTTAAATACGCTAGAAAATTTGCGAATTTTCCACGCCCGAGACCAGCGTTGAAACCAATTTTTGAGCCGATTTGGTTGTGATGTGGTGGTGGGTTTTTGCTTTTTCTTGGCTGGTCTGCGAGGAAACGTCAGATAAAAGCCGATAAAGCAGTTTATTGTCCATAACAAACCCACCATTCCCATCACGGTTTTACCAAAGTTGTCTAATAACAGGTTTCTATGAAACCAAAAAACTTTGTACATGGTGTTTTGCCATGCCCACATATTTTGGTTACGAGTACCGATGATTTGACCTGTATAAGGATTGACGAATACTTGGTTAAAAGTAGGCTTTGCTTGTGGTTGATTGGGTTTTTGGGGTTGTCTGTCCACGACAAATTTTACCGAGCGATTTGGCTTAATCTGCACAGGCATTGACGAGAATTTTTTATCAGGAAAACTTGCCACAACTTTGTCATGCAATACGGCAATTGGTAAAACAGCAGAATTACTGGGTTCAACATACGCCAAGCGTTGGTTAAACCATTCATCCAATGGGTCGTAAAAGGGCAGTACCATGCCAGTTATCGCCGTTATTATTAAAAATATCGCCGTGGCTAAGCCAATATAGCGGTGAATATGAATATTCAGTTCACGAAAGGTCATCAGCATCTCTGGGTCAAATATTTTTATACGATTTAAAACTCATAATTTAACCGTGCCATAAATGACCGTGGTGAGCCGGGCATACTGCCAGACCGCCAATATTCCGTGTTAAATAGGTTGTTGACTGCCAGCGTGGTACTCAGTTGCTTGTTAACTTGATAACCAAACATCGCGTCGACACGGGTAAAGCCTTCAATGTTGCTATCCACACCTGTTCTGGTATTATAATTGTAACGTTCATCTGAGTGAGTGACGCCCATTTCGCCATACCAAGTAGGGTTTGGTACATAACGTACGAATAAATTACCTTGAATATCGCTGGTGCCATTTAGATGTTTACCTTCAAAGATGGGGTTGCTTTTGTCTTCTTTGACTTTGGCAGACATCACGCCCAAAGAGCCACGCAGATACCATTTATCACTTAGTTTACCGACAGCACTTAGGTCAATCCCTTGAGATTGTTCTTCACCTCGTATCGCAAAGTCGAATGGGCGATTTTCGGGGTCGGGGCGATAGCGAATGTCATAGTGTGACAATTGATAAAGTGAGGCGGTGGTGCTAAGTTTACCATTCAACCAATCACTTTTTAGTCCGATTTCATATTGTTTATTATGTTCAGGAGCTTGATTGACTCTGCGTTGGTCACCGATGGTCACACCCAAATAGCCTTTACCACCATACGGTGAATAGCTTTTGGCATACGAGGTATAGAGAGTATGCTCTGGAGTAACATTCCAAACCAAGCCAACATTTGGGCTAAAGGCGGTATCATTGACTTTTTGTTTTTGGTGGGTGATATTTTCACTTTCAAAGCTGTAATTATCCCAACGTCCACCCAGCATGACTTTAAAATCAGGGGTTAAGCTGACTAAATTTTGAGCAAATAATGAATGCGTTGTCCCTTTATGGTGGTTATCGATGCTAGCAGGGGACAGTCGATGGGTATTTTTTATCCAAGTATTTGGCAAATAGGGATCAATCGTTACTGCGCCTGACCTTGCAAACAATAGCGGATTACGTTGTTCTTGCGAAAAGTCATAACCAAGTGAGATTTGATGGTCGATTTTCCCTGTCGTGGCAGTACCTTTTAACATCACACTTGAAGATAGGGTTTTATTTTCAGTTTGTTGCCACGCATAGCTTTGTCTAAGTCGATTATCGGGTGTGAGTGTTCCACCATAGTAATGGTCAAAGTCTTGATTGGCTTTACGATAGCCTGCCGTCCATTCCGCTGTCCAGTTTGGCGAAATATCATACGCCAATGATGAGCGTAAAAAGTGCAATTTATCAGTCACTTCATCACCATCATGGGCAAAACCTTTATCATAGCCAAGTTTTAGGGTGTCATATACTGATTTTTCTGGGCCACGGTCAGGGACACGCCATGCTTCATCGTAGGTATATTGCCCTTCCCAACGCAGTTTCTTATCATCTGAACGCCATATGATACTGGGTGAAACCATTTTATTTTTATATTCAATGCCTGACCGAAAAGAATCGCCTTGTTCATAATCGGTGGTCAAACGCACAGCAGTATTGGGATTTAGCACTTGATTGCTATCAAGCGAAATGCCCATTCTATCCCACGAACCACCCCGCACATTAACTGAGTTACGTTGGGCAAAATTGGCTTTTTTGCTGACCAGATTAATCACACCACCACCACGGCTACGCCCAAACAACACCGAAGCAGGCCCTTTTAACACTTCCACCCGCTCAATATTGGCGGTACTACGACGTACTTGACCACTAGATCGGATACCATCAAGGTAGATATCGCTGGCATCGGCAGAGAAGCCTCGAATGTTGATGCTTTCACCTCGCATATCGTAGGTCGCATCAATTCCTGCATTGCCTTCCACAATCGAGCTTAAGTCATTCGTACCATATAGCTTATTTTTTTGCACATTGATGGTCTCTATGGTTTGAGGCACATCTTTAACGGCCATCTCACCACGAGTGATTGACGCTTGATGATACTTGTTATAGCCAAGTGTCTGTTTTTGGTCAGAGGTGGATTCGATGATGATGGTTGGTAATGTGACTTGAAATTCTTTAGAAATGCCATTGATATCCATTTCGTCGGCAACCACTTCGGCATAAACTGTGGAACTGCCCATCAATAAAACCACGCTTAAACAACGAACCAACACAGAAAGTTTAAAAGAAAAGGGTTGGGAATAAGCACTCATCAATCAATATCCTTCATAACGGTAATGGGTGCAAATATTACAAGATGATTACTTAAATGTAAATAATAATAATTATTATTTTCGATAAGATACGATACGATGAATTATTAGCATGCTATCAAGGTACGATGGCATCGAATAAAAAATTATGGCACAGATTTATCTGATTTTTGTTTAATAGTATCAGTTAACAATGTCAGTTAACAGTATCAGTTAATAATTGATGCTTAATCACACTTTAAGTTTAATTACATTATTAAAATTCAATGTTAAAACCTGTTATTAATGACTAAATTAGGAATGACTATTTAGCAATGACTATTTAGCAATGATATTGACTTTCGTCCCTATGCTGACTTCATCAAACAACCGCATCACATCAGCGTTACGCATACGAATACAACCATGTGACATCGGCACACCCATTGGCTCACTGTCTGGTGTGCCATGGATATAAATATAGCGGGCGTGGGTGTCGCAACAACCCTGTGAGTTATGCCCTTGATTGATGCCTTGCTCACAGCCTGATAACCATAAGATGCGAGTTAATATCCAATCTCGCTTAGGTGCTTGCTCACCAAGCAGTTGTGTGTATGTCTCCCCTGTTGGCACACGCCCAACAAACACCGCATTCATCGGCTCGTCTGCTCCGATTTTTTCCGTGATGACGTGTCTGCCCAGTGGCGTTTGTCCACTGCCTTCAAGATTGCCAATGCCATTTTTGCCTGTCGAGATGGTAAACGTCTCTGTCAAGACATCGGATTGGTAAAGAAAAAGCGTTTGCTTGGCGATGTTGATGATGATGTGAGTCATGTCGTCTGATGTGTTGCATACCATATTGTTTAATTGTTTAATTGTTAAAAATCCATTGATAAATTAACATTCATCACTGAAACATTTGTCAATAAAGCTTAAATGATAACGCTTGGGTTGTCTATTGGGTCATAAATGCGTAAGATTATCATCAATTTTAATCATGATTTGATGCTTTTATGTCGCATTTATCTCCCACTCGTGTTTCTGTTTATGATTTCTTGTACCAAGATACCCAGCCTATCGTGCCACTGTTGGCAGATGCTACCCAACTGTCTCTGCCCCAAGCTCGACAAGGTCTGACATTGTGCTTACAATCATTTTGCTTTGGTTTGATTAAGGCTCATCAAGCCTTAGATGCAGACACCGTTCACAAACGTTTGTTACAACGTGCCAATATCAAAACCTTACGCCAATACAATGCCATGAACCTGCATACCATGCAACAAATCAGCCTTAATGTGCAGGGTATGGCAACCCTGTTATTTCACGGTGCAAACACAGCCTCTGTCATCAGCGATGATATTGCCAAACATCTTGCGACCAAACCACATCAAGCAGCAATTTTATTGGATTTGGTCATCGGTTTGGCACTCAGGGAACTGAGCATCATTGTTGATTATGCTCAGCTTAACAGTGATGAAATTGCCCAATGGTTGTCCCTACAGCCACAATTTTTGCAAGCCAAACGTTTTGCCATGACTGACGAGAAAAAAACAAATGTGGAAAAAACAAATGTGGAAAAAACAAATGTGGAAAAAACAAATGTGGAAAAAACAAGCCCCACAGTAACCACACAAATCGAGCAATCAGACCGATTAACTCAACAATCATCATCAGATAGCACCACACCCCCCACCATCGATGTCAAGCATTGGCAAACCCTATTGGCAATGACACTACCAACGCCGCCAACACCAACTGACAACACCCATACTGACAATTTCCATACTGATGGCTCAGCAAGCAATACAACAAACAACCTAATAACCAATACAAACAACAATACCAACCATGGTAACGCTGATAAAGGTCTACCAAGCTATGCCAAAGCCATTGGACGTACCCAAACACCCAAGGCATTGACAACCACATCGACAGCAAAATCAGCAACCTTAACAAACATGCCAACCACCACCAACCAACCGCCCTTAGTCACACAGTTTACCAGCATGACAGGCATTCACCTGCCGTATCGGCGTTGGCTATTACAATTAGCCCAAGTAACAGATGTTTATCTCAGCAGACAACGGCTAAAAATCAATGAAGAACCCAACATATCGCACTCTCGTCCTTTGGTGAACTTTGGGTTTTTGCAAGAAAACCGACCACTGGCCACCAATGAAACGCCATTTGAGTTTGATGAACCTGCACCCTTTTATAAAAAGCCAGTGATTTTACTGATTGTGGCGGTGATTGGCGGACTATTGTTATTAACAGTGCTAAAATATCACCATCAGCAACCTGCCCATCAACCATCTGCTCCAACCACACCAACCATTGCCCCATCACAAGACGTGGTGATTTTAAGAGTGAATGAAGACGACACACCTGAACCACCATCTGACCCAAAAGTTGATAAACAAACAGTCAATAACCAGACAAAAGAGACAAAAAAATAACAAGTAGCCCAAATCAATGCCCAATCAATGCAGATTCTTAGGGCATGTCCCTAATAACAATCCAGTGATTAAACAATCCAGTGGTTATTCAATGGCGATGGATTATCCAACACTTAGGAAACGCAACATCATGCCCACACAGACCCCAACAAACACAGCACAAACACCCAACCGCTTGACCATTATCCAACCTGATGACTGGCACATTCATTTGCGTGATGGCGATGCCCTTGCCACCACCGTGCCACACGCAGCTGCCACCTTTAATCGGGTCATATGTATGCCAAACCTTGTGCCACCTGTTAAAACCACACAAGAAGCATCTGCTTATCGTGAGCGTATCTTACAAGCATTGGCAGACAGCGACCTAAGTCCATCTCGCAAAAATGCCTTTAACCCGCGCATGGTGCTATATCTGACAGATAACACCGATGCCAAGCAGATTGCCCACGCTCATGCCAGCGGTGTGGTACAAGCAGTCAAGCTCTATCCAGCAGGAGCAACCACCAATTCAGCGGACGGTGTTACGGATTTAAAAAACTGCCATGCCGTGCTAGAAGCCTTACAAAAATACGCAATGCCCTTACTGGTACATGGTGAAGTTACGCATGGCAACGTGGATATCTTTGACCGTGAAGCTTGCTTTTTAGACAGTGTGTTATCGCCATTATTAAAGGATTTTCCTGAATTAAAAGTCGTGGTTGAACACATCACCACCGCCGATGCTGTTGAATTTGTCATGGCTCATGGTGATAATGTGGCAGCAACCATCACGCCACAACATTTGCTGTTTAATCGCAATCACATGCTGGTTGGTGGCATCAAACCCCATTATTACTGCTTGCCAATCCTAAAACGCCAACGCCATCAGCACGCCCTTATCAAAGCCGCCACCAGTGGTAACCCAAAATTCTTCTTAGGCACAGATTCTGCCCCACACACCACCAACACCAAAGAAAATGCTTGTGGTTGTGCAGGCTGTTACTCAGCTCCCATCGCCATATCACTGTATGCCAATGCCTTTGAACAAGCAGGGGCATTGGACAAATTAGAAGGATTTGCCAGCATTTTTGGGGCACTTTTTTATGGCTTGCCAGTCAATAACACACACATCACATTAATCAAATCACCCTTGACCATTCCTGAGCATTATCCCTATTTTGACAACAAAACCCTAACCCCACTATTGGCAGGGTCAATGACCACTTGGCAAATACAGACTGACAGATAATCCGACAGACCAGTTAAAAAACCAAGCAGACACAACGTAACAGGCACAACATAAGCAGACACGACGCATGAGTAACGAACCACAAAACCAAAGTACAAACGCATCAATGACAAACATTGCCAATCTTACCAAGCCCACCAAGCCTAAAATTGCCGAACGATTTCGCAACTTTTTGCCTGTGGTGGTCGATGTTGAAACCGCAGGCTTCAATGCCACAACCGATGCCCTACTTGAAATTGCCTGCCAGCCCATCTTAATGGATACTGATGGCAAACTTTATCCAAGCGATGCCATCAGTGCCCATATAAACCCTTTTAAAGGAGCAAACTTAGAAGCCAGTGCCCTAGAATTTACAGGCATTGACCCCAACAACCCTTTAAGAAAAGCAATCGCCGAAGACGAAAAAGTCGCCCTAAGACGTATTTTTAAACAACTCAAAGACATTCGCCGAGATAACGACTGTCGCCAATGTGTGTTGATTGGGCATAATGCCCATTTTGACTTAGCATTTTTAAATGCTGCCATCGAACGCACCAATAGCAAAAATCACAGTCCCTTTCATGCGTTTTCGGTGTTTGATACCGTAACTTTGGCAGGATTAGCATTTGGACAAACAGTCTTGGCAAGGGCGTGTGCCACTGCTGGTATTGAGTTTAGCAGTCGTGAAGCCCACTCTGCCATTTACGACACTAAAAAAACTGCTGAGCTATTTTGTTTTATCATGAACAGCTATCCGATGTTACCCATCATCAATAACAATTGTCAATGATGCCCCCAATGTCACCACCAAAAACCAACCAGAAACATAATCAGTAAAATATCACTTGACATCACTGGCAATGCTCATTAGAATACGCCCCACTTCAACATGATACGATACGGTAAAAGCGGCAGCAGCAGAGTAGCAGTATAGTATCATAGCAATTGAAGTTCGGTTCTTGCGTCCCGTTCGTCTAGAGGCCTAGGACCCCGCCCTTTCACGGCGGTAACAGGGGTTCGAATCCCCTACGGGATGCCAAT
>ERZ1023418.325-NODE-325-length-9462-cov-3.852025_pt1 | contig 9462 bp, 7 predicted proteins | sample MGYA00380511_ERZ1023418 | MGnify/ENA primary metagenome ERZ1023418 (study PRJEB33173, sample SAMEA4830370) | metagenome | study: EMG produced TPA metagenomics assembly of the PRJEB25223 data set...
GAGCATGACCTGACCGAGAACATCATTCACATCGTATTGGCACGCTTACCCAATGCCCCTGAAGGCACCAAAGGCATCTCATTGTTTATTGTGCCAAAGTTTTTGCCAGATGAAAACGGTGGGATTGGTGAGCGTAACGGCGTTACTTGTGGCTCAATCGAACATAAAATGGGCATTAGCTCATCTGCCACTTGTGTGTTGAACTTTGATAACGCCATCGGTTTTTTGATTGGTGAGCCTCACAAAGGACTAAAAGCCATGTTCACTTTCATGAACACCGCTCGCATTGGCACAGGCATTCAAGGCTTGGCACATTGTGAACTTGCGTTCCAAAATGCCCTACCCTATGCCAAAGAACGTCGCTCGATGCGTGCATTATCTGGCACGAAAGAAGCCAATAAACCTGCCGATGCCATCATCTATCATGCTGATGTCGCACGCATGTTACTCACCATGAAAGCCTTTGCCGAAGGCGGTCGCTCAATGATTTATCACGTTGCTCGCTATGGCGATAAAATGGCTGAAGGCATCGCCACAGGCAATGACAAAGAGTTTCACAAATGGGACGATAAATTGGGCTTTTTTACCCCTGTTATCAAAGGCTTTTTAACCGAACTTGGTATTGAAGCTGCCAAACATGGTCAACAGGTCTATGGCGGTCATGGCTACATCAAAGAATGGGGCATGGAACTGATTGCCCGTGATGCACGAATTGCCACCCTTTATGAAGGCACAACAGGCGTGCAGGCACTTGATTTATTGGGGCGTAAGGTCATCTTGCAATCCAAAGGTAAGGTGGTGCGTGATTACACAGCAGGCATCATGAAGTGGTGTGGCGAATATGCCTTAGATAAAGACATGCGTAAGTTTGTTTGGGCGTTGACCAAGCTATGTGCTGAGTGGAATACCCTAACCGTGCGTATCATGTTAATGGCACGCAAAGACCGTGAAATCATCTCAGCTGCCAGCGAAGACTATTTGATGTATGTTGGTTATGTGATGATGGGCTATCATTGGGCTCGCATGGCGGCCGTGGCATATGACAAGCTAGAAAATGGTGGCAGTGAATCTGCTGAGTTCTATAAAGCCAAAATCCAAACAGCAGAGTTCTATTTTGATAAAATCTTGCCACGCACGTCAGGGTTAGCAGAGAGCATGGTTGCCCCAAGCCAATCCATGACCGACATGGAAATTGACAATTATTCGTTTTATGATGAATAATGGGTTTTATGATGAATAATGAATTGTGTTGGCACATTCTTGTGTTGGCACAATCACAATAAAAACCCCAAGCGTTGGCTTGGGGTTTTTATGGTTTTGGATTGCTGGGGGTTGTTTGCCATGGCTTCTGATTTGATACGTGATATTGAGACAAGTAACCATTTACCAACTTCATCTTTCCTGGTGAAATGCCTTGTCTCAGGTTTTCCTGTGGCATTAGAGCTAAATACCGCACTGAATTTCAACGTATTTTCTTCATCTAAACGCCAACCACCGACATTATTCACCGTCAAACATTGATCTTTTGGCTCACCCACCATAAAGGGAATGATGGAATGATTAACACCATGATTGGGTGATAAAGCATCACCTGCTGCCAAATCATAACCTTGTACTTGGCATGAAGCGACCAATAGAACCTGAGAAATATTGTGCTTTGCACCAAGAATCGCATTATCTAATTTTATATCTCCAGTATGAATTGTTAAATTATTGGCAATGCTTGCTAATTGAGACTCGGTTGGGGAAGCAATGGCAGAACTGCTCATTGTCATCACGTTACCTGACGTATCATGATTACCTGTCGTCGTATTGACTGTATTTAATACTTGATTAACCGCCCCAAGTGCTTTGTTTACCTCATCAAAAAAACCAGCATTCGCATGGTTGCTTATGATAAGGACAGATAAAGCCATCATTAGTTTTAAAATATTCATAGCATTCCTTTATTAAATGTTTAAAATGTTTAGAAACCACAATTTACCATATCAAATCCTAAATACATTAACAATCAACATATCAAATCTGCAATTCACCAATATCCGCCACACTCAAAAACAGATTTCTCACCTGTTTAAGCAAGGCTAAACGATTGTTTTTTAAACTCACCTCATCGGTATTGACCATGACTGTATCAAAAAATGCGGTCAATGGCTCAGCAAGATTGGCTAAAGCGGTTAAAATGCCTTGATAATCAGCATTTTCTTGTAACGGTTTGGTCGCTGTTTGGGCGTTTTGTGTCGCTTTAAAAAGCTCTTTTTCTGCAGATTCGGTGAGCAGATTTTTATCAACCGTTTGGCTAATGTTGCCATCAACCTTGGCTAAGATGTTGCCCACCCGTTTGTTGGCTTGTGCCAAGCTTTGTGCTTGGGGCAAACGACGAAACGCCTGCACAGCACGGATACGCTCGTCAAAATCCAATGGCATGTGCGGATTTATCGCTTGTACTGATTGAATGGTATCCACCGCCACACCTTGGTCTTCATACATTGCACGGTAGCGAGCATTGATAAAGTCCATCACATCAGTGAACGTTTTGCCCAGATTGTCAATTTTATTGCCATAATTTTTTAGGGCTTGCTCAATTAATATCACCAAATTGAGCGGTAACTTTTTTTCAATTAAAATTCGCAAAATACCGATGGACGCTCGCCGTAAACTAAACGGGTCTTTTGAGCCTGTTGGGGCTTGCCCAATGGCAAAAATACCCACCAAAGTATCAATGCGGTCAGCCAATGCCAATGCTGTGCCAATGTCAGTCGTGGGCAGGTCATCGCCACTAAATTTTGGCAAATATTGCTCTTTGATGGCATCTGCCACCGCTTTAGGCTCGTTATTTAAGTGAGCGTAATAAGTGCCTGCTACCCCTTGTAATTCAGGAAATTCACCCACCAATGTGCTTGCCAAATCGCATTTGGATAAGATGCCTGCTCGAGTGGCATATTCTACATTAGCGCCGATTTGATTGGCAATAAAGGCACAAAGTTTGGCAATGCGTTCAGATTTTTCCCAAATTGTGCCAAGTTTTTCTTGAAATACTCGGTTTTTTAGATTTTCAGTCAGGGCAAATAAGGGTTGTTTTTGGTCTTGTAAAAAGAAAAATTCAGCATCAGCAAGGCGTGGGCGCACCACTTTTTCGTTGCCTGCGATGACTTGTGATTTGTCTTTGCTATCAATGTTACTGATAAAGATAAAATAGGGCTGTAGTTTGCCATCTTTATCGGTTAGGCAAAAATATTTTTGGTCAGCTTGCATGGTGCTGATTAGCGCTTCTTGTGGTACTGCCAAAAATCGCTTCTCAAAACTGGCTCTCATGGCAACAGGTAAATCCACAAGGGCGGTAACCTCATCAAGCAAGTCTGGTGGTACGATGGGCATCGCATTCACTTGATCGGCAAGGTGTTGTACTTGGTTTTTAATGTCAGCTTGACGTTGGTCAAAGTCAGCTTTGACAAAGGCATTATCCAACATTGCTTCATAATTATCAGCGTGGTCAATCGCCACACATTCAGGAGCATGAAAACGATGCCCACGGGTTTGATTGCCAGTTGGGTGTCCTTGAATGATGGCATCAATGACTTTGTCATCTGCCATTAATACCACCCACTGCACAGGACGGACAAATTCATCACGGCTGTCTGCTGAACGCATACGCTTGGCTATGGGCAGGTCATCTAAGGCTTTTTGTAATATGGTGGGTAATAGGTCGTTGGTGGCTTGACCTTGCACCTGTAATTCATGACCAACATAGTCGCCTTTATCGGTGTTGATGATGATAAGGTCATTGACATCAATGCCTAAGCCTTGGGCAAACCCTTGGGCGGCTTTGGTGGGGTTGCCATTTGGGTCAAACGCACCCTTGACAGCTGGGCCTCGTTTTTGTTCCACTCGGTCGGGTTGTTTGTTGCTGATGCCATGGATTTGTAGGGCAAGACGGCGTGGGGCGGCATAACTTTTGATGTTGTCAAAACTGATATTGGCTTCAGCCAACGCTTGGCTGACATTGTCATTTAACGCATCACGCAGTTGTCTTAGGTTTTTGGGTGGCAATTCTTCTGTGCCAAGTTCAAATAAAATCGTGGTCATGGTGGTCATTTATCCTTTTCATTACTTTTATGGCTTTACTTTTGTGGCTTTGCTTTTTATTGGGCTTTTTTGGCTTTCTTTGATTGCGGTTGATTTTATTATAACAAAACCATGATAAAAATCTGCTGATGTTTTGTTTGCTTATTGGCTTAAGCAAGTTTGTTAATCACCAAGTTTGTCAATCACCTGAGTCAAAAAACATGCTAAGATGATGACGCCCCAAAACAGCGAATACACACATAGATAAAACAGCCACGTTTTTAGGAACGATTATGATTTATGACATCATTGGTGATGTACACGGACAAGCCAATAAGCTGATAGGACTGCTTGGCAAACTTGGCTATCAGCAACATTTTTATGAGCAAAATGATGAACAAAATGGCATCACCACCCCCTATTATCAACCACCCGTGGGTCATCATGCTGTCTTTATTGGTGATTTGATTGATAGGGGTAAACAAGAAGTAACAACGCTACAGATTGCCTTTGCCATGAAAGATGCGGGGGTGGCGGACATCGTCATGGGCAATCATGAATACAATGCCCTTGCCTACGCCACCAAAAACCAAATTCACCATACTGACAATGCCAACAATGCTTCCAATGCCAACAACATTGACAATCACGATGGGGGTTATTTACGCTCACATTCGGACGTGCATCGTCGTCAGCATCAAGCATTTTTGGCAGAAGTGCCGTTTGGCTCAGATGCTCACGCTTATTGGCTGTCTCGCTTTTATGAGCTACCTCTATGGCTTGAGACACCACACGCCTGCTTTGTTCATGCGTGTTGGGATACCGACAGCATGGCGGTATTAACACCGCTATTGACCAATGACAACCGCCTTACCCCACATGCCTTACAACTGACAGGACAAAAAAACTCAATACAATACGATGCCCTAGAGCGTGTGCTAAAAGGGGTAGAAACGCCCCTGCCTGATGGCTTGTATCTGCTGGATAAAGACGGTGGCAAACGCCACAATGTGCGAGTCAAATGGTGGCTAGATGAACTTAACAACCGTCCCATTCATCAGATAGCTCACGCCCCTAACTTCGCCTTAGCCAGCATTCCCATTGATGCAATTAGCCCACCCATCGAATTTGGGTTAAAGACGGATAAGCCTGTGTTTGTTGGGCAATAATGGTAGAATGAAACACAAAAGCCGGTAAGTGAGCAGGAGGTGAGGGTGGATTATTCAGCAGCAAGTAAGACAGGGCATTTGACGTGTTATCAGTTTGACACGGACAATCCATTGCCATTATCAGCAGATAATTTTGTGCAATATCGGCAGGATTGATAAACAAAACACACGTTAATAAAATACACGTTAATAAAATACACGTTAATAAAAGTTAAAGCGTGTTACTCATTTGGCAAAATCAAGTTTGGCACAACAAGACTTCATGAGCCAAATCAAAGACACGCCCTAACATGACCTAAAACAATCTAAATCAAACAGAAACCAAACGCAGTTATTGCCCAAACCATTTTTGCTCAATTTGCTGATATTTGCCATTTTGACGAATGTTGGCCAGCCCCTGATTGATTTGATTTAGCAGTGCTGTGTTGTCTTTTTTTACCACAATGCCATAAGGGTCATCACCAAACTCTTTATCTATCATTAAGGCAAGATTTTTATCCGCTTGTTGCTGTTGATAATATTGCAAAATGCCACTGTCATGTACCACCGCATCGGTTTGATCATTGACCAAACTTTTGACTAAAGGGAACACCATGTCTTTATTTGTGGTGTCAATGCCCATCTCTTTCATCTCTCTTTCTTGTATTGTTCCTGCCATCACTTCTACCCTATAACCTTTTAAGTCTTTAAAGGATGTGATGTTGGCAAGCTCAGGTTGGGTTAGGGCTGCTTGGTATGAGACATAATAGGGGTTAGAGAAATTATGAATTTTTTGACGCTCAGGAGAAGCACTGATGTGGGCAATGGCAATGTCCGCTTTGCCTTCAGCCATGCTTGGCAATATCAATGGCCATGGCAATATGTCATAGGTAACAGCAAAGTGCTGATCTTGGGCAATGGCATTCATCACATCAATGTCAAACCCTGCTGGTTGTCCGCTTTCATCACGATAAGTAAAAGGCATGCCATCAGAATCGGTATAGACCTTATAAGTGATATCAGTACTGGAAGTATGAGTGGCATGATTTGGGTTGTCTGTCGTATCAGATGACGCATGCGTTTGCGCCTCGCCAGAGCCACTTCCAGAAACATTTTCAGAACCACCAGCAGGTGAACCACCACACCCTGATAACAGGCTGGCGGTTGCAAACAACAACATCAAAGATAATGGCTTGACTGAGCATTTGGTCAATGAAGATTTGCTGAAAGCACTTTTTGTTAAAACACGGCTGCTTAACACATTGAGAAGTGAAGAATGATTCATATTGCACCTTGATATTTATTGTTAAGTTTAATTTTCTTAATTATGAGCATTTTGCTGAATAAAATGGGCATACGATAACGCCATTATATTGATGAATAATGATGAATTTTGCCATTTTACCCAAACAGGTATCAAAAAGTAGGCTCAAAAAAAAGACAGGCCAGCACATGATACAATGGTGAAATGCCAACCACACCATACATCAACTGTCCAGCCTGTCTTGGCACAGTATAAAGAAAAGCGGCAAAAAAAGCCATGCTAAAGACCGCCAATGCTAAGATTGTATGTGATTGAATATGATGGTTTTTGCCTCACTTCAGACGTTAAAACAAATAAGATAAAACAGAGATGTAAGATAAAACAGAGATGAAACAGATAACATAAGACAGACAAAAAAGGAGCATCCACCATGAGAATACGCATCATCAGCATCGGACAAAAAATGCCCAACTGGGTAGAAACTGGTTTTAAAGAATACCACAAACGCATACAACCCATGCTCAGCACAGAGCTGATTGAGCTGGCTGCTGCCAAACGCCACAAAAATCCGTCTTTGGCAAATGTGGTTCAATATCGCCAAGCTGAAGGTGAAGCGATTTTAAACACACACGCCCAAGCCAGCCAAGAAAAACTGTGGGTGTTGGATATCAAAGGAACGATGCTATCAACAGAACACTTAGCCAGCAAACTGGCAACCGCCATGCAAGACGGTAACGACATCGCTTTGGTGATTGGCGGGGCGGACGGTGTGTCGCCAGAGGTGCTTGCCCAAGCGGATTTTAAATGGTCTTTGTCTCATCTCACTTTGCCACACCCAATGGTGCGAGTGGTGTTAATGGAACAACTGTACCGTGCCATGAGCATCAATCACAACCACCCGTACCATCGAGGGAATTGAACGGAATTGACATCACATAAAACGTTGAGCAAAATATCACACAAAGTTGCAACCGTGGCATTTTATCGTCGCTGACGATGATATAGGTAAGGTAAAAAGCAAGTTGCCAATGACCACACATCACAGCGGTGATTGAGCAAGAAACCCAAGATGGTCGCCATGCCACTGATGATGATTTTAATGCCAAATTGGCAAAATCTCGTTTGCCAACTGATGTGGTGTTTGACCAATATTGAGAATCAATTCAAAAGGTAATGGCATGAATCACAACAGCGACAAATCCACCCCACTTGGCATCAGTAAGCTGATACAAAGGCGTATCAGCTCAGCGGTGTTAAAGACCCTACACGCAAGCAACACGGTCAGTGAGCCAGACGGCAAACGAAACGGTGAGCCAAACAATGAAGCAAACGATGCGTCAGCCACATTGTCCACATCGCTCACTGAACAACAGCCACACGCCATTGATGTCAGCAGTCTGACCTCCTTACCAGCGGTATTTATCTCGCATGGTGCTCCAACATTGGCAACCGAGCAATCTGCCACCACCCACGCATTGGCACGAATGGGACAAAACCTACCTAAGCCTGTCGCCATTATCATCATGTCAGCACATTGGCAATCGCCCAAACTGGAGATTAACAACAACCCCAGCCCTGCCACTTGGCATGATTTTAGTGGGTTTGACCGCTCACTTTATCAGATAAACTACCCTGCCAAAGGGGCACAAGCCTTAGCAGAGACGCTCAGCGATGAGCTGGCAGGTGTGTTGGCAGAATATGGGGACGTGTTTGCCAGTGATTCTGATGAGCAAAAGGATAAAACACACGCCAACACAAAGGTCAGTACCAACCCTTTGCGCCCTTTTGACCATGGGGTTTGGGTGCCTTTGTTGCACCTATACCCGCAAGCGGACGTGCCTGTGATACAGTTATCACTGCCCACACACTTTGATTCTCATGCCTGCTACAAGCTTGGGGCGATGCTATCAGGTTTGCGTCATTTACAAATCTTGCTGATCGGTTCAGGCAGCATCACCCACAACCTAAACCATTTACGATGGCAAGCGGACACCGAAGACAAACTCGCCAAAGACTTTAAAGTATGGCTATTACGCCAGCTTAAAACCGACATCGCAAGTGCATTGGACTGGCAGACGTTTACGGATTATCAACAAGTACACCCAAGCGATGAACATTTATTGCCGTTATTTTTTGCGTTAGGAGCAGGGCAACGAGTGTCAGTGGTGCATGAAAGCATGATACATCATAGTTTGGGTATGGACATTTATCGGTTTGATTAGGGGTTAAAAACAGCTAATTTAAATCTATCTAAATCTACTCTATAATATAGGATTATGAATAGATTGATTGGTATTAACGAAGCCTCAAAACGACTTGGTGTCTCTATTTCAACATTGAGAAGATGGGACGAAACAGGTGTGCTTGTTAAGGCAATCTTAGAATGACCTGTATTCGTGGGCACATCATAGAGCTAAAACCTAACAACACCCAAGCCACTTATTTTAAAAAGGCTTGTGGCGTTGCCAGATTTGCCTATAATTGGGCATTGGGGCAATGGCAAAAGCAATACGAACAAGACAAACAATACCGTGAGACTTGCCAAAAATTAGGTTTAACCCTTGATGAAAACAAACTTCACAAACCCACACAAGGCAAACTAAGAAAACAACTTAACAGCATAAAAAGACAACAGTTCCCCTTTATGCTTGAAGTTACCAAATGTAGCCCACAACTTGCCATCATGCAACTTGGAGATGCCTTTAAACGCTTTTTTAAAGGCGAAAGCAAATATCCCCAATTTAGAAAGAAAGGCATCAATGACCGCTTTTCTCTTTCCAACGACCAATTTAAATTAAAACTTAAAAAAGACAAGCCTTTTATTCAAATCCCCAATCTTGGCTTGGTAAGAATGCGTGAACACTTACGCCATCAAGGTAAAATCCTATCCGCCAAAGTCTTTACAAAGGGCGGTAAATGGTTTGTGAGTATTGCGGTTGAATTGTCAGAAACAACCAAGCCTTTACCCAAAACAAATAAATCCGT
>ERZ1023418.327-NODE-327-length-9363-cov-4.635153_pt1 | contig 9363 bp, 8 predicted proteins | sample MGYA00380511_ERZ1023418 | MGnify/ENA primary metagenome ERZ1023418 (study PRJEB33173, sample SAMEA4830370) | metagenome | study: EMG produced TPA metagenomics assembly of the PRJEB25223 data set...
TAGATAATTATATTAAATTACAGGCAGACAAGCTTCCCCCATCTGCTTGGCGTACACATACCATTTATCCCAAGCAGTTGTTGGAGCAAGGCAGAGCAATGCCTGCCAAGGGAATGCCTGCCAGTCATTGGCATAAGACAAGTGTAACGGTTACTTTGTATATTGACGGTAATGGCAATATCAGTCAAGAAATTGAGCACGAACCTGTTAAAGTAGGCAATCCTTATGCTTAGTAGATGTCATAACATCATCGTCCACGCTGTTGCTGTTAATGAACATCATGGACAGTTTCACGGTCGCTCCATTTATAAAATCCTTGCAATTTACCCACCCTGCCACCATTAACTTGGTCATGACTCACAAACAAGAGAACACCTTTATGACTGACATTCCATTTGACCATGACCAAAAGTTGGCTGATGACTATGACGATAGCCAACAAAAAAATCCCCCCACCCATCTTCCGTTATTGGCACTGCGTGATGTGGTGGTGTATCCACACATGCAGATTGCTTTATTTGTCGGGCGAGCCCCATCAGTCAAGGCGATTGAGCTGGCTCAAGCCGAGTATGACGGACAAATATTGGTGGTGGCACAAAAAGACTCTTTGTCTGAAGAGATTGACCAAGATAACTTATATCAATATGGCACTGTGTGTCGCATTGTCAATACCATGCCTCATGACAGCGATGATAACTGCATCAAAGTGTTGATAGAAGGACAATTTAGGGCTCGTATCGATGCCATGTATGACCATGGTCATGTGTTGATGGCAGACTTTGAACGCCAAGACATCAGCATGACCATGAACAGCAATCAAAGTAGCAACACCAAACAAGCTTTGGTGGGCTTATTTGCCAGCTATGCTGAAGCAAGGCTTAGAAACTCTCGAGAGCTTATTCGAGTTGCCGAACGCATCGATAATTTGCTTGAGCTGATGTATTTCATCTCCACTCGGGTGGCAATGGACCTCAGTGATAAACAAATGTTCTTAGAGCATGATGACTTAACCGACCACATCAACACCTTAACCGAATATTTAATCAAACAAAGCGCTGAACAAAACATCGAACAAGACATTCAAGAAGCCGTGCGTCGGCAAATGGAAAACAACCAACGTGAATACTATCTAAACGAGAAAATAAAAGCCATTAAAAGTGAATTGTCTGACTTAAATAATGATGGAACATTTGACGCAGAAGATGACTTAGAAGAATTAGAAACTCGCTTAAAAGAAGCCGACTTACCTGACGACGTGCGTAAAAAAGCCGAACAAGAATTTAAAAAGCTCAAAATGATGCCACCAGCGTCCAGTGAGTCTTCAGTGGTGCGTAACTATCTTGAATGGATATTAGACACCCCTTGGAATACCGCCAGTAAGGTCAGCATCAATTTGGACAAAGCCCAAGACGTGCTGGACACTGACCACTATGGGCTAGATGATGTCAAAGACCGTATCTTAGAATATCTGGCAGTACAATCACGAGTAAAAAAACTCAAAGGACCTATTCTTTGCTTGGTGGGCCCTCCTGGGGTGGGTAAAACATCACTGGGTGAATCCATCGCTCGAGCCACAGGGCGGAAGTTTGTGCGTATGGCGTTGGGCGGTGTGCGAGATGAAGCTGAAATCCGTGGACATCGCCGTACCTATATCGGTGCAATGCCCGGTAAAATCGTCCAGTCTTTAGCAAAAGTGGCCGTTAAAAATCCACTGTTTTTGCTTGATGAAATCGACAAAATGGCTCAAGACTTCCGTGGAGACCCAGCGTCTGCCCTGCTAGAAGTGCTAGATCCATCACAAAATCACAATTTTAACGACCATTATTTGGATTTAGATTTGGACTTATCACAAGTCATGTTCATCTGTACCGCCAACAGCATGGATATTCCGCCTGCTCTGCTTGACCGCATGGAAGTCATTCGTTTACCTGGCTACACCGAAGAAGAAAAAGTCAACATTGCTGAAAAATATTTACTTCCCAAAGCCATCAAAGACAATGGACTAAAAGACGATGAATTGGACATCACTGGTGAAGCCTTACACAGCATCGTACGACGTTATACCAGAGAAGCAGGCGTGCGTAACCTAGAACGTGAGATTAATAAAATCAGCCGTAAGGTGGTGCGTGAAATGGTGGAAAAATACGGCAAAGCTGGTAAAAAACCCAGCAAAAAGCCAACCAAAACGCCGAACGAAGAGCAAGCATCTAAACTGGTGCGTGTTACTGACGACAACATCAATGAGTATTTGGGCGTGCATAAATTTGATTATGGTCTGGCAGAACAAGACGCTGAAATCGGGCGAGTTACAGGGCTTGCATGGACGCAAGTGGGTGGTGAGCTGTTGACCATCGAAGCCATCACCATGTCAGGCAAAGGTGAGCTTACTTTTACTGGCTCCTTAGGCGATGTGATGAAAGAGTCCATACGTGCTGCCATGAGCGTGGTGCGGTCTCGTGGCGAACTGCTGGGGGTAAGTTATGACACCTTTAAAAACACTGACATTCATGTGCATATGCCAGAAGGAGCAACTCCCAAAGACGGGCCATCAGCAGGCATTGCTTTGACCACCGCCTTAGTATCAGCAATGACAGGCATCGCCATTCGCCCTGACATCGCCATGACAGGTGAAGTGACTTTGCGTGGAAAGGTACTGCGTATCGGTGGTCTAAAAGAAAAATTACTGGCAGCACACCGTGGTGGCATCAAGCATGTGCTGATACCTAAATCCAATGAACGAGATTTGGCAGATATCCCTGATAATGTCAAAGACGGTCTGACCATTCAGCCTGTTTCCAGCATTGACGAAGTACTAAAAGTGGCTTTAGTCAGTTCCCCCAAGCCCATAAAACCTGCCCAAGTAACGATAGATGCCACACAGGATAAAGGATTACACAGTTAGGTTTTTATTGACAACATTCTGCCCATTAAGTATTTTCTTAATGGGTTTTTTATGTTTGGGTTTTTTATTTTTCTATTGTCATCATTACCATCATTTATCATCATGAATCACCGTCTGTTAATTCAATTATTAAATCAACATCTAAAAAACACAGCCAATTTATCAGTCATACCGCCAAACATTTGGCTCATTGGCACGTCCCATTGTCATCTTTGTGAGCTTGCCCAAGCACAACTTCAGCTGTGTCAAAAAGTCATTGTGTTTACTTATCAACAAATAGACATTGTTGATTTATTGAGCGTTGATTTATTGAGTGTTGATTTACCCAGCCAACTTGCCAATCCAAACAACGTATCAAGCAACCACTTAAATAACGACCCAGATGACAGTTTATATAACGGTTTAAATAACAGTTTAAATAACAGGCACAAACATAACCAACATGTTCAACCAGAACAACTGGCTCAATCCATTCCTATTTTGGTCAGTGAATCAGGCATGTTATGCCATCCATTTGGCATCTTAGACATTCAAAGATTACTGCTAAATTAAACAATTAAAATAAACGGCTGTTAAAATGCCACCCACAACTTTGATACTTTTGATTAAAATCAATCCATCAAAATCAATTAAGGACACCTCCATGACCACACTCACCATACTCATCACAGGGGCATCTAAAGGTATCGGCTTGGCAACCGCCAAACGCTTAGCAAAAAAAGGACACCACCTTGCCTTGTTTGACATAGACACAGACAGCCTCGCCACCATATCAAAAGACAAAACCTTTGCCAAACTCAACAAAAAACACGCCCTTATCACAGGCACAATGGACGTAACCAACCCAAATGACTGGGATAATGCCCTTGCCACAACCTTACAATCCTTTGGTAACATACATGTTTTGATAAATAACGCAGGAGTCATCATTTCAGGCGACTTACCTGACACCAAACTGACGCAACAGCTCAGCTTAATCGACATCAACTGCAAAGGTGTGATGATTGGTTGTCACAAAGTCGGCAAACTGCTACAAACATCACCAAGCCCTTATTCCAAAATCATCAATTTATCATCGGCATCTGCAATCTATGGTCAACCTGAGATTGCCCCTTACTCTGCCAGTAAGTTTTTTGTGCGTGGTTTGACAGAAGCTCTCAATCTGGAATACGAACCTAAAGGCATTAAGGTGATTGACGTCATGCCTTTATGGGTCAAGACTGACTTAACCGATGGCATCACCGTTACCAGCATCGACCGTCTGGGCTTACAGCTAACGGCAGATGACGTGGCAAAAAAACTGGCACAACTGTCCACCATTCCCAATCAAGACATCAACAAAGTGCATTATCCCATTGGTTTGACCAGCCATCTGTTGTATCAGCTGGCGGACATCATACCGTCGCCGATGGTGCGTGTCATCAATGGCAGGTTTGCCAGCCGATAGCAAGAAAGCTTATTTATTAATTAACATTTGCCACACAAGAATGACACGCCCAATGGCTGGTATTGATGGGGAGTTTATGGCATTGTATTTATGGCATTGTATTTATGGCATTGTATGTTGTGTTTTGATACAAACATTTCACCACTGTATTTAATTGACATTCACCACAAACCGTATTTACCACAAACAAAGGACATTTTTATGACCCAACATTTCAGTACCGAACAAGATGAACAAGGTCTCACCCCCATACACCGCCAAAACATGGACGAACAACGAGCCGAAGAAGTGCTGGTAGAAAACAGCTTAGACGATAAAGATTATCCCACCATTCATGATATCGCTGATGATGATGCAATCAAGCACAGCCATCAAACACCATCGTAAAGTTAAGTATTATTTAAATATTAATTTTAAATATTAATATTGACTAAGAATTAAGGCAACCACCCCACCCTGTTAGTGTCTGTTGCCAAGCAGACACATGAGGCATGGTCAGCTCTACCAATAAATCAATGTGAGCTTGGTCAGCATTCAGTGCAGGGATATAACCATAGCTTTGACCGCCAGCATGCAAAAAAGTGTGGCGATTTTCGACCACCAGTTCTTCTAATGTCTCTAAGCAATCTGATGAAAATGCAGGACTGATGATTTGCACCGATGCCACGCCATGCTGTCCCCATTCAGTCAACACCACATCGGTATAAGGCTTGACCCATTCCTGCTTACCAAAACGTGATTGAAAGGCACACAACCATTCTTCTTCTGATAACTGTAACGCCTGGGCCAATTTGTGCGCCACATAGCGACATTGTTTTGTATAAGGGTCGCCTTTGTCTTCGTTAACTTTAGGGATACCATGAAAACTCATGAGCAATTTATCTGCTTTGCCATGCTCAGCTTGATAGCGACGCACGCTGTCTGCTAACGCTTGGATATAGTTTGGGTGGGCAAAATAGTCTTTCACAAAACTGATGGCTGGCAGATGACGCTTACCCATGCCCCAACGAGCAACACCATCAAACACCGCCCCTGTGGTTGATGCCGAATATTGTGGATATAATGGCAATATCACCATTTGTTCAACCCCTTGCTCACTCAGTTCGTCCAATACCTGAGACAAAGCAGGATTACCATAGGTCATGGCAGCACACACTTGTACCTTAAACGGTAACCGCTCTGCTTGTTCATCAAACCGCTGTTGTAAGGCAGATGCCTGCTGAAACAAAATTCGACGAATGGGTGAATCACCGTCCCAAATACTGGCATAAGCCTGTGCCACTCGCTTAGAGCGTATCGGTAAAACAAATAAATTTAATATGATTGCCCACAACAAAGGCGGTATCTCAACCACCCTAGTATCCGATAAAAACTGACGCAAATAGCGACGCACAGCAGGAACAGTGGGCGCATCTGGTGTGCCTAGATTGACCAATATCACGGCAATCGTAGGGCGGTGGTGTGGTTTCATAATTCTCTCTTAATCATGCTTTTATGTGATTTGTTGTTTGTGCCTTTGCCAAAATTATTGGCAAACAATTTAACGCAGTTTTTTAACGCAGTTTTGCCAGATTTTGGCATTTTTAGTCCATGAAAACTTGGTGTTTTAAATTAGGGGCACGCCCTAACATTTTATTAAAACTTTGACAGTCTAAAACAAATTTTTACGGCTAAAACAAACGCTTTCAATAGGGATTTGAAGCGGGTTATGGTATCATGACCCATTGTGTTTTACGCATTTTTTCCGCCATTTGTCTGATTATCCAGTCCTATGTCCAACACTGCCAATGCCACTGATACGCTCAATGCCACCAACACTAAGACCAAACCGCCATTTTTTCCCAAAAACTCGGTAGGGCTTGTTAAGCCCATTACTTATCATTTTGACATGCCATTGACCTTAGTATGTGGTCGGGTGTTACCCGCTTATGACTTGGTGGTTGAGACCTATGGCACACTCAATGCGGATAAATCCAATGCCATTTTGATTTGCCATGCTCTATCAGGCAGTCATCATGCTGCAGGATTTCACAGCACTGATGATAAAAAAGCAGGTTGGTGGGATAATTTCATAGGCCCTAATAAAGCGGTAGATACCCAACGATATTTTGTGGTGTGTCTAAACAACATTGGCAGTTGCTATGGTTCAACAGGACCTATCAGCCCAAACCCTGATAATCTCGATGACCAAGGCAACCCTAAACCCTATGGTCCAGATTTTCCACTCATCACCATTAAAGATTGGGTGACAACTCAAGCCCTACTTGCTGACCGCTTGGGCATTGAAGTATGGCATGCGGTGGTGGGTGGCTCAATGGGTGGCATGCAAGCACTACAATGGTCGATTGATTATCCTGATAGATTGCGTCGCTGTGTCATCATCGCCAGCACACCCAAATTATCGGCACAAAATATCGCCTTTAACGAAGTGGCTCGTCAGTCTATTTTATCTGACCCAGACTTTCATCAAGGTCGTTATCTTGAAGCAGGCACTTATCCCAAACGTGGCTTGATATTGGCACGCATGGTTGGACACATCACCTATTTAACCGATGAAGCCATGCGACATAAATTTGGTCGAGAATTAAAATCAGGCAAGTTTTTATACGGTTTTGACGTGGAGTTTCAAGTCGAGAGCTACTTACGCCATCAAGGCGAACGCTTTAGCGAAAACTTCGATGCCAATACTTATTTACTCATGACCAAAGCATTGGATTATTTTGACCCAACCAATCAGACACTCAATTTTGATGATGCCAACAACCTTCATGATGATGGTCATCATGATGCTGACACACAAAAAAATGACCTTGAAAAATTAAGTCATCTTTTAGCAAATACCCAATGTCAATTTTTATTGGTCTCATTCACAACCGATTGGCGATTTACCCCAGAGCGTAGCCGTGAAATTGTCAATGCGTTAATCAAAGCCCAAAAACCTGTCAGCTATATTAATATTGATGCGCCATATGGACACGACTCATTTTTATTTGATATCCCCACCTATCACCAAGCTGTTAAAGGTTTTTTAGAGGCAAATCTGACACATTGACAATCGCATCACCACATCAACTTTAATCATATTAATTTTAATTTTAATGTTGTCATCACAAGGGAGTCATGGGTTGAACCAAATTCAATTAAATTTTTTTAATCAAACAGACATTAATCCCTTCACAATAAACCACTCATCTTATCATAAGCTTAAAGCGATTGATTTATTTGCAGGTGTGGGTGGTATTCGTTTGGGCTTTGAGCAAGTGTTTAAGGATAAAATTGAATTTGTTTTTGCATCGGAGCTTGATAAATTTGCTGGGCAGACTTATCACGCCAATTTTAATGATATGCCCCATGGTGATATTACTCAAATTGAAGCCAAAGACATTCCCCCACACGACATTATTTTAGCAGGATTTCCTTGTCAGGCATTCAGCGTGGCAGGATTGCGTAAAGGATTTGAAGATACCCGTGGCACATTATTTTTTGACGTTGTTCGAATTGCCAAACATCACCGTCCCAAGCTCATTTTTTTAGAGAATGTCAAAGGTTTTAATACCAGTACAATCAGTGCCAGATACCATAAAGATGGCTCAGAAATTCTGATTGAACAAGCAAATAAAAATCCACGCAAACTCACTCCAAGAGAAGCTGGCAGACTACAAGGTTTTCCTGACAGTTTTGTTATTCCAGTCAGTGATGTGCAAGCCTAAAAACAATTTGGCAATAGTGTGGTTGTACCAGTGATTTATGCGTTGGCTAATGAAATTAAAGAACAGCTATTTACTGACATATAAAAGGCATATGCCCATGCAGTTACCCAAAATCAATATGGCAAAAGATAAAATGGGTATTAATACCAAATTCATCACCTTACTGATATTTTTATAAAAAATCTAGCGACACAAGCCCACATGGATAAGATTTATCCTTGTAAAGAGTTAACCGTAGAACATTAGAAAGAAACCTTAGAAAAAATTTCCATCAAATCGATATGGGTATTTTATGCGTATTGACCACCAACTCGTTGAGCAATGGATAGAACCTAACAGCCGTGTGCTGGATTTGGGCTGTGGTGATGGTGCGTTATTACACTATCTTAAAACAACTCGCCGTATCATTGGTTTGGGCATTGAGCTTGACCAAACATCGATGACCGCTGGCATTGCTAAGGGACTAAACATCATTGAGCAAGACTTAAATGATGGACTGGCAAACTTTAGTGATGCCAGTTTTGATACAGTGGTGATGGCAAGGGCGTTACAAGCGGTAAAAAAGCCTGACCAGCTACTCCTTGATATGGTCAGGGTTGGTAAACAAGTCATCGTTACCTTTCCGAACTTTGCCTATTGGCAAAACCGCTTTTTTTTGGGCATCAAAGGCATGATGCCCATGTCAGAAGCCCTGCCCCATGCGTGGTATGATACACCAAATATCCATCTTTGCACTTTTAAAGACTTTGAAAACCTATGCCATGATAATGATCTGATTATTTTAGACCATGTGGCAGTCACTGATTCTGCTTTTGGGCAGTGGCAACTCATTGATAAATTCATCAAAAAGTCCCCAAATCTGTTGGCAGACGTGGCGGTGTATCGAGTTGCCAAATATTGACTTTTATTGGCTTGCATTGGCTTTTATGAATTGTCATCTCCCTTATTACTTTCTCCCTGAAAGGCTGACAAAAAAGGGGGTTACTCCAGCCAAACCGCCAAGCCCAAGCAATGTTGCTACTGACAAGAGTAGCAAACCAGATGATAATATGAATACAAAGCCAAATCACAACACGCCATAATTGACCATGGCGGTTGCTACTTTGGTAAATCCTGCAATATTTGCTCCTTTTTTATAGTCAATGCCACCTGTATCAGTCTTACCATACGCCACACAAGCATCATGAATATTTTTCATGATGCGTTGCAACTGAGTATCCAGCTCATCAAAGCTGGCGTATTGGCGAGCTGAGTTTTGAGACATCTCAAGACCAGACACCGCAACACCACCAGCATTAGATGCT
>ERZ1023418.328-NODE-328-length-9345-cov-400.024004_pt1 | contig 9345 bp, 12 predicted proteins | sample MGYA00380511_ERZ1023418 | MGnify/ENA primary metagenome ERZ1023418 (study PRJEB33173, sample SAMEA4830370) | metagenome | study: EMG produced TPA metagenomics assembly of the PRJEB25223 data set...
GATAACTAAATTATAAAAAGTCATAGAATGAATAAATCCGCCCATGTTGTATCATAGGCGGACTGTTTTTAGGCTTATTAGACTAATAAATAATAATATATATAATATAGAATATCTTAATAATATTTCAGATATATATAATAAGGAAAGGGGAAATTAAAAAAGCATTTTATCAAATAAAATAAATCGCCATAAATCCGCCTATTTAGATAACAACCGCCACGCCTGCCATTTGCCCAGCACCAAAACAACCCCAGCAAATCCAAACCTGCAACCGCCCACCCATTAAATTTAGCTTATTCGCTTGGCGTGTCGGCACACAATCACACAAAGACATACCAGCACCAAAAACAACATAAAGTTATAAAAAACTAGGAAAATGGGAAAATGGGAAAATGACACTAGCAAAGCTATATATAGCAAGGCTTTCCCTATTTTCCCCTATTTTGGGCAAATAGGAAAATGGGGAAAATAAGGGGAAAATGGGCAGTTATCACGCCTGCCATGATGCCACCAGTGGCATGATGGCTAGTACTTTCCCCCATTGCCTAGGACTAGCAATATGCTAGGCGGTCATCTAGGCAGACTATCCAGCATTGGCATAATGATGGCTGGTATTAGTGCTGGTACTGGCATAATGATGGGCGGTGCTAACTATCCAACCATTAGCCAAAAACAACATAAAGTTATAAAAAACTAGGAAAATGGGGAAAATGGGAAAATGACACTAGCAAAGCTATATATAGCAAGGCTTTCCCTATTTTCCCCTATTTTGGGCAAATAGGAAAATGGGGAAAATAAGGGGAAAATGGGCAATTATCACGCCTGCCATATCGCCACCAATGGCATGATGGCTAGGCTTGGCAATATGCTAGGCGGTCATCAAGGCAGACTATTTAACATTGGTATGGTGATGGCTGGCGATATACTAGCAACCGCCACGCCTGCCATTTGCCCAGCACCAAAAACAACATAAAGTTATAAAAACCTAGGAAAATGGGGAAAATGGGAAAATGACACCAGCAAAGCTATATATAGCAAGGCTTTCCCTATTTTCCCCTATTTTGGGCAAATAGGAAAATGGGGAAAATAAGGGGAAAATGGGCGGTTTTTTGGCGTTTTGGGCTGGATTTGTGGAAATGGGTGGGGGATTGTAGATTATTATAGATTGTCATCATCTAATTAGATTGCTATAATCTAAGATAAACTACAAAATAGGATAATCCCCATGCAAGATATTTGGCACTATCCAAGAGCTGAACTAGCCCAACAGGTCATGGGCTTGTTTAATTCCAATTTATCACACGCCTTAACCTTTTTTGCACCAAGGCGGAAAGGCAAGACCGAATTTTTACTAAAAGATATTAAGCCTTTAGCCATTGAACAAGATTATCAAGTATTTTATTTCAGCTTTTTAGACAGTGGCGAACAAGCCCAAAAACGCTTTATTTATGAGCTTACAGCCTTTGGACAAGGCAAGATAGGCAAAGCCATCAATCAGCTATCTAGCGTGGAAATACAGGGCTTTAAGGCTGAATTACAGCACTTACAGCATGATGATGTATTGCACGCATTGAATGCCATTGCCAAGCAAAACAAACGCACCCTTTTACTACTGGATGAAATTCAAGCCTTGGCAGGCGTGGCATATTATCCAATTATAGCCAGCCTAAGAACCGCCCTAGATACCAATAAAGACAAAATCAAGGTAATTTTTACAGGTTCAAGCCGTGAGAATTTACGCCTAATGTTTTCATCTGCCCAAGCCCCATTTTTTCACTATGGGCAAAATGTAGATTTTCCTGACTTGCCAAAGGCTTTTACTGACCATTTGGCAGATACATTTTATCATACCACCAAACGCCAGCTTGATAAGGATGCACTATGGCAAGCGTTTATTGAATTGAACAAAAGCCCCCAAATGGCTAGGGCTATGATAGAGAAAATGGCACTTAATCCAAATCTAAGCCTAGATGATGCCAAGCAATTATTGATTGATGATACAGCACAATTTAATGAGTATTTGCCCACCTATCGCCAATTAACCGCCTTACAACAAGCGGTATTGGTGTTAATCGCCATGGGAGAAAACCAGCCATACAGCCAAGCCACCAAAGATAGGCTGGGCAAAAAGCTAGGCATAGAGATTACCACGCCTGCCATTCAATCCGCCATCCGTTCGCTATCTAAAAAGGGGCTGATATTCAAAAAAGACAATGGCGTATATGAAATTGATGACCCATTTTTTAATCAGTGGGTATTAGATAATTAACCAATAGACTAAATTTAACCGTTTGCATGGCTAGGATAGCTACCAAAAAAGGCGTTACCATCCACACCATAACGCCAACGCCATGTACTCTATATATCTTTGGTGTGGTTAGGTGTGGAATATGCAAGAGTTTTATAACTTATCACAGGCTTGCGATTATCTCAACGAAAATTATCCATCAGTCAATTTTAACACTCAAAAGCTATTGCATAAAATAGCAGAACTTGACACGCCTGCCTATTTTTATTTTAGCGGATGCCACACCCTTGCATGGTATAATACAAATTTTATTGATGATAGCCTAACAGAAACCGAAAAACACCAAATAGAGAATGCTATAGAGCGTATTTTTAGTGCATTATTAGACCCCATTACCTACCACGCAGGCTTATTTTTTCAGCTATACAAAATAAATTTACAGCAAATTTTACTAAAAGGATTTACAGAATTGGATGGGCAAGGCATGTATGATTTTTTGGAATACAAAGTAAATGGCGATTGCTTTTGTGGTGTTGCCATCCCCCCTGATTTAAATAAAAACAATAATATCAATACTTTTATTAAAGACATTTTAAAAAAAGATGGTTTGGATGTTGATTTTTTTCTATCAGATTTTGAGATACACCCATCATTTACCCATCACAAGCATTTAGATGATGATATTACCCAAAAAATTGCCAATATCAAAAGTCTGCCAAATGTGATAAATATTGAGAGTGTGGAAAGCCTAAAAAACCCGATTGGGAGGAACAGTATTTATGATTTGGTACCAGCTTTTCGGCTAACTATTGATGATTTAACCATTTTGCACAATGATTTGATATACATAGGAAATCATATTACAGCCAACCAGCAACAGATAGTCAGCCTAAAAGACCAGTTGGAACAAAAAGAGCGGGAAATTAACGCATTACAAGCCCAAATTGACCAGCAAGTAACCGCCACGCCTGCCAATTATGCCTTGTCTGCAGAAAATTCAAGCTATACAACGCCCTTTATTGATGCTTTAAATGCGGTGATACAAGAATTTTGGATAAACTACCAAGAACACAATATTCCACCCAAACAAGATATAGTTATTAGATGGATTATGGAACATTACAACTTGTCAAGAGCAGGGGCAAAGGCAATAGAACAAGTAGCACGCCCAGCCAAAGCAAAAACAGGCGGAGTTAAAAGCCTGCCATAAATCATAAAATATTCAATCAAAAGCCCTTGAAAATTCAAGGGTTTTTTGTTTTTTGAGTTTAATTTGTTTGCCATTAGCCAATGCCATTAGCCCTTATGGTATTGAATAACCCCATACCCTGCCTTGTATCATATCCCCACACTGCCAAGCATGGCATGACTTTAACCAGTATCACCAAATGGGGGATATATATGACCTTAACACCTATCAGAGTAACCAAAAAACAAGCGTGTGAACTACTAGCCATTGGGCGTGAAAAGCTTAGAGCGCTGGTAGAGAATGACCCAACATTTCCTAGACCTTATAAGACAGGTAATAAAATGCAATCATCTGTTTATTTTGATTATCAAGCATTGATTGATTGGCATAAAGCACAAGGGGGCAACGCATGAAACCAGCACCACTAACCCAAAAACACAAAAAAGCCTTATCCGCCACGACCAAACGAATGTATGAATACCTGCTACAAGGCAACAGCCTAACCGCCCTTGATGGGGTGCAATTGTTTGGGTGTCTATGCACCACCCAGCGACTGGGTGAACTTAGACGCATTTATGGCGTACCTATCTATGGCGATTATTTCTTTACCAGTAATGGCAAACGCCTAAAACGCTATTACCTAGATGCGGACTATATCAAACAGCATCAAAATAGCGAAAACCGCCCATGGGATACCAGCCAAAACACCAATCCAGCCAATGACCAATAGGGGGTAATCATGGCAAATCAAACCATCAAAGTAAACCCTATAACATTATTTTTTAATGAACATTCTGTAAGGGTGTTTAAAAATCGTGATGGCTTTATTGTCTTTGTAGCAAAGGATATTAAAAAAATCTTTGGGGATAAAGCTTGTAAAGAATTACCATCATATTACCGCCCATACTATACAGACAGCAAGGGGCAGGGCTTGGAGTACTATTACTGGCGTGATTTGGTGGAATTATACGCCTTGCAAGTGCTACACAGCCGCCGACCATCCCCCAAAGCTTATTACTTTATCAATAGCCTGCATGATGAATTTTTACATACCATCATGGTACAAAATATGACCAAGCTTGATGAAGTCAAAACTCAAAAATGTATGGATACCATTTGGCAATTAAAAGAAACTGGACGATAGCAAAAGCCCATTACAAGCGGTGCAGGCGTGAACTGGTACAAAGACACCGCCCACGCCTGCAACAGGGCAAAAAACGCATAAAAACCGCCCTAATGCACGCTTATCACAGCAAACACCAATCCAGCCAATGACCAATAGGGGGTAATCATGGCAAACCCAAACCAACAATCCATTTTATCACCACAAATCCAAAAACACCGCCAAACTATGTGGCAAGTAGAACCCTACAACCGCCATGGCAAACGCCTAAACCAAAACGCCTACTTAGATAAGCTAATACACCATGCCAAAAAAGCGGAATTGTCTTTTGTGGGGGCGTTAATTTATTGTCGTCAAATGTGCATCAAGCATGGCTATCCCACCGCCTTTTAGTGCGATTTTAAGCGGTGCAGGCGTGAACTGGTACAAAGACACCGCCCACGCCTGCAACAGGGCAAAAAACGCATAAAAACCGCCCTAATACACGCTTATCACAGCAAACGCCAATAAAAAACCCTTGCACTGGGCAAGGGCTGATGATGAAAAACATGGCGGTGGCGGACTGCTGGAACAGCCCACCACCCCCACGACAAGGTAATTATATCATGAATTTCACTATTTTTAAGCAATTATCTCAATTTTTGCAAAAATCGCTTGAATTTTTTGCTTGGCATAGCGATAATAACGCCACTACTAAATTCCAAGCGGTACAGCCAAACCGTCATTCTTTGGCTATTTTTACGCCTACTGTTAGCGATAACAGCCCCACAAGCGTAAATATATCGTCATTACAAGATACAGACAGTATCACCAGTTATGGCGGGTTGATAGGGGTAAATACAAGACCGAAAGGAAATAGCCCCAGCCATCTTGGAATGGTAGTTGAGACCTGCCACCCTATTTTTGGGTGGCGAAAACTAACTAAATTCCAAGGAAACCCACGCATGAATAAGTTTTTATTCACCCATACCATTTCAAACACCATTAGTAAATTTTCCATCTTTACCCCAGTAGAAAGCCTTGTTTTAGGCTTTGTGCTTGGCTTGCCCATTGCTTGCCTTGTGATTGGCGTTTTAGCAGTCATGGGGGTGTAAGATGGTGCATTTTGAAATCTATTGCAAGGAATTGGATATTTTGCAATTGTTTAGCCAAGAATATGATGCCATAAAACGGTATTATCAGCTAAAACAGGCTAATCCAACGGCGGATATAAGATTATCAAAAATCACACGCTTAGTTAAGGAGCTTAACCCTAAGCAAGTGGGCTATATTTTATCCGTCCCAAAGCTTGGCATTAAACGGATTTTTGATAGCCAACGCCAAGCCGTCAGCCTAGCGGAACTTATCGCCAAGGACTATCCAGCCACACCCATCAGTATTGAGCAAATGCCACGCTAAGGCACACCAAAAGGCGGTTTTATTTTAAACAATGTCACCGCTTAGGGATTTTTTACCCAAAATTTGGTAAATCAGCGGTATTTATTCAATAAAACTTTACAAAATTAGGAATATTTTATGAAAACTCAATCACAGCATACCACACACGCCACCAGTAGTATGACCGAAATTAACGGATTATCACAAAAGCCCGAAACCGTTGAAATTGAAGTCCTTGATATGGCGGATATTGTAGGCTTATTACTATTTCTTAGCAGTGAATTAGAAGACATGATAGAACTGATTAAAATATTGGTAGATGGCAAAATTTCCGCCCAGCTTGAAAATAGCCAGCGTTTTGCACTTGCCCTAAGTGTCATCAATAAGGGCGAATATTTGGCAGATTTGGCTTTTAGTGATGCCAAAAGCCTAAGTGAACGAATACAAGGCACACAATCACACAAAGATTTTTTCGAAAAGCTAAGCCGTGAAATGCTAAAAAAACAAGAAATTTCACTTATCAATAGCGATAAGGGGCAATCATGACCAACCACAAACCAGCCATCATAAATCCAGTAATGGGGCAATCCGCCCCATTCACCCAACACCAGCAGGCAGGCAACCGCCACCCAGCAAACCGCCACCGCCACACGCCCAAAAAACCACGCTACGCCCATAAGGTGCAACAGCAAAGATACCAGCCAAGCCAGCACCGCCCCTAAAACCGCCCAAAATAGCACAAATACAGGGGCAAATAAGGCAGGCTTTGGCATTGGTGGTAACCATAACCAGCCATCACGCCAGCACCCAGCCAAATCCCATCCAAAACAGCGTCAAAGAGCGGATTTGGCACGCCTGCCAAGCCCGATAGATTTTTATCATACTTATGGGCTAACACTGAAAGGTGGTGGCGTATGGCGTATGGCGGTTTGTCCTTTTCATGATGACAGACACCCCAGTTTATCCATCAATACCGACCATGGGGGCTATATCTGCCATGTATGCGGTGCCAGTGGCGATATGGTGGGCTTTTATATGGCACGCTTTGGGGTGGATTTTGTGCAGGCGTGCAAAGAGCTGGATTTATACCGCTAATCACGCCTGCCAAGCCAAAACCGCCTCTTTTAATTTTGATGATGAATGACTAGGAATAACAACAATGTACAATCTAAACGACCTAACCAATATCGCCAAAGGCTTATTTGGCAAACTGATAAACCAAGGCTTTGACGCCATCACCATTCACCAATACACCGATACACAGGGGAGTACGATTTACGCCAAAGCACGCCTAAAAAATGCACAAGGTAAAAAACATATCCGCCCATTCTTTTTTGATATGGATAATCAGTGGAAAATGGGCGAACCCGTTTTTACGCTCAACCAAAAGCCCTTGTATTACTTGCATAAGCTTAGCCAAGCACAAAGCGTATGGATTTTTGAAGGTGAGCAAAAAGCGGATTTGATGGATAATTTGGGCTACACCGCCACCACAACAGGCGGTAGCAACACCATTATCACCCACGATTTACAGCCCTTGGCAGGTAAAAAATGCATATTATGGCGTGATAATGATAACGCTGGTATTTCATGGCTGGGTACTTTTATTCAAGCCTTACAAGTATTATCACCACCGCCCACAATCCATATTGTTGATGTAGATAAGCTGGGCTTGGTAGAAAAAGGCGATATTGTCGATTATATGCAAGAGTGCGATTTTGCTACCATGCAAGCCAAATTACAGGCTTTGCCAATGCTGGATAATGACCACCTAAGCCAGCTATCACACGCCACCAGCACCGCCAAAACAGCACAAAACAACCAGCCAGCAACCGCCACGCCTGCATCAAAACAGGATGAACCGTGGGGCGAACCGTCGCCGTTAGACGACAAATACCACAAAGAAAATGATTATCCACTTGATAGCTTTGGTAGTGAATTAGCGGGTGTAATAACCCAAATCGCCTATTATGCACAAGTCCCCTTGGCGGTAGCTGGTCAAAGTGTGCTTGGCGTGTTATCTGCCATTGGTCAGCGTATGGCAAACGCCCCATTTTTAAACACCCATATCCCTGCCAGCTTGTTTTTAATCACCGAATTTCCCAGCGGTCAAGGTAAATCACAGGCGACCAAATTGGCTAATTATGAATTGGCAGAATGGGAAAAAGAAAACTATTTAAACTATTTGGCAGTACTCAATGACTGGGAACGCCAGCCACCAAAAGAAAAAGCCAATAACCCAAAGCCAAAAAGCCACACTTACATGGTATCAGATGGCACGATAGAGGCGGTTACAGATAAGTTTATTTTGGATGAACAAAAGGATGTTTATTGGAATACGGATGAAGCTGGGCAATTTTTTAATGGATATAGTATGAAATCTGATACCGCTGGTAGTAGCATTTCAAGCCTAACTAAGCTTTGGGATGGTAGCCCAGTTAGTAAAATTAGAAGTCAAAGGGGCAAAACTGGGCAAGATAGAACAAATGCCTATGATGCACGCCTAACGCTGGATGTTATGGGGCAACGGGTAATATTAGAACCAGCTATGACAGACCCAGTATTAATTAATCAAGGCTTTTTACCTAGGGCGTTACTGGCTTGCCCAAAGAGTTTCCAAGGCTACAGAAAATATAACACGCCCGAACGGATGACCGCCAGCCCAAGCCAAGATTGGCAATTGGTGAAGTATTATCAAAAATGCAGGGATTTACTTATTGGTAAGCCTGCCAAGCGTGAAAATATGCCATTTAAAGACCAAAATGCAAAGCAAGCCTTAGCGGACTATATGCAAGATGTAGAAAACAAGCAACGCACTGGCGAACCATACGCCCAAATCCCTGCATTTGCTGGGCGTATGGGCGAAAATACCGCCCGTATTGCTTGCCTGCTGGCATTATTCCAAGGTGAAAAGACGGTAAGCAAAGACCATATTATCAAGGCTAGTAAGCTGGTGGATTTTTCTATTGCAGAACGCTTGAAATATTGTGATATTGTGGACGACAACAAAGGTGATGCAGAGCTATTAATAGATTGGCTTATTAAGCGTGCTAAGATGCACAAAAAATCCAGCTTTGGTTATTCTGAAGTGCAAAGCACCATTAGCCCAAAAGTACTTAGACAAAAGGCGGTTTTTGATTTAGCAATAGATTATTTGCTAGAAAAACAGCATATCCGAATAGCTTATCAAGATGATTGTAGATTTATTGAGATTAACCCTAAGTTATTAACCGCCTAAGCACAACCCCACCATCCAAAGCCCTTGCATACAATGCAGGGGCTTTATTTTTACCATGCTACCGCCAGCACCGCCCATCATTATGCCAATGCCCATCATCATGCCATTGGTAGCGATATGGCAGGCGTGATAATTGCCCATTTTCCCCTTATTTTCCCCATTTTCCT
>ERZ1023418.330-NODE-330-length-9307-cov-4.732923_pt1 | contig 9307 bp, 8 predicted proteins | sample MGYA00380511_ERZ1023418 | MGnify/ENA primary metagenome ERZ1023418 (study PRJEB33173, sample SAMEA4830370) | metagenome | study: EMG produced TPA metagenomics assembly of the PRJEB25223 data set...
GGCTTGACCGTCTGGGAGCAGGAATCCCCGCACTTTAGGGCGGGGAGGAAGTCAAGTGTAAAGATTTGGTGTTTAATCGTTTATCTAAAGACTGCTGATAAAAAAAACCTTTCATTTAGAAAGGTTTTTTACCCATTGACTGATTTACTGATGACATCAAACGTTTACTGTATGACGCTTTGTCATCAATATATCATCAATGTGTCATCAATATATCATTAATGTGTTTCACGACGTGCCACTAATGGTGATGTCAAGCGATACTTGGTCGCAGCATTTTTTGCGCCTGTGATGCTCATCACAAAGGTTAAAATTGTGCTGATCAACCAAAATAAGCCACCATAAAGAGCAGTTTTACGTGCAGTGTCTTTTGCCGTTTCAATCGCTTGAGACACTTCTGCTTTGGCGGTGTTAATTTTTTCTTCTGTGCTGACACGCACATCGTTATAAGCTTCCACTGCCGTTTGACGTACATGCAAGGCCTTTTCTTCACTTAAGCCTTGTGCTTGTAATTTGGCAATCAATTCATCACCTTTTAGCGTCTCTTCGATAGACGCAGCACGAGACTTTAGATGCTCATCAAGATTCTGCCATGTGTCAATGTTTGTAAAATCCATTGCCGATAGGCTTTGTACTTCACGATTAACCATTTGCTCAATCACACTGGTGGTGGCATCAATCTCAGCATTATCAAGTTCGGTATTTTTAGCAAGCCAGTTTTGAATGTCTTCACGGCTAACCTTACCCATGGCACTTTGATAAGCAGATTCAATGCGAGAGCTGACTTCATTATTTTGCGTGGCTGCTGTACCACCTGCCACTGCCAAACCACCCACACCACTTGCAACTGAACCCACCACACTGGTCGCACCCGATGCTGTACTGGCTACGGCACTTGATGCCCCTGATAAAATATTGGTGGCACTGTTCATCGCACCATAACTGGTCAACAGCACGATACAGGCTGCTGTTAACATGCCTGTTAGTGCAGCATCTTTTGGCAAAATATCTGTGCCATCGCCAAACAGTGCTTCAGGTGCAGATGCTTTGACAGCAAAAAAACCTGCCACATAAGCACTAATCAATGCCGTGATAATGGCATAAATGCCAGCAGCAATGCCTGCACCACGCAAATCAAGGCTTAAAAAAGACCCAACGATAAGCGATATTGCAAGCATAATCATCGTTACCACAAGTCCCATAATAAGACCTGCAAAAATACCCCGCCATGATGGGCGACGTGCTGGAATGGTCTGTATACTCATATGTGATCATCCTTTTGATTGTTGAGTGACGTACTTCCCTTGCTCAAGCAAGGAGCTTCCTACCGCTAGCGTCTGACGTTCCAGACACAAAATACTCTTGGCTGTATTAAGCCAAATTAAGCTACATTGACATCTTCTGTCATGCGTGGCGTTACAAGCACCACAAGCCCATTGTCTTATTTTACAATTTACTCTATCTTTTGGAATACTGTCGGTTATTTTCCACAGCACGAACAAGTTAAAGTTGGTGGAGGATAACGACCTAATTTGTATTTGTTGCCCAAAAAGCAAATTAAAGTAAATCATAAGCGTTGCTTATCATACTGATTAATTTTGATTTTCTTGTTAAGATTTAGCCAGTTAATTGTATGTTAAATATTAATGTATGTTATGTTAAGTAACTGGTCAATTGCTGTGCATACAACAACAATTGACAATGACCACTTACCAATAAAAGCTTATGATAAAAAATCTTATGATAGAAAATGATGGGCATAAAAAACCACCCTACGCATAGGATGGCACAATAATAAAACAATGTTTAAATAACACAATCAATTTAAATAAAATAACATCATTAATAAAATCAATATGCTGATTGATATGGTGGCGATGGAGAGACTTGAACTCTTGACCTCACGATTATGAGTCGTGCGCTCTAACCAGCTGAGCTACATCGCCAAAACCTGAGCAAATTCGCTTCACTTTTAATTAAGGTGGGTATTATGCCCAAGCCATGCCTGTCCGTCAAGCCCAAACTGGCATAAATTCTCAAAATAAAAAAAGGTTGGCAAACCGATAAGCCGGGTTCTGTCATGGACGAACATTCATCTAGGCGTATCGTTACCAATACGCTCAAGCAACCTACCCGTGTCCAACGCGGGCAACGCCATACGGACACCTATTTGGTCTTGCTACGAGTGGAGTTTACCTTGCCATGAGCTGTTACCAGTCATGCGGTGGGCTCTTACCCCACCCTTTCACCCTTACCCCGCTACGTTACAGACATGGCGGGGCGGTCTGCTCTCTGTTGCACTGGTCGTCGGCTTACACCGCCCAGCCGTTAGCTGGCACTCTGCCCTATGTAGCCCGGACTTTCCTCCCTACCGCTTGATGTCATCGTACGGCACAGCGTTCGTCTGGTCTGCCAAGACATCTATTATACTGGCTTTAACGCTCACCGTCATGCTTTATTTGCCAGTCAGTCGTTTAAATTTTGCCATCAGCTCATCTTGAGTTTCAGCATAATCAGGGTCTTTGGGAATACAATCAACAGGACAAATCAACGCACATTGTGGTTTGTCATGATGCCCAACACATTCGGTACATAGATTGGGATTAATTTCATAAATCAGCTCACCCATATAAATGGCATCATTGGGACAGACAGGCTCGCAGACATCACAGTTGATACATTCATCAGTGATTTTTAATGCCATAGATGACCTCTTATAAAACACGATTTAAAGCATGCTTTTTGTTCAGATGCTTTTTGTTGTTGAGACATTTTTTGTTCAGACATTTTGCGTTAGGTTGCTTATTGTTGCAACTTTTGGGCAAATGCCATTTGCACACAGTCAGGGACAAATTGGCTCACATCACCGCCAAGTTTTGCCACTTCTCGCACCAAAGTAGATGACAAATATGAATGGTCTTGTGATGGCGTTAAAAATACCGCTTCAAACTCATCATCTAGCTGACGGTTCATATTAGCAAGTTGAAACTCATATTCAAAATCAGACACCGCCCGCAACCCTCTTAACACCGCTGTCGCTCCCTGCTCACGCATGAACGTCACCAACAGCCCTTCAAAACCCACCACCGACACATTGGCATACTCGGCAAACGCCGTATTCACAAATCCAATGCGTTCTTCTAAGCTAAATGTGGGGCGTTTATGATGCCCTGCTGCCACCGCAATCACCACTTCATCAAACAGTTTGTTGGCTCTTAATACCAAATCGATGTGCCCGTTGGTAATGGGGTCAAACGTGCCTGGATACAGCACTTTGGTATAAATAGGCTTGGTATCATCATTGATATCATTATCATTGATATCATTGCTGGATTGGTTCATACAATGGCTCTGCTAAAATGGCTCTGCCTAAAAATAAAACACTTCAACATGCACAACACAACAACAAAAAATGGCGTTGTCGTTAAAACATGCCATGACAATTTGCAAAATTATAGCAAATATCACACTGGCGGTCTTTTTCTGTTATGCTATTAAAAAACATAACATTAAAAAACATCGCATTAAAACGCATGATGACACACATGGTCACCATAACCACGTGGTGGTATTGATACGTTTGATGCCACTGATACGTTTGATGCCACGTTGTTTGATGCCACATTTCAGTCATTATGTTTCAGTCATCATGTTTGTGCATCATTTTTATCGTTTATGTTTATCGTTCATTGTGTTTAGTCATCGCCATAAAAGGAAAGGTATTTTATGGGTCTGTGGATCAGCATTGGCATTGTGCTGTTTGTGGTTGGTAGCATCATGGCACTAAAACCCAGTGGCGTAGAACAACGCCTTGATAAATTGCGTATGGGAGCAAGACAAGTTGGGTTAAACCCCAAATTGGTCGCTTGCCCTAACTGGCTTAAGGGGAGAAATGACGAGCTTGGCAAGGGCATGATGGGGCAATATGGTTTATTGATAGACGGCGTTACTTTGCCACACAGCCGTTATCAAAACATCGACGGACAATGGCGAGTACTGATTGACAATACCCTGACAGGCAATCATGACAATCATCAAACAACTAAAAACACAATTGATTACCAGCAGTTATTTGTGTTGGATAAAACTGGCATTGATTTGCCTGATGTGATTGCCAAACATAGCAAAGGGCTTGAGACAAAAGCCAATCACATCGTACTGTATTGGCAAGATGATGCCTATGTTAAGCCCATCAGCAACCCCACTTATCATGCCAATGCCATCGAATCGGACATGCTTGCCATCAAAACAGCATTACAAACTTGGGCAAAGGTTATAAGCCAAGCCCTTTGACTGATATGGCAGCCAAAGCAAGTTGTTCACCATAGACCATTTTAAAAAATTTCTTGAAAATTCTGGTTGACAGCATCATTAAAACCAAGGTAGCTTTTTAAAAGCTTTTTCCCATACCTAATTGACCACTCGGTAAAATTTAACCCTTATGCCAACAAATACCAAACAAAAATCTAGCACAAAACCAACCACTTCTGCCAAAGGCAAATCTTTGGTGATTGTCGAATCGCCCGCTAAAGCCAAAACCATTAATAAATATCTGGGCAGTGATTACATCGTTTGCTCAAGCGTAGGGCATGTGCGAGACTTGCCCACCAGTGGGGGCAAAAAAAACAGCCAATCTAAAGCCAACGACAGCCTCAGCAAAAATCTTACCAAAGAAGAAAAAGCCCACCAAGCCTTGGTCAGACGCATGGGCGTTGACCCTGAACATGACTGGCAAGCAGTTTATGAAGTGTTGCCAAACAAGACCAAAGTCATCAAGGAACTCAAATCACTCGCCAAGAATGCCGACACCATTTATCTGGCAACCGACTTAGACAGAGAAGGTGAAGCAATCGCATGGCATTTAAAAGAAGTCATCGGTGGCAGTGATGACAAGTATCAACGAGTGGTGTTTAACGAAATCACCAAATCCGCCATTCAAAACGCCTTTAAGCACCCCACCAAGCTTAACACTGACCGTGTCAACGCCCAACAAGCTCGCCGTTTCTTAGATAGGGTGGTTGGGTTTATGGTATCACCCTTATTGTGGCAAAAAATCGCTCGGGGCTTATCAGCAGGGCGTGTGCAATCGGTTGCCACTCGTTTGGTGGTTGAGCGAGAGCATGACATCAGAGCTTTTATCCCAGAAGAATATTGGCAAATCCATGCCGATACCCATCGTAAAACTGACAAAAATGCCACTGCCATACGCTTAGAAGCCATCAAACAAGCAGGTAAACCCCTAACACTTGGCAACAAAGAACAAACCGATGCCGTGTTAGCCATACTAAAAAAAGCCGATTACGTGGTTAAAGAGCGAGAAGAAAAACCCACACAGTCCAAGCCGTCCGCCCCTTTTATCACATCAACGCTACAACAAGCCGCCAGCACTCGCTTGGGATTTTCGGTCAAAAAAACCATGATGCTGGCACAACGACTGTACGAAGCAGGTTACATCACCTACATGCGTACCGACTCAACATTTTTATCCGCCGATGCGTTGGCTGGTGTCAGAGACTATATCCAAGCCAATTTTGGCGACAAATATCTGACCGACAAACCCAACTTTTATGGCAACAAACAAAATGCCCAAGAAGCTCATGAGGCCATTCGCCCATCTGATGTCAAAGTCAAATCCACTCAGCTAAAAGGCGTGGAGCGAGATGCCAGCCGATTATATGAACTGATTTGGCGACAGTTTGTGGCGTGTCAAATGCCCCCTGCCAGATACCAATCAGTAACGCTATTGGTTACAGCAGATGACATTGAGCTTAAGGCTCGTGGACGCACCATGACCTTTGACGGCCATACTAAAATTCAACCCCCTGCTAAAAATGACGACACCTTATTGCCTGAAGTCCAAGCAGGCGAACAGCTGATACTAGACAAACTTGACCCCAGCCAGCACTTTACCAAGCCCCCTGCCCGCTACACAGAAGCCAGTCTGGTCAAAGAATTAGAAAAACGTGGCATCGGTCGCCCATCTACCTATGCTGCCATCATCTCCACCATACAAGACCGTGGCTATGTCAAGCTAGAAAACAAACGCTTATTTGCTGAAAAAATGGGTGATATCGTTACCGATCGCTTGATTCATAGTTTCCCTGATTTGATGGATTATGCCTTTACCGCAGGGTTAGAAGACAAGCTTGATGACGTTGCCGAAGGGGACAAAGAATACAAAACAGTGCTTGATGAATTTTATGGCGATTTTAAAAACAAACTAGAACACGCCAAACAGCCTAACGGCATGAGACCCAATGACCCCACCGATGTGCCAGACGTGCATTGTGATTTGTGCGGCCGCCCCATGCAACTTAGAACTGGCTCAACAGGCGTATTTTTGGGCTGTACTGGTTACAACCTACCGCCAAAAGAACGTTGTAAAGGCACAAAAAATTTGATGCCTGTCGAAGCCTTTAATCTGCTGGCAGATACAGACGATGACACCGCTGAAGTCAAAGATTTAATGGAGAAAAAACGCTGTCCCAAATGTGGCACTGCCATGAATGGCTACATCGTCGATGGCGGATTAAAGTTGCACATCTGTGGTAACAACCCTGACTGTGATGGCCATGTACTCGAAGAGGGCAAATTTGAAGTCCCCGGTAGCGATGCACCCACCATTGACTGCGACAAATGTAACGGACAAATGGCACTAAAAACTGGTCGCTTTGGTCCTTATTTTGCTTGCCAAAAATGCGACAACACTCGCAAAGTACTCAAAAATGGCGAACCTGCTCCGCCACGCATGGACCCCATTGACCTGCCTCAGGTTAAATCCAATAAACACGATGACCACTTTATCTTACGTGAAGGGGCAGCGGGGCTATTTTTAGCGGCATCTAAATTCCCTAAAATCCGAGAAACTCGAGCCCCCAAACTGACCGAAATTCGCCAAGTTCAAGAGCAAATGGAAGATAAATTTCAATATCTGTTTACGGCACCCAACGAAGACAGGGATGGTAACCCCACCATCTTACGTTGGTCTCGCAAAAACCAAGAACAATACATCGGCTCAGAAAACCCCAAAACAGGCAAAGCCACCAAATTCACCCTTGTGTATCGTCAAGGTAAATGGATTGAAGAGTGACATGATGGCTCATGGGCTATTGGCAGTTAATTTTTCATATCAATAAGATTAATTGCCAATCTTACGATGTTTCACACGCTTGGGCGTGGCATCATCGCCCAACTGTTTCTTACGGTAGGCTTCATATTCTGAATAGTTCCCATCAAACCAAACTGGACCTTCTTCTTCAAATGCCAAAATGTGCGTGGCAATGCGGTCTAAGAACCAACGGTCATGCGACACCACCATGACCGTACCAGGAAATACCTCCACTGCTTCTTCTAAAGCGCGCAAAGTCTCAACATCAAGGTCGTTTGATGGCTCATCGAGCAATAAGACATTCGCCCCTTGTTTTAAGGTTTTGGCAAGTTGCAAACGATTACGCTCACCCCCTGATAAGCTCCCCACTCGTTTTTGTTGGTCTTGCCCTTTAAAGTTAAAGCGTCCAATATAAGCACGGCTAGGTGTGGTGTATTCACCAACGGTAATCATGTCCAAACCGTCAGAAACCTCTTCCCATACGGTTTTATTGTCGTCAAGCTCATCACGCACTTGCCCAACATAAGCAACTTTCACACTCTCACCCAATTCAACTGAGCCTGAGTCTGGCATGTCTTTGCCAGTAATCATATTAAATAATGTGGTCTTACCCGCTCCGTTAGGACCGATAATGCCAACTATCGCCATCGGTGGCACAACAAAGCTTAGGTTTTCGTATAACAAACGATCGCCAAAAGATTTTGAGATGTTATTAACTTCAATGACTTTATTGCCCAAACGGGGTCCTGGTGGAATATAAATTTCGGCAGTTTCGTTGCGTTGCTGGAACTCTTTTGAGTTCAATTCTTCAAAGCGTTGCAGACGAGATTTTGATTTGGCTTGCTGACCTTTTTGGTTTTTGCGAACCCATTCCAACTCTTTTTTTAAGGCTTTAGCAAAGGCTTCTTCTTGCTTTTGTTGCTCTTCTAGGCGTTTATTTTTTTGCTCAAGCCATTCGGTGTAGTTGCCTTGGTAGGGATAACCATGACCACGGTCAAGCTCAAGTATCCATTGGGCAACATTATCTAAAAAATATCGGTCATGGGTAATCGCCACAATTGTGCCAGAATAGTCATGCAAAAAATGCTCAAGCCAAGCGACACTTTCGGCATCTAAGTGGTTGGTTGGCTCATCAAGCAACAACATATCAGGCTTAGACAACAGCAGACGGCACAGGGCAACACGACGTTTTTCACCCCCTGATAATTTGCTGACATCTGCGTCCCAAGGTGGTAGACGCAAGGCATCGGCAGCTTTTTCGAGTTGGGTATTTAGGTTGTGAGCATCCCAAGCAGTGATGATGTCTTCCATTTTGCCTTGCTCTTCTGCCAGTTTATCAAAATTGGCATCTGGCAGCGCATATTCACCATAGATTTCATTAAGGCGGTCTAAGGCATCTAAAGCTTCACGCACACCATCTTCCACATTGCCACGCACGTCATTATTTGGGTCAAGTTGTGGCTCTTGTGGCAGATAGCCCACTTTAATGCCAGGTTGTGGACGAGCTTCTCCTGAATAATCAGTATCAACCCCTGCCATGATGCGTAATAAGGTGGATTTACCCGCCCCATTCAAACCCAAAACACCAATTTTTGCTCCTGGAAAGAAGGATAAATTGATGTTTTTAAGAATTTCACGCTTGGGTGGAATGAGTTTTGACACATTGTTCATGGTGTAAATGTATTGAGCCATAAATATGTTACCTATTTGCGTTCGGTTATATTTTATTCGGTCATCATCAATGTTTCAGATACCAAGACAGTATTGTTGATGACATTCGCTGTTATGACATTTGCTGTTATGACATTGTTGCTATTATTACATTGTTACCAAGCAAGAGCAATCTTTTACAGATGGATTGAGTCTTTTGTGTTTAAAAAAACAAATCTAATTTATGAAATAATTAAATTTTTCAAATTTATAATAAATAACTATAATAAAAGTGTGGCATTGCTCATGTATCAAGTTTATCAACAGCTTTATTAAAAGTTTTTATTAATGAAAAGTCTTTATTAATAAAAAGGTGCGTGAGAAAGTTATGTAAAAAATTACGTAAAAAAGTTACGTGAGCTTGTCTACATCGATAGACCCAACATGATAAAACTTAAAGTCATGAAACCTAAAGTGGAGAACACCATGCAAAATATGAAATGCCCTTATGACCATACCAACTTGACCATGAGTAATGGCGCGCCTGTT
>ERZ1023418.331-NODE-331-length-9296-cov-398.308949_pt1 | contig 9296 bp, 12 predicted proteins | sample MGYA00380511_ERZ1023418 | MGnify/ENA primary metagenome ERZ1023418 (study PRJEB33173, sample SAMEA4830370) | metagenome | study: EMG produced TPA metagenomics assembly of the PRJEB25223 data set...
ATGTTAATAGCGTATCGAGGGTTCGAATCCCTCCGTCACCGCCAAACTCTTAAAAATACTCTTATTTTATAGAGTATCAAGCAGTATCAGACAGTATCAAAAATTATATAGAACCCTTACAATGCCTAGCTTGTAAGGGTTTTTCTATTGTATCACATGTTATCAGTAACTACCATTTATTAGCTTGCAAGCCCAAGATAATGACAGTAAAATTGACAGTAAAATAATTTTTTACCCTTATTTTTTTACTGTTTACTAGCAAGATCACAAAAATTGGTCAGGATTTTTTACTGTTATGGCAAGAAAAACCAAACCTCTTACCGCTACCCAAATCGACAAAGCCAAATACAGTGCAGGCAAAAATAACCGTTATTATGATGGTGATGGCTTGTATTTAGCGATCAGTCCAAAGGGGCTGAAGTCTTGGCGTGTGGAATATAAGCTAAATGACAAGGCAAATACTTATACGCTAGGGCGATATCCTGCCTTATCATTGATTGATGCCAGACAAAAACGCAAAGAAATACAGGCTTTAATTGCTAAGGGTATAGATCCCAAACAGTTTTATGATCAAGCTAAGCAAGAAAAACAAGCCTTGCAAACTTTTGGTGATTTTATTACTGTTTATCTTGCCAAACGACAAGGCGAGATTAAGCCCGCCACCTATAAAGAAGAGGTATCAAAATTAAATCGTGATGTGTTGCCCATGATTGGTGATAAGCCACTAATTGAACTTACCAAAAAGGACATTAGAGCCATTGCCGAGCGTATCGAAAGCAGAAAGCATAATGATGGTTTACCACCAAGAGAGCTTACAAGGCGTACCATTGACTTGGTTAATCGTGTGCTTAAAGCTGCCGTTAATGATAATTTGATCGCTGAAGTGGTATCAGCCAACCTAAAGGATGATTATCCCAAGGGCGTAATACACCATTATAAGCATGTAGATATTTTTACCTTGCCACGCCTGCTAAATGATATTGATGGCTATCATGGTAACGAGCAAACCAAGCTAGCTATGAAGTTTTTGGCTTATACTTTATGCAGAACCCAAGAAATGCGTTTAATGAGATGGCAGGATATAGATTGGAAAAATAAAATTTGGAATGTGGATATAGTCACGCTTAAGAAAAATAAAAAGCACATTGTGCCACTATCTCATCAGGTGATAGAAATTTTACGCACGCTTGAGATTTTTACGGGTGAATATGACTATGTATTTTATAACAAAAGCAAACAACAACCTTACTCCGAAAACTTTGTTACTAACGCCCTAAAAAATCTTGGCTATGGTGGTATGCAAACGGGGCATGGGTTTAGGCACATTGGTAGTACGCATTTAAACGAGCTTGGCTATTCTAGTGATGCCATTGAACTACAATTACACCATGAAGTAAAACAGGGCATTAAAGGGGTATATGACCATTCTAAGCATTTAGATAAACGATTTGAGATCATGCAAGGATGGGCAGACTTTTTGGACTTGGTAAAAGATGGCAAATTTGAAACTTACAAACAGGCACGCACCCAATTAGATGGCGATAGAAAAAAATTGTATGACTTGGGTTTGACAGATGAGCAGATAAACGCAGTATTGGCGTTTAAAATATAAAAACCTAAAAAAGGGGAAAGTGGGAAAGTAACCCACGCAAAGCCTTTAATACCAATGCTTTTCAAGCTTTCCCCCTGCTAGGAAAGTAGGGGAAAGTAGGGAAAGTTAGCCCAACACCTTTTAAAATCCGCTACATTTTGACAGGCTGATTTGTAGATTAGATCGTTTTAGATTGACAAAATCTAATTAGACAACGACAATCTAACGCCATCTAATGCCTTTGGGCAGCCCTTTGACCTTGTTATACTTGATAAAAGCCCTTATAATGTAACTACAAATAATCATTACTTAGGGGATCATCATGCCAACCATACACACCAAGCCAATCATGGCGGGTAATTCTCAAGCGGTAAGATTGCCCAAAGAGTTTGCCTATCCTGCCAACACCCCATTAATTCTTAGTAAAGAAAATGGCGTGATCACTATTAGACCAGTCACCACCTTAGGTGAAGTGCCACAGATTTTTAAAGCCTTGGGCGATAAGATGAGTGATGAATTTGAACGCATGGATTTAGATGATGTGGAGCGTGACTGGTGAAATATCTGCTTGATACCAATATTTGTATTTATCTTTTAAAACACCAGCCAAAAAGCGTGCTAGATCGTTTTGCCAGTTGTCATGTGGGCGAAGTTGCCATTAGTGCGATCACATGGGCGGAGCTATTAAGAGGCTTGGATAAGTACGAGCCTAAAGCAGAGTTTGAGCGTTTGCGTGGCTTACTTCAGGTACTGCCGTTTGATGAAAAATCTGCCGTATGTTTTGGTGAATATATGAAAACCGCCAACCACAAAGCCAGTTTTGACACGCTGATTGCTTGCCATGCCAAAGCTCACCAATTAACCCTAGTAACCAACAATACCAAAGATTTTGAGCGGTATGGGGTAAGCTTGGAGAATTGGGTGCAGGCGTGAGCCATGTAAATACTCTCATTCACAGTTTAAGTCTGAACTACCATTTTAATAACAGGTACGATAAAGGCAAAATTTATGGATATTCCAAGTAAAAAACAAGTACAAAAGGCAGGTAAAGCCCTAGCCAAAAACGCCCAAGGACAAGAATTTATAGATAGCATGGCGATACTATCTAAATGGCGTTCATTACACACCTACCCTATTAATACTTTTAAAGCCTTGCTAAGAAACAGAGTGAAAAAATTAGGCTTTAAAAGCCCCATTATTGCACAACGCCTAAAACGCACACCATCTATCATCACCAAATTACAACGCTTTCCCAATATGGATTTGTCAAGAATGCAGGACATCGGGGGGCTTAGAGTGGTGTTAGGCAATGTTGATGATGTGTATAGACTGCATCAATCATTGATAAACGGTAGACACCAGCACACCCCGTTAGTGCCACCAGCGGACTATATCGCCACACCCAAAGATGATGGCTACCGTAGTTTACACCAAGTATTTAAATATCACAGCCACGACAACCCCCAATTAAACGGCTTATTTATTGAATTACAGATACGCACCAAAAAACAGCACGCATGGGCAACCGCCGTTGAAACATTGGGCATATTAGAAAAGTCATCATTTAAGACAGGGCAAGGCACAGATGAGTTTAAACGCTTTTTTAAATTGGCTAGTGCTTTGTTTGCCTATGATGAAAAACAACCCATATTAAAAGAACTGGCAGGCGTGGACATTCACACCATTGCTAAAGAGCTAAAAGATATTGAACAAGCGTTACAAATATTTAGCAAATTAAAAGGGCTAATCATTACCGCTAAACACATTGAAAGCAGTAATGATAATGGCGAATATCATTTAATGGAGCTAGACAGCGAAAAACACACAGTAAATCTACTGGCGTTTAATCAAAAGCAGTTGGCACTGGCAGAAATGTTCTACAAAGCCCGTGAGATGGAAACCAAAGACATACCGCATATTGAAGTAGTGCTAATATCAGCAGGTAATTTAAAGCAAGTCAAAAAAGCTTATCCAAACTACTTTTTAGATACCCAAGACTTTATTAAGAGCCTAACCAAGATTTGCGATAAGCTAAATGAACAGCAGATTGCAGACATAAAAAAATTGAATTAATCTTTTTAGCAGGCTAGGAGTAGCTACCGAACAGCGGTTATTTTTCATACCTTAGACCGCCACGCCTGCTATCTTTTATTGGTAAGGTATGAATAAGGTATGAGAGATGGGACTTTTGCCAAACTATGACCAATTTAACCAATGTGAACACTTAATTAATCACTTTTCAGCATTAACAATTTTGGAAAGCGCATTAATTTGGTGTGGTGTTGCTAAAGAACATATACCAAATTTCATCAAGGATTGCAGACCAAAGGGCGATAGCGGTGTAGCTAGCACAATATACCAACACCCTTATATTTCTTGTGTAGAACCAAGATGCAGGGTATTGAATGAAGCATTTGAGAATAATTTATTAAAGATGGGGCGTGATGGCGGTAAAGGTCATTATATAAAGGATATAGGGCATATTGCCTACCCAAGACGAACAATCATGATTAATGACTTAAAGGAGTATATCCAAGAGCATCACCCTAACGATATGCCAAAAACTTTGTTTTCATCTGTGGAAATTAACAAAGTACAGCCAATCAGCCATGAAAATTATTTATCATTAACCGCCAAACTAGACGCATTGACAGTAGAAAATGAAAGATTGCAACAGTCGTTAATGCGAGCAGAACAAAACAATAAAGAACAAAAAGCTAAAGATGAGCGTATCGCTGAACTTGAACGCCAACTTAATGAGCGTAGCACGCCTGCTGATATGGAGCTAACAGGTACAAGCAAAAAAGCGGTAACCAAGCTTTTATATGCCTTATTACTTGAACATAATTACAGCATAGATGGCACAACCAAAGGGGCAACTAATAACACCTTGGAAAACCTTACTACAAGGTACAACGTACCAATCACAAGGGAAACAATCGCCAAATGGCTAAACGAGATTAACACCTTGCATCACGACAAAAACAAATAATTTGGGGCTATTTAGCCCCTTTTTTTGGGCTATTTAGCCTTATTCCAACCCCTACCTACCCCTTATCATACCCCCAAGCACCGCATGACAGTATGGCGGATAATTTTAACCAACTTGGGAGTAAGACCATGACAGAACCTACACTACCTACTCAAGGCATGAGCCGAGCCAAAGACATTTTACCGCTTTTGCCTTTTAGCAAATCGACCCTTTGGCGAAAAGTCAAAAGTGGCAAGTTCCCCCAGCCCGTCCGATTTGGTACAAATTGCACTGCTTGGCGAAACCAAGATATCCACGCTTGGCTTACTGATCCAATTGCATGGGAGCAAAACCAATGACCCAAAACCAACAAATCCTAGATTATTTGATGGCAGGCAATACGATTACGCCACTGGAGGCTTTAGAGCGGTTTGGGTGTTTTTCGTTAGCGGCTAGGGTGTACGAGCTTAAAAATACGCATGGCAAGCCAATTCAATCCAAACTGATTGAGCTACCCAATGGCAAGCGGTGTGCTCAATATTGGCTAGATCGTGACTATATCACCAGCCTTAAAGACCAAATCAGCATGAAAAACACCGCTAAGACGGTTCGCCCAATACGCCATAAAAATTGCCCCATCATCAGATGACAGGGCAAAACTTACTAGCAAGGATATTATAACATGATTAAACAACAAAGATACCATCATGAATTATCATCGATTGCCTTAATTGGCAATTTGTGGCAAAATACCCATACTACTAAACGAAAAGCGGTAAAGCCAAGCCGTCATCCTTTGGCTATTTTTACGCCTACTGTTAGCGATAACAGTGCCACAGGTGTAAATATATCGTCATTACAAGATACGGACAGTATCACCAGTTATGGCGGGTTGATAGGGGTAAATACAAGACCGAAAGGAAATAGCCCCAGCCGTCTTTTCGCGGTAGTTGAAACCTGCCACCCTTTATCATGGGTGGTAAAGCTAACTAAACGAAAAGGAAACCCACAAATGAACCATCTGCTATTTACCCTTACCAGATTATCCCCAGCCCAATCTTTTGCCATTGGTGTTGTCATGGCGTTTTCTATCATTGGCGTTATTTCCACTGTCATTGTGATTGTGCTTGCTATTGCAGGGGGTGCACTATGAAACAAGATAAATTAATCAGCGCACTATCCAACATTGAAAGTGCAAAATCGATCATGGAAGATTTAAATAATATCTTTGGGATTTTGCGTGAGGCTGATCCCAAAGAAATAGAGCACATCAGATCGCTAACCTTTGTTATGTGGAAAGAGCTAGAAACTGCTTGCCAATATCTAAATGATGGCTACAAAGTGCTAGATGATGAATATTCCAAGGGGGCGTTTAGATGAAAAAATATCACGAGCTAAACAGCCAAGAACAAATCGCCCCACAAGTAAATTATGGGATTGAGTGCCAAGCGTTAGGCATTTATCGAATGTTTGATGACAAATCAGATGCCCAAGTCTTTGCCGAGCAATTACAAATAGATTATCCGCACCATGACATTTTAAGAGTGAAAGGATATTTTTTTACTTGGGGTGATGAATGAAAATTGATATTTATGCACTATTGAATGATTTATCACGCCTGCCACCTGATGCCATCCCACTAGAGATCTACAAAGGTGATAAATGGCGTGTTATCAATGCCGAGCTAAACGGTAGATTATACAACCAAACGCCTTGCCTGCTGATGCACGATGCCAAAGGCAGGCTTGCCAATGCGTTTATTTATGATCATGCCTATCATCACACTTTGAGCGCTTGGGATAATCATGCCGTCATCATTGGCGATCTACATTCTGCTACCAGCTATCATGTTATCGCAGGCGTGGACGATGGCGAGGTCATCTATCGCCATATTCTGATGCAGGGTGAAAATCCTTGCATCATCGCCTTGCCTGATAAATTTGCCGACAAATTACCCTTATTGGCGATCGCCTTTGGTCACTACCAACCAATGAAAGTGTATTGTACAGCGGATAAAAAAGATGATCTGATTGACCAATTGGTCAATAAAATTAATGCCAATATTTACGCATCGATCAGCAGACCAAGCCAGACGCCTAACGCCTTACTTGATGCCGATTTTTTCAGCGTGGCGAGCGTTAGCCTCATTCAATGGAGAACGCCCATACCGCTAGAGCCTGCCAAATCTTATGATAATCCCTATCCTGTAGAGGCGTTTGGCGAGCCTTTGAGTGATGTGGTCAAGATGTTGGCGTATTACACTCAAACGCCTTTATCATGGGCAGGTATGGCAGTTTTGGGCGTATTATCCACCATCGGACAATCTAGGGTAAATGCACCATTGGGCAACACCTATAAGCCAAGTAGTTTATTTTTATTAACCGAGGGCGAAAGCGGAGGCGGTAAATCCAAACTACAAGATTTGGCATATCATGCCGTCGATCAGCACATAAAAAATGCTCAAAAAGCATATCGCGACGAGCTAAACCAATGGCAAGCAGAATTAGCCAGCATCAAGCCTAAAGACCGTGCAACATGGCTAATGGAAAATCCAGAACCCAACGATCCTGATTTTATCTTAGATGATGCCACCATTGAGCCAGCTTTAGATAGGTTTGTGATGGGAGAGCTTAATAATTTGGTATGGCGAACCGATGAGGCGGCGAAGTTTTTTGGTGGTCATACCATGAAATCAGATACCGCAGGCAGTGCGATGGGCAATATCACAAGCTTATACAGTGGCGGAGCGGTCAGACGCAAACGCTCAATACATAGCAAAAACGCCATAAAGGGCGTGGCGTATGACTGTAGATTAACATTCTGCCTAAGTGGTCAGCGTGTAATCCTTGAACCAGTATTGAAAGATCGTTTAATGGCAGAACAAGGATTATTAGCACGCTTTTTATTCACTGCCGAGCCGTCCTTAGTGGGCTTTCGTGATTGGAGCAGTAAAGATAGGCTAAGCCAAGATGAATATACCGACAGCGTATTAAAAGGCTATTGGACAAGATGTGGCTACTTGATGCAGGATTTATTACCCTCAGGGCATAATCCATTTACTGATGGCGAGCTACCCACTGATGACAAGGGGCGGTTTAATATGCCCTTTGCTGATGGTGCAAAACAACACTTAGCCAATTTTCAGCAGTCCATAGAATGTAAGATACTAGGCGAGCTAAAGACTGCTAAAGAAGTGGCAAACCGTATGGCAGAGAACGCCAGCCGAATTGCCACCTTGCTTGCCTTTTATGATGGTGCTACCAAGCTAAGTAGTCAATACTTGGACGGTGCATTTAAACTGGTGTGGCACTCCGTCAGAGAATTTATAAACTATGGCAAAGATGATGAAAAGTCAGATGCTCAAACTGTGCTTGAATGGTTTGCCGACAAATATATACCCAAGCATCAAATGAGCTACATACTTTATGCCGATATGCAAAGCGCCATCACGCCCAAAAAGTTAAGGAAAAAAGAAATCTTGGAGAACGCCACCGATAGCTTGGAAAGTCATTATTATATCGTCGTACAAGGACAGCCAAAGACGGTATTTTTTAACCCCATCTTACTGCCTTAGCTGATGTGCCAAATTGGGGATGGTTTGATACTTTCCCCAGTTTCCCCTACTTTCCCAATAGGGGGAAAACTTGCAAAGCCTTATATACCAAAGCTTATCGCCTGCCACTTTCCCACTTTCCCCAAAATCACTGTTTTTTATTTTATTTTTAAATTTCGATTGGTAAAAAGATAGATTTACTCATATTTAAATACATATATGTATATACAACTACAGTTATATATAATAGTCAGGAAATACGACAGCTTACGACTTTTGTGACCAGTATCGTAAGAGAATAAAACAACCCTATGAAAGATGGTACAATATAACAAATTGCTTAATGATTTAGATTATGCCAAAACTTGCCCTACAATCAAGCCTAGATGATTTACCCAAGCTTAAAATCAGTGATTATCAAAAACAAACCCGCTTAAGATTAGCCACCACAGCGTGTAATTATGGCGGTTACCGTAAATGGTTTGTCTGTAAGTGTGGCAGGCGTGCAAGTGTATTTTATTTTAGCCGTTATTGGCAGTGTAGGCATTGTATGGGGCTACAGCTAAGTTACTGGGATTGGATAAACCAAAGCCACATGATCCAAATCAAAATTCTGTAGATTTGATGGCGGATTTGATGAAAGCGTTATCCCAGTAATGAAACAACCAACTAAAAAGCATGGCTAGGGGCGGGTAAAAAGTTTGGAAAGATTGTCTTGTAGCACCGCCCCCTTATCCAAATTTTTACGACCGCAAAATTAAAAGTTTTGGGCAGTATCAAGAAAAGGTAAAAAAGGGGCAAAAATGGCGATTTTTAGGGGTGACTTTGGATAATAACGGTAAAATTGACAGTAAAAAAATTTACTAAAAAAAGGAATTGTTTAAAATCAATAACTTATACTTAGGGTTTGTAGTTCTCCGTCACCGCCAAACTCTGAAAATCCTATATCGCTTATTACCGATGTGGGATTTTTTTATGAGCTTATGGGGGTTGTCTTAGCTGAATATATTAAATAGTTATTTGAATAAATCTAAATTATTTAGATGAATTCACCAAATCAATGCAAGATATTTGCATTAAATTGCCAGAAATTCCCAAGCACGGCGTCATGACAAGGTGTTTTAGTAACTCCAAAAACTCATCTCTTGGCATCAAATTTGCCCCAAGGCGTCTTAAATGCG
>ERZ1023418.335-NODE-335-length-9233-cov-40.360754_pt1 | contig 9233 bp, 10 predicted proteins | sample MGYA00380511_ERZ1023418 | MGnify/ENA primary metagenome ERZ1023418 (study PRJEB33173, sample SAMEA4830370) | metagenome | study: EMG produced TPA metagenomics assembly of the PRJEB25223 data set...
CAATCGATATGATTGACGGTATCAGCCTTGAAGATTTACTTGAAAAACGCACTGGTAACATGATGCAGCCGCAATTAGCAGAGAAAATTGCAAAAGCGACCCGTAAAGAGTTTGCTGAGGGTATTGCCGCTCACGGCACAGACGCATTGCGTTTCACATTAGCTGCGTTAGCTTCAAACGGTCGTGACATCAACTGGGATATGAAACGTTTAGAAGGTTACCGTAACTTCTGTAATAAATTATGGAATGCAAGCCGTTTCGTCTTAACGAATGACAAATTAGATTTAAGTCAAGGCGAAATTGAATTCTCATTAGCGGATCGTTGGATTCAATCTGAATTCAATCGCACAGTGGAAACTTTCCGTAGCTCATTAAGCCAATATCGTTTCGACCTTTGTGCCAATGCGATTTATGAGTTTACTTGGAACCAATTCTGTGACTGGTATTTAGAATTGACTAAACCAGTATTTGCCAACGGCAACGCAGCACAAATCCGTGCGGCAAGCCAAACCTTGGTTCACGTGTTAGAAAAATTATTACGTTTAGCGCATCCGCTTATTCCATTTATTACCGAAGAAATTTGGCAAAAAGTGAAAGGATTTGTCGGCATTACGGCTGACAGCATTATGCTGCAACCTTTCCCACAAGTGGAAGAGAACGGCTTTGATCTAGAGGCAGAAGCTGAAATTGAGTGGTTAAAAGAAGTGATTGTTGCGGTACGTAATATTCGTGCAGAAAGCAACATCGCACCAAGCAAAGGTTTAGATCTGTTATTCCGTAATTTAAGTGCAGAAAATGCAAAAATTCTCGAAAAACAGACCGCTCTTTTAAAAGCCATGGCGAAATTAGACAACGTTCAAGTGTTAGCCGCAAACGAAACAGCACCACTTGCCGTAGCGAAATTAGTCGGCAATGCTGAATTGCTTGTGCCAATGGCTGGATTTATCAATAAAGAAGCAGAGCTTGCCCGTTTAACTAAAGAGATTGAAAAATATCAAAACGAAGTGAAACGTATCGAAAACAAACTTAGCAATGAAGCTTTCGTGGCTAAAGCACCTGAAGCGGTGATTGCAAAAGAACGCGAAAAACAAGCGGAATACCAATCTGGATTAGAAAAAATCCAAGAGCAGTATAAAGCGATTGAGGCGTTGTAACAAAACATAAAAAGTAGGCATTATGCCTACTTTTTATTTTTGATTTAGTCCTAAAAAATCTCCAACTTCATGTTCGAGTTGGCTCATTGTGATCAGAGCCTCTTGGGTTTTCTTAGCTTCATCTTCATCAATAACACTCATTGCAAAGCCCACATGAACAAGCACCCATTTGCCAAGTAAATCGGCTGGATTTCCCGTGCAGATTAGTGAAATATTTACTTCACGTTGTACGCCACATACATCTACTGTGGTAAGTTGAAGAGAATTTTCATCAATTTTGACAATTTGACCGGAACGCCTAAACACATAATATTTTTACTCCTATTAGTATTTAAGCTGAAATTTAGTGATTTCTATGTTATTAAAATTAATAAATATTATTAAAAACTAACCGCACTTTTTCTTGATCTTTTACGCCCGCAGAACTTTCCACTCCAGAATTAATATCCAAGCCTAAGCAATTTTGTTGAATGGCTTGTTCCACATTATTTGGTGAAATGCCGCCAGCTAAAATAATCTTGTGTTTAAGATTTTCAGGAATTAATGACCAATCAAAAGTTTTCCCCGTGCCACCTTGCTGGTTCGATGTTTGGCTATCAAAAATATAACGATCCACATTCAAATCATCTGTAAAATCGACCGCACTTTGGGCTTCGATATTGACTGAAATCGCTTTCCAGATTTGCGTGTTTTTTGGTAGTTGTTGGCGAAGTGCGGTAATAAATGCCTCAGTTTCTGCACCATGTAATTGCACCGCATAAAGCTGTAATTGGTTGGCTATTTTGACGATAAAGTCAATTTCTTGATTCTGAAAAACACCAACAAATCGAAGTGGAGCAGCGGTTACTAATTCTTGCGCTTGGCGTAAACTCACACAACGTTTTGAATGTTCTACGAAGATTAATCCACCGTAAAGCGCACCATTTTCGTAAACGATTTTGACATCTTGTGCACGCGTTAAACCGCATACTTTATTTTCTCCAAAAATCACTTCACGCACCACATTATTCAAATCTTGGTTGCCCATTAAGCTGCTCCCAATTAAGAAACCATGTGCCACTTTTTGTAATTGATGAATTTGCTTGTGATTGTAAATGCCTGATTCGCTAATAATACGTACATCAGCAGGGATTCGGTCGGCGTATTTTTCAGTGAGTTCAACAACACGATTTAAATCCACAGTTAAATCGTGCAAGTTACGATTATTAACACCAATGATTTTCGCACCAAGCGCAAGGGCGCGTTCAAATTCTTCTTCATTGCTGGTTTCTGTCAATACGCCCATGCCAAGAGAATGTGCAAGCTCTGCCAGCACACGATAAGTTTCATCATTTACCACAGAAAGCATTAATAAAATCGCATCCGCTTGATAGTAGCGAGCAAGGTAAACTTGATATTCGCTAATCATAAAATCTTTGCAAAGCACAGGTTGGCTCACGATACCGCGAACTAACGGCAAGAACTCAAAATTGCCTTGGAAGTATTTTTCATCTGTCAGAACAGATACAGCAGAGGCATAATGTTTATAGACATTGGCGATTTCTTCCAAATTAAATTCAGCACGAATTAATCCCTTAGAAGGGGAGGCTTTTTTACATTCCAAAATGTAAGCGGGCTTTTGATGCGTACCTTTTGCTAACGCATCATAAAAAGAGCGGTCAGAGTTTTGAATGTTTTGTTTAAATTGTGAAAGGGGAAATTCCTTTTCTTTTGCTTTAACCCATTGTGCTTTATCAAGCACGATTTTTTGTAGCACCGTAGCGGAATCAATGGGTTTGGTAAAATCTTGAGTGATCATCATTTTTCTTCTTATTGTGGTGTATCAAATTAGCTTTTTATTAATATGTGGTTAATTTCTGTAATGTTTTAAAGGCGTTACCTGATGCAAGATGCGCCAATACATTTTGCACATTTTGTTTTAAATCATCGTAACCGAATAATTTCAATAATAATGCCGTATTTGCAGCCACCGCATTAGCATGTTCAGCCTTTCCTTTGCCTTGTAAAAGTGCGGTCAGATATTGGGTATTTTCTTGTGGTTCACCACCGCGAAGACTTTCGAGGGATTGCGTTTTTAAGCCAAAATCTTCAGGCGTTAAAGTGAAATATTCAATTTTGCCATTTTTAATTTCGGCCACTTGTGTTTCACCGTGCAATGCGACTTCATCTAAGCCAGAACCATGTACAACAAAGGAATGTTGATGTTCTAAGGCAACTGCGGTTTCAGCATAGGTTTTTACTAATTCAGGCGCATATACGCCAAGTAAATGATAAGTCGGGCGAGCAGGATTGATAAGCGGCCCTAAAATATTAAAGATAGTGCACGTTTTTAAAGATGCACGGACTGGTGCAACATGGAGGAAACCAGAATGATATTGTTGAGCAAATAAAAAGCAGACACCAATTTCATCTAATGCTTGTCGAGCTTGCTCTGGTGTGACGTTCACATTAACGCCAAGTGCGGTAAGCACATCGCTAGCACCTGATTTACTCGACACGCTACGATTGCCATGTTTTGCCACTTTTGCTCCCATTGATGCCGCAACAATCGCACTGGCTGTGGAAATATTAATGGTGTTTTGTCCATCACCACCCGTTCCTACAATATCCGCAAAAGGATAATCTGGACGTGGAAATACTTTGGCATTTTGTAATGAGGCGGCAACCGCACCCGTAATTTCCTCAGTATTTGCTTCCCGCACTTTTAAAGCAATAAGCATTGCAGCAATTTGTTCATTGGAAAGCTCACCTTGGATGACTGCATTAAAAAGTGCGGTGCTTTCTGAGGTTGAAAGTGAATGTCCGCTATAAAGTTGCTCTAATAATTGGTTGTGTTGCATAGTTTATTCCTGTTTTTCTTTGTATATGGATTTGTTAATTTTCTATATTTTATTAAACATAAATATCGTAATCTAAATCGCGCGCCTCATCGCCTGTCATTCCTCGGAAACCCCAGCAATGTGCCGGTTGTTCTTTAATCGTAATTTCCACATCGTGAGCTCGAATACCGAGTTTGTACTCTAATTCGCTAAATAGCATTTTTATCAAGCGTTTTTTTGTACCTTCCATACGACCAGCCATCAGGTTAATTTCGATGACGGTGTAATCATCGCTACGATCAAAAGGGTAGTAAAAATCTTCTTTTTCTAAACACAAAAAGCGAATCGCGTGCTTGCCTTTTGGAATGTCTAATCCGAGATGAAGACTGTTATAAATTACTTCCGCGAGTTGTTCACGACGTGGTGCGAGTTTGGATTTAAGTCCGAATACGGTGATCATTTTTTCTCCTTTAAAGTGCGGTTAAAAATCACCGCACTTTTTTCTGTCTTATCTATTTAACAACCATTCAATTGATTGTTGTAATAATTGCGAACCTTGCACAGTTAAAATACTTTCAGGGTGAAATTGGAATGCGCAAATGGGTAAATCACGATGACGAATTGCCATGATAATGCCATTATATTCCGCATTGACGATAAATTCTTTTGGTAAATCTTGTCCCATTAAAGAATGATAACGCGCCACAGGCATTGGATTAGCAAGATCTTTAAACATAGCTTCGTTATCATGGGATATACGAGAAACTTTACCATGCAACACTTCGCCAGCGTGAACAACCTTACCACCAAAGGCTTGAATCAACGCTTGATGGCCTAAACAAATTCCAATAATCGGCACTTGATTTTTTAAGCGTTCGATCAATGGCAGTAAAATCCCCGCTTCTGATGGTGTTCCTGGCCCTGGAGAAAGTGCAAGAATGGTATCAAGTGTATTGAGTGCGGTTTCTACCAGTTTTTCTAAATCGCAGTCATTGCGGTAAATTGTGACGTTGTGACCCAAAACACGAAATTGATCCACAAGATTGTAAGTAAAGGAATCGAAGTTATCTAAAAATAAAATATTAGCCATAATAATTCTTCCTTATTTTGCTTGTGTATTAACTTGACGAATTGCTTTTAAGACAGCTGCGGCTTTGTGGCGTGTTTCATCGGCTTCCATTTGTGGATCAGAATCCAATACTTCGCCGCAACCTGCTTGCACATGGGCTACCCCATTTTGTACGAAAGCAGAACGGATCACGATACAGGTATCAAAATGTCCATCGGACGTGAGATAACCCACCGCACCACCGTAACTATGGCGTTTTTGTTGCTCAAATTGATAAATAAGCTGCATTGCTTTGATTTTTGGCGCACCAGTTAATGTGCCCATATTCATACAGGCTTGATAGGCGTGAAGTGCATCTAGCTCAGGGCGTAATTTACCCACTACGCGAGACACCAAATGCATGATGTGAGAATAGCGATCCACTTGCATTAATTCAGCCACTTTACGGGTACCACTTTGGCAAACTCGAGCAATGTCGTTACGCGCTAAATCAACTAACATTAAATGTTCCGCTTGTTCTTTGTGATCAAGGCGAAGTTCTAGTTCTAAACGAGCATCCAATTCAGGATCGATATTGCCGTGAGCATCAAAACCACGAGGGCGTGAACCTGCGATGGGGTAAATTTCTAACTGACGATTTTTTGGTTCATATTTCAACGCACTTTCTGGCGATGCACCAAACAAAATAAAGTTTTCATCATTCATATAGAACATATAAGGGCTTGGATTATTTTGTTTGAGTTGAGCATAACTGGCTAATGTATTCGGGCAAGCAAGGGAAAAACGACGAGAGGGTACAATTTGGAAGACATCACCAATGTTAATGTGGTATTTTAAGGCTTTTACAATGCCAGTAAATTCAGGATCGTTAAAGTTTGTTTTAACTTCATCACTTGCTGCTTTAATAGAAAGAACATTATCAATATTTTTTAGTTTTTGTGCGATAGAAAGCGAGGTTTTCGCAATATTGACTTGTTCTTCTTGAGCAAAACAGAAACTTTTAAGTGTCGCTTGTTGATTTTGATGGTCGATAGTAATTAAGTGTTCGGCAAGATAGAAACTGTAATCAGGGCAGTTGATACCATCATTTTTTAATGTAATGCCATCCATTGGAATGAAATTTGCGACGAGATCGTAAGCAAATAATCCGCCTAAAAAAATAGGCGTTTGGCTATGTTGATAAAGAGTAGAAACAACACGCAACCCATCAAAAATAGTAGCAGACTGTAATTTATTATCTTCATCGAGTTGATTATCAAGTGGCGAAAATTGTACAGAAAATTCGTCTTCAAAATTGACCGCACTTATTTTTCCAAGTGCGGTTAATTTTGGATGAATTTCTTTTAAAACTTGTTTTCCATTCTTATTTAAAGCTTTAAATGTGACGTTGTGACCTAAGCACGTTATTTTAACCGCAGCATTAACTAAAATAAGACTTTGTAAACTATTTTTACTCCCTATTTCGGCAGAGTCGAGTAGAAGAGAATTTGAATTAGGTTGGCAAAGTGTATTAAAAATAGCGGTGGTATCAGCATAATAGGGAATTGATTGAGCTGTCACCGCAATAAAGGCTTGAGTTTGAATGTTCATATTTATCCTTTTGGAAAATTTTGTACTATTAAACTAGTACAAAAGAAATAAGTCAAGCCTGATTTTTATTTTTTATACTTTTTGATTAAAAATTGTATTTTTTATTCCTTTGCCCAAGGGCGACCTCCATAATATTCTATATTTTGCTGATTTATCACTTCTAATATTTTTGCAGAAATATTATTGTTATCTTCATCTGACAAGGATAATTGAGGAAAAACACGACGAACAGCAATTAGTTTATTGAAATCAGCTCTGTATTTAACGGTATATTTTCCTGAAGTTTGACCTATTAACCCCAAACTTTTTAAGGCAGATAAAAAGCTGCGATCACCAATTAATGGTGTGTTCCAACTATATGAAGTTTTTTGTGCAATCTCACGAGGTACGGCGTAACAATTAGTATCAATATGTCCATTAACTTCATTAAAAGTAAAATGTATTTGTTTCTGAATATCTTCTATTTTAACATCTACGAAAATATCGCTTTTTGTATTCCAATTTCCGAGAGAGTCAAAATCATCATTGCAAATAAATTGATGATTTGAATCGTAAAAAGATCGCAAGGAATAAGCAAAATCAGCACCTTGCTCAATCACGTTTACTAAGCTTTCCACGTGATCTTCTCGTAGCTGATTGTCATCATCTAAATAACAAATAATGTCTTCTTCAACAAGAAAAGCTGCTACTGCGTTAATTGCACCGTTAAGTATTCCATTTTTTCCTGTATTCATTGGCAAATAAATAGGAATTACATCAGGAAATTGTTCCAATATAGATTTGGCTTTATCCCAGAAAATATTGCCATCAACAAATACATAATGCTTACATGGATAAGTTTGATTTTGTACGCTTTTAATAGCCAAAGATAATTCTGGACGACCTATTGTTGAAGTTACTACCGCAACGGTTTTATTATTTTGGTTGGTTGGTTGGTTGGTTGGTTGGTTGGTTGGTTGGTTGGTTGGTTGGTTGGTTCATCAGTATAAATCCTTTTCATTTTTATAATACCTTGATTAACTCAAAATATGCAATAGAAAATATTTTGGAAAATTTGGAATAAAATAATCTGGCAGACACATTATTTTAAATAAAAGATCTGCCAGATTTGATAATCTATAATTAGGCTTTAGTAGAGAGATTACCTAAATCCTTATCAATTAGGAACAAGCCTTTGCCATCTTCTCCAAGAAAATTTAATTTATCTAAAATACTACTAAATAATTTTTCTTCTTCATGTTGTTCTTCCACATACCATTGTAAGAAATTAAATGCAGAGTAGTCTTTTTCTTCAAAGGTTTTACCTACTAATTCATTGATTTTACTGGTAATTAATTTTTCATGCTCATAGGTAGCTTCAATTACTTCTTTTAATGATTTATATTCATGTGCAGGTGCTTCAATTGCAGAAATTACAGCAAGTGAGCCAGTTTCATTTAAATAAGTAAATAATTTACGCATATGTTGCATTTCTTCAGCAGCATGAACTGATAAGAATTTTGCAGTGCCTTCAAAGCCTTGCTGATCGCACCAAGCACTCATTTGTAAATATAAATTAGAAGAATAAAACTCTAAATTCATTTGATCGTTTAATAGTTTTACTACATTTTCTGATAACATACTATTTTCTCCTATCTATTCCAAAGTTGCGAGTTCACGATCAATAAAGAATAATCCTTTACCATCTTCGCCAACAAGATTAAATCTATCAATAATTCCACTAAATAATTTTTCTTCTTCATGCTGTTCTGCTACATACCACTGCAGGAAGTTAAAAGTAGAGTAGTCTTTGCTTTCAAAAGTAACTTCAACTAATTCATTGATTTTTGACGTGACTAATTTTTCATGTTCTAAAGTTATTTCAAAAACTTCTCTTAATGAAGAATAATCATGTTTAGGTGCATCAATTTTTCCTAAAAGAGGCATACCGCTAGTTTCACTTACGTAATTAAACAGTTTTTGCATATGTTCTAATTCTTCATCAGCATGACGAAGTAAGAAGGCAGCAGCACCTTTATAACCGTGTTTTGAACACCATGCACTCATTTGTAAGTAAACATTAGAAGAGTAGAACTCTAAGTTAATTTGGTCGTTCAGCTTGTTTATGATTATTTGATTAAGCATAACTAATTCCTTTCCATTTTGATTGATAAAATGCAATAAAGCGTAATTTGCGGCAATCATTTTAAATTCACAAATGATAATTGCAAGTTTTTTATCAAAAAAATTTTATATAACTCATTAATTTTAAAAAGAAAAATAAAAAACAATTATTATCATTTACATAATTCTATATAAATTAAATATGACGTTGTCACAATGAAACTAACAAATTTTAAATTAGTATTAGATATGCCTTTATTTTCCTCCTTAGATTTGGATGAAAATTTAGATTATCGAGTAAACATGAAAACTTACCAACTTTTATTAAACCTAAAGATCGTTATCAATTAATTGACAAATGTAATATCATTCTGCTAGAAAAACACGGTCAAATTTACCTGTACTTTTCTTATAACTACTTTCTTTTGATTATCCATTTAAAATTTTTCATATTGTCATCAAACTGTCACAATTATTTTCTACACTTCGCTACGCAAT
>ERZ1023418.336-NODE-336-length-9206-cov-599.883619_pt1 | contig 9206 bp, 10 predicted proteins | sample MGYA00380511_ERZ1023418 | MGnify/ENA primary metagenome ERZ1023418 (study PRJEB33173, sample SAMEA4830370) | metagenome | study: EMG produced TPA metagenomics assembly of the PRJEB25223 data set...
TGATTGAAGTTGCAACATTTCGCGCTCCGCCCAAAGACGATACACACACCACCGATGACGGTATGATTATCCGTGATAATGTTTGGGGCGATATTGAGCAAGATTTTGCTCGTCGTGATTTTTCTATCAATGCGTTGTATTATCAGCCAATTAAGGGTGAAGTGCTGGATTTTTGTGGTGCATTAAAAGACATCGACAGTCATACGCTTCGCTTACTTGGTGATGCCAAGGTGCGTATTGAAGAAGACCCTGTTCGTCTGCTGCGTGCGTTGCGATTTAAGGCGAAACTGGGTTTTGAATTTGATCAAGATTTGGCAAATCAATTTCATCAAGACAATTGGACGCTTTTGGAGCAGGTCTCTGCCCATCGTCTTTATGATGAAACTCAAAAAATGTTCGGTGGTGGCTATTTGACGCCGCTGTTGCCACTGTTGTTTGAACATGGGGCGATGTCAAGTTTGATGAGCTTTGCACCCAATGAGCCGACGCCTTTGATGATGGTGGTCGCCCAAAATACCGATCGGCGTATCGCAGCAGACAAAAGTGTCAATCCAGCATTTTTTTATGCAGCGATGCTGTGGGAAAATTATCTGTATCAATTGGCGAAATATAAAAAGCGTGGCTTACCGTTTCATGAAGCACAGATTAAGGCTGCCGAAAAAACCATTGACGCCCAGCGTATCAAAACTGCCATACCTAAGTTTGCCGAACAATTCATTACAGATATTTGGTTGCTTCAGCCTAAGCTTGTCAATCCAAGGGTGCGTGATATCGCTAATTTGGAGCGTCTGCCAAAATTTCGTGCCGCATTTGATTTTTTGGTACTCAGAGAAGGTTATGATACCCATCCATTATCTGAGCCGACCCAAAATATGGGTGCTTGGTGGCAGGCGTATCAGGACGCCAGTGCTGTTGATAAAGCGATGATGATTGAGGCGTTTGGTACGCAAGCAGGCACGCCAAAGCGTCGCCGTGATCGTAATGCCAAAAAAGATACCAAGACTCGTGAGCTTGAGCAGCTTAAAGAGTTGTCTTTGCGTAGTGACGATGAGCTAATCAAAACACGCCCTGAACCATTATTTGTGGTGGCGGGTGCAGAAGATTTGGTCAAAAAAACCAAAGCACGAACCAAATTGCCAACGCCTGCCGTGCCTACGCCTGTCTTTGAGCCAGTGAATTTTACACAAGCTGATTTTGAAAAATTGCTTGCCAATGATGAGCCGTATATTCCAGCATCTCGCCATCGTAAGCGTAAACCATCATCCACTTTATCCATCAAAGAGCGTGAACAAGGGTTGATCAAGCAGTCAGACGAGCATTGGTCTGGCTCTAAACAATCGGCTCAAACAAAAAAACCATCACGCCATCAATCTAAACAAGTTGATGGTGTCACTGATATTGAGCCTAAGCTTGTAGAAAATCAAGCCAAGCCAAAAAGAACACGCCGCCGTAAATCTAATGCCAAACCAAAGGCAGACAGCATATGACCACTTGTTTTATTGGACTTGGTGGCAACATTACCAATGAACTTGGCACTCCCACCGAGCATATCATCAACGCCGTACAAGCCTTCAAACAGTCGCCACATTTTACCGATGTGAAAATGTCATCACTGTATCAATCCAAAGCCTTTGGCATCACCGACCAACCCGATTTTATCAATGCGGTATTAAGTGCCAATACCAGCTTACCACCGCTTGAGTTGCTTGATTTTTGTCAAGGTCTTGAACAGACCGCCAAAAGAGTGCGATTGCGTCATTGGGGTGAGCGGTCTTTGGATGTGGATATTTTGTTATATGGTGATAAACGCATTCATCATGAACGGCTGACCGTGCCACATCAAGGCTTATTTGAACGAAATTTTGTGTTAATTCCAATGCTTGAAATTGATGAGTGTTTGCTGGTTAATGGGCAAAAATTGGCGGATTTAAATGAAAGTAACAGCTGGCAAGGTTTGAATAAACTGACATAAGTTTGGATAAACTGCCATCAAAGGAGCAACACATGACCCCCATTGAAACGATTATCCAAGCCACCATGCTAAGTGCCGAAGAAATTAAACAGCTATGACTGAAACGGTCATCACTTAAACAGCCATTACCCTAAAAAGGCAATCCTATGAGCGACCAAGCCCCATCATCATCAACCACCCCCAAACCCAAAGCGCCCATCACCCTATCTACTTTGAACAAACTAAAAGCAGAGGGTAAAACATTTTCTTGCCTAACTTGTTATGATGCAAGTTTTGCTCACGCCATGCAGTTGGCAGACATTGACACCATTTTAATCGGTGATAGTCTGGGCATGGTTGTCCAAGGACAAAGCTCAACCTTGCCAGTGGGCGTTCAAGACATGGTTTATCACACTCAAAATGTGGTGCGTGGTAATTCTCATGCCTTAATCTTATGCGATTTGCCATTCATGAGTTATGCCACCTTATCTGATGCCATCACCAGTGCCAAGGCGGTCATGCAAGCAGGGGCGAATGTGGTCAAAATTGAAGGGGGCAGCGAGCTTAGCGACACTGTTAAGGTCTTGACCAATAACGGCGTGCCTGTGTGCGTGCATTTGGGATTAACGCCGCAGTCGGTCAATGTCTTTGGTGGCTATAAAGTACAAGGTAAAACAGACGCCCAAGCGGATAAATTGATGAGAGACTGTACGGCGGTGGTGAATGCTGGGGCGAGTCTTTTGTTGCTTGAATGCGTGCCAGCATCGCTTGCCAAAGCCGTTACCGAGCGGTTTGATGTGCCTGTCATTGGCATTGGGGCAGGGGTGGATTGTGATGGGCAAGTGCTGGTCATGCACGACATGTTGGGCGTTTATACCCGAAAACCTGCCAAATTTGTCAAGAATTTTTTGACCGATGACAGCAACCAAACCAAAGACATTGTTGGGGCGTTTAAGGCCTATCATCATGCAGTCAAGCAGCGTGCCTTTCCAACAAAACAGCACAGTTTTTAGGATAAAAACATGAACATCTGTCACACCATCAAAGACTTAAAAAACAAATTAAACCCCTTACGCAACCAAAAAATAGCCTTAGTCCCAACCATGGGCAATTTACATGATGGACATTTATCCCTTGTGAATCTTGCCAAGCAACATGCCGATGTTGTTGTGGTGAGTATCTTTGTCAATCCCACTCAGTTTGGGGCGGGTGAAGACTTTGCCAGTTACCCACGCACGCTTGATGACGATTGCCAAAAACTTGCCAAAGCTGGCGTGGCGTTGGTTTTTGCCCCAAGTGTGGACGAGATGTACCCTGTCTATCCGCCCAATGTTCAAATCCTATCAGGCAGCATCAGCAAGATATTATGTGGTCAGACACGCCCCACGCATTTTGACGGTGTGGGCTTGGTGGTGAGTAAGCTGTTTAATATCGTTCGTCCTGATGTGGCGGTATTTGGCAAAAAAGACTACCAGCAACTTGCCATCATTTACCAATTGGTGCAAGAATTAAATTTTGAGATTGACATTATTGGCGGTGAGATTGTCAGAGCCGATGACGGTTTGGCGTTATCGTCTCGCAACCAGTATTTGACCAAGCAAGAGCGTGCCATTGCCCCACGGCTGGCACAGGTCTTACAACAGCTTGCAGGTGAGTTAAAGTCTGCCAGTGTTGCTGATTTTGATACGATGATACAAAAAACTAAAGACAAATTAACTTGCGATGGTTTTACGGTGGATTATTTGCAAGTACTCAATCAGCAACTGCAACCTGCTAGCCGCCATGATAAAAACTTGGTGATTTTGACCGCTTGTTATTTGGGTGGGGCAAGACTTTTGGATAATTTGGAAGTTGCCTTAAATTAATGTTAATAATCCATGTTCATCTAAACCCATGTTCATCTAAACCCATGTAACTGGTTTTGCTCATTTTGCTAAGGAAATATGATGCCCAAACTCATTGCCCCAAACTCAATCATTGTGGTGTCAGGGCGTTCAGGTTCAGGAAAAACCTCCGTACTCAACACCTTAGAAGATTTTGGCTATTATCCGCTTGATAATTTGCCTTTATCCATCGTGCCACTTGCCATAGAAAAATTGGTCAATGACAGCCAGATTCATCGCATTGCTGTGGGGATAGATGTCCGCACCCCCAAAGCGGATTTATCCAACTTTGGTCAAGTGTATGACAGCTTGATACAAACCTATGGCAAGACCGCTTTGAGTGTGTTATATACCACCGCCCAAGATGATGTACTGGTCGCGCGCTATGATGCCACTCGCCGAGTGCATCCATTGATGGCGATGGCTGGCAATCTGCCCAATGCCATTCAAAAGGAAATTGAGCTGCTTGAACCGATTGCCTGTCATGCTGATATTAAAATTGATACCAGTTTGTTAAACATTCATGAGCTAAAAAACAGCCTAAGACAACATTTGGGCGTGGATAATCATATCATCGTTAATGTGCTGTCGTTTGGGTTTAGGCATGGCACGCCAAAAGATGCTGATTTTGTCTTTGATGTGCGTACCTTGCCAAACCCACATTGGCAGATGGATTTGCGTCCTTTGACAGGGCTTGATGCGCCTGTGCAGGAATTTTTTGCTCAATTTTCTGCCGTGCATGAGATGACGCATGACATCAGCACATTTTTATTAAAGTGGCTGCCTGATTTTATTGAGAACAATCGCCATTTTGTGACCATTGCCATTGGTTGTACAGGGGGTAAGCACCGCTCGGTATTTGTCAGCCAAGCGGTGGGGGAGATATTAACTGGTCATTTGCCTGATAAAATGCAGGTGAATGTTAAGCACCGTGAAAAATCTTTTTGGTGAGTTTATGAATGTGATGATAAAAAAATTATTACAAGGGCAAGCGGTAGAGTGGCGAGCGTTGGGGGAGGTTGCCAAAAAAATTTCATCAGGTGGTACGCCTAAAACAGGCATTCCTGAATACTATAATAATGGCGAAATCCCTTGGCTTCGTACCCAAGAAGTTAATTTTAATGATATTTATGACACAGGCGTAAAAATTATAGAACCAGGTGTTAAAAATTCAAGTGCAAAATGGATACCTGCAAATTGCGTTATTATAGCAATGTATGGGGCAACTGTTGGGCGTGTTGGTATCAATAAAATTCCAATGACAACCAATCAGGCATGTGCAAATATTGAAGTAAATGAAGAAATTGCTGAATATCGCTACGTATATTACTGTTTAGCCAATCAATATGAATATATTAAATCACTGGGAACGGGTTCTCAAACCAATATTAACGCTCAGATTGTCAAAAAACTTAAAATCCCAATCCCACCCCTATCCGTTCAAAGTCAAATCGTTGCCATTTTGGACACATTTGACACGCTGACCCAATCCATCAGCGAAGGTCTGCCCAAAGAAATAAAGCTGCGTCAAAAGCAATATGAGTATTACCGTGAGCAGTTATTAAATTTTAAAGCGACGATTTAACGATTTAACGATTTAAACAATCATGATTAAAAGGTTATTATTCATGAATGTCGAAACACCCAACCCAAAAACCGCCAAACATATGGCGACAAGCGTGATTTTTATGCTGTCTGTGATGGCAGGTACGCCCAGCTGGGCAACCGATAGCGATGCTGTTCAAACCAGTAAAGACAGCACCATCGCACAACAAGCCGATGAGTTTTTTGAATTGGCGGTTCGCTATGATCAGGCATCAGATTACCCCATGGCGGTGCGTGAATATCAAAAAGCGGCCGAACTTGGGCATTACGAGCGATGTATAATTTGGCGGTTGCCTATTTTCAAGGTGATGGCGTTAAGCAAAATTATCAAAAGGCAGCAGTAGCAAAACAGTGGTTTTTGGTCTCGTGTCAGTTGGGCTTATCTGATGGGTGCATCAAGCATGATAATTTTGATAAATTAACCACAAATTAATGATAAATTAACGACAAATATAAGGTATCTTATGATTGATTGGTCAAAAATGGACATGCGAGTGTCTCGCACTGAGATTAAAAAATCCCATGAGCGTTTGCAAGCATTATCCGAACCACTTGCCAAATTGTCCAAAAAACAGCTTGCCAATTTGCCAGTAAGTGAATATTTTTTGGATGAATTAAAGCATTTAACCAATATAGACAGCCATGCCGCCAAAAACCGCCAAATCAAACGAGTGGGTAAACTCATTATTGAAGAAAACCGCCACGCTCTAACGCAGGCGTTATTTGAATGTCAATTTACCCCCGAGCAAATTGCCAAGATTGAAACATGGTATGACCGCTTAAAACTGTCTGATGAAAACACCATTAAGCAGTTTGTTAAGCAATTTAAAAAGGCGGAATATAACAGTATTTATCAACTGCTTTTGTGGATAGAATACGCCAAACATTTGGGCGATGATGAGCTATTGGCTGAAAGCGTGGCGGATTTTGAAAGTTATGTTAAAGAGGTGGCGATATTGTCTAAATGATGATTTGATGGCTGGGTTTTGTCTTGGCATGAGTACAATATCAGCCAATCACCAAAATACCGATAGATCATCGGTATTTTGGGCAGACGAAATAAACGCACAGATTGGCTGATTTTAACATTTGTGGGTTATTGTTTTTCTTCACGCACTTTATTAATCAAAAAATCCACGACTTGAGGCACTTTGGCATCTTCACCGGAAACCACATACTTACCATGAACAACCACAGCAGGCACGCCAGATAGACCATAGCGTGTCGCAGCTGCTTTGGCGCGCTCGATTTTGGTGGTTACGGCAAAAGAATTATACAGGCTGTCAAATTTTGCCTTATCGATGCCTTTAGAGGCGTACCAGTTACCAAGCTCTTGTTGTGAACTGATAATGTTGCGATTGCCATCTTTGTGGACGGCATCAAATAATGCTTGATGGGTTTTTTCTTGGGCGTCTAGTTGCTGGGCAGCATAAAAGCCACGAGCACCCACTTCCCACACTGGATTCATCGCCGCAGGTGTCTGAAAAAATGCCACATCAGCAGGGCGTGTTTTTGCCCATTTTTGCATATGTGGCTCAAGATGATAGCAATGTGGGCAACCGTACCAAAAAAATTCACGCACCACAATGACGTCACCTGCGATAGTTTCAGGATTGGGTAATACTTTATAGTCCTGACCTTCGACAAAGTTTGCTTGTGCCAAAGTTGCAACACTTAGCATGGTTGTGAGTAATGCTGTTTTTAATGCAAATTTCATAAAATTTCCTTGTTGTAAGATAAAGCCTAAAATCTGATGATGATATCAATGTTAAAGACAAAAATCTGATGAGCTATAGTTTATCGTATTTTTTGTCAAATGTGGCAACAGTTTTCTTAAGGTTTCGTTGCAGATTGTGTAAATTTTTTGCCATCAGTGTGCGGCCTACGCTGGTTTATTTTGGTATGATCTTGATGGTTTCATCATGGATTGTATTTGATTTTTAAGAGTTTTGGGTGCTTAAGATGAGTAATGATGACCTTAAATTGTAAAAGTAGTCAAATACCGTTAAAAATGATAAAATAAAAAAATTTAGCCAAATAAAACAAAACCAAAGGATGATGCCATGCAAAGTCATGATACTGCCACCATCAACAGCATAAACTCTGCCAGCGATACCAACCAAGCGATCAATAATGCTGATTTTGACGAAATTAGTAAATTCACCAAATTGGCGGATGAGTGGTGGGATCGCATGGGTGCGTTTAAATCATTGCATGATATCAACCCACTGCGTCTAAACTGGATTGAAGATCGTGTGAATGACTGTTATGGTTCATCGTTGGTTGCCAAATCGGTGGTAGATATCGGCTGCGGTGGGGGGATTTTGGCACATTCGATGGCGGTGCGTGGTGCGAGCGTTTTAGGGATTGACTTGGGTGATGAAAACCTAAAAGCGGCCGGTATCCACGCCGCCAAAACAGGCATAGATGGGCTTGATTTTCGCTGCGTTGCTGCAGAGGAGTTGGCGGCAGAACACGCTTCTGGTTTTGATGTCGTGACTTGTATGGAGATGCTTGAGCATGTGCCTGATCCTAGTGCGATTGTGCAGGCGTGTTATGATTTATTAAAGCCAGGTGGTGTGTGTGTGATGAGTACCATTAATCGCAACCCAAAATCTTATCTGTTTGCGATCATTGGTGCTGAATATGTCTTAAATTTGGTGGATAAAGGGACGCACGATTGGCATAAGTTCATCACGCCAGCGGAGTTAGACCAAATGGCGATGAGCGTTGGTTTTCAAAGATGTGATTTGACGGGTCTGCATTATAATCCTATTACCCAGCATTATTGGCTGTCTAATAAAAATGTTGATGTCAATTATATGATGGCATTTACCAAACCAAACACACAAACAGATACCCCAAAACACACCTAAGGAAGCTTTATGACACAGCCCATTCAAGCCGTGTTCTTTGATTTGGACGGTACATTGATTGATACCGCACCTGATTTTGTTCGTATCATTCAGCAGATGTGTGCCGATGAGGGACTATCTGCCCCCAGTGAAGCAGCGATACGAGAGCAGGTGTCAGCAGGCGCGCGTGCTATAGTTCAGCTGATGTTTGCCGAGCAACTTGGGCAAATCTGTGATGACGATCCACGACTATTAAGCCGCCGCCAAGCTTTTTTGGATCGTTATGAAATCGATGTTTGTGTAGATAGCCGAGTATTTGAGGGGCTTGAGGTCTTACTTGAAAAACTCGAGGGGTATCGTATCCCTTGGGGCATTGTTACCAATAAGCCACGCTATTTGACAGAAAACTTATTGGACAAGCTAAATTTATCATCACGATGTGGTGTTTTGGTCTGTCCTGATGATGTCAAAAATCCCAAACCTGACCCTGAGCCTTTATATTTGGCGTGCCAAAAAATTGGCGTTGAACCGTTGGCATGTATTTATATTGGTGATCATCGCCGAGACATTGAGGCAGGGCGGGCTGCTGGTATGCAGACAGCCATCGCAGGGTTTGGTTATTTATCGGCAGCGGATTTGGCAAGTATCGATACTTGGGGTGCTGATGTTATCATGCAGACACCCAAAGCGTTGACGGATTGGGTTTTGCAACAAGTTTTATAAGGTGACTTTCATTGTCGCTTAAGTGGATTACCGTTAGACCCAAAAGGTATTATATTACCTTATTTTCTTCTTATAAATTTCATATCAATTTAACATAGAGCTAACAAAAAGCTCAATTAGCCACTGGATAAAACATGACAACCATGCGTTCACATGATGCAATTCGTGATTTTCAATTCACCAAAGACA
>ERZ1023418.337-NODE-337-length-9200-cov-4.269765_pt1 | contig 9200 bp, 2 predicted proteins | sample MGYA00380511_ERZ1023418 | MGnify/ENA primary metagenome ERZ1023418 (study PRJEB33173, sample SAMEA4830370) | metagenome | study: EMG produced TPA metagenomics assembly of the PRJEB25223 data set...
CATAAATACTCGCCCGCTGCCATTAATTGCTAAAAGTTCACTGATGCCAAGTAAGTTCTCGGCAGAAAGCTGAATATTATCAATACCCCTTAATGATAAAAACAAATCAATGGCAAACACACTCAAGCCTGCAATGCCAAACGGCAACAACTTTAAGCTCACTTGGTTTTTGGTGAATTGCTTACAAAGCAATGACCCAATCGACACCCCAATCGAAAACAACCCCAACATAAAAATAACCACCACTTCATTGCCATGCAAAATCGTTTTACTAAACTCTGGCACTTGCGTTAAAAAGGTTGCCCCATAAAACCAAAACCAACTGTTGCCCAAAATGATAAAAAACAACAGCGGAAAACCATATAAAAATTGAATGGTCTGCCAACTGGTGGTGATGATGTTCCAATTCACTGTCAAATTGGGCTGAGTGGCAGGTGTGTGGGGAATGTTTTTAGCACCCATCAATCCCAAAATTGCCACCAGCATCACGGTGGTGCATATCCACACATAAGCATTTGGTAATTGGGTTAAAACTCCTGCCACAATCATGCCAAACAATATTGATAGTGATGTCCCCATTTGGAATAAACCATTTGCCCCAACCAGTTCATCTTCGTGCATGACTTGGGGCAAATAGGCGTATTTAATTGGGCCAAAAAACGTTGATTGTGTGCCTAATAAAAACAACGCCACAAACAGCAACCAATACAGCTGCATAAAAAAACCAAAGACAGCAATCACCATGATGACAATTTCTAAAATTTTAATGTTTACCGTCAATTTGGACTTTTCGTATTTATCCGCCAACTGTCCTGCCAGCGCAGAAAATAAAAAATAGGGTAAAATAAACAACATTGCTGCCAAATTGTTTAAGGTGCTGATTTTCATGCCCATTTGGCTTGCGACACTGTAAGTCAACACCAACAGCAGGGCTTGCTTAAACAAATTATCATTAAATGCCCCCATAAACTGGGTGATAAACATGGCTGTAAAGCGTTTTTTGAAAAATAATGCAAATTGACTGGACATGCTTGCCCCTACTGAATCAAACCAATGACGACACAAAAAACCAAATGAATAACATGAATAAAGCCAAGTAAGCTGATGTTTAAGGTAGCATAAAGGTGGCTTTTTGGCTATGTTATCATGATGATACCTGTTAGAATGCAGACGTTTTATGCTTAAAACACTGATGCTTAAATACCAAAATCTCTAAACGATATGACTGATGCCATGACCAAACACCCACTTTATTTAATCATGAATTATCAACGACTTTCACGCCTTTTACCCACTTACACAACAGAGCAATCATCAAGGCAGTTACGGCATGTGGGTGTTGGTGTGCCTTTTGTGCTATTGGCAGTCATGCCAATCTCTGCCGTGGCAGTCATCGATGTGGCACAATCAGCAAATTTTGAACAAAACACGGTAGAATTTAACCAGTTATTCACCCAAAATGATGGACAACAAAAGCCATTGTTAGATGATGCTCACGTTGATGAAACTTTAACGGCACTCAGGCTAAAACAAGCGGTTGAAGCAGGTATCATTGATGAAAAAGTGCTAGAAGACTATCGCAAAAACACATTAAAATCGTTGCAAAGCACTCAAACCGTCAGTCATGATGACGTGAATGCTCATAATGACGTGAACAGTAAAACCAATCAAGGGCAACTCATCAACGTTGATGATAAGGGTAATGATGACAACGACAATAAGTATGGGCAAGACGATGATTTAAGCAACGACCTGCCAGCCGATGGTTTACCGCAAGCCAGCAGTTGGCAGAACTTACAACAAGCTGCTAAATACGCTCAAGCTCAGCAGTATCACATGCAAAGCATTCAAGAGCTTGAACAACATGCTCAGCAAGTGGCGGCTTATACACAAGGTTTGCTTAATTCGCCTAAGTCAGTGCCAGTTGCCAAACTTGATAATACAACACCCAATGTTCAACTGATAAAAGAAGACACATCAACCAATAAACTCTCTGAAACGGCTCAACAGATTAATGATGTTGTTGAACAAAACCAACAAGACGTACAAACTTCTTTAGGACAATTTGGCTTTGAGCAAATCCAAGCTCACACTGAGCAAATTGAGCAACAGCCCCCCACAAACGCACCCAATCAAACAACACCAACAATAAAAGCGGACAAATCGGTTAATGTCTTTAAACGCTTATATGCCAATCTGTTTTCAGATGGTTATTTGCCGTTACCTAAGCTAGATGCCAATATTTATCTAAAAGTGCCCGCCAATGATGGCAACCCTGATAATGACCGATTGGTTAAAGTTGATACCAATAGCCAACCTGCCAAAAACATCAAGGCATCATTAGAAGATTTGTTTGTCGAATCGGTTGCTGATTTTAAAGCAGCATTACCCAAAATCAGAGAAACCGCCAAAAGTGCTGCCGAAGCGGTTGGCTATTATGACGTGCAGATGCAATTTGTGCAGACTGACAGCAACAGCATCGATGTCATCATCGACTCAGTGGGTGAACCTGTCATCGTTGATAAACGAGTGGTCGAAGTACGTAACATTGATGGCAGTGGTAAAGAGCCTTTAACCGCCTTACAAGATTATTTGCCGCCATTACAAGGTGAGGTGTTTAATCATGGTATTTATGAAGCCAGTAAACAGGCAATTTCTCAGATGGGAAGTCGTTTTGGTTATTTTGATGCCAGCTGGCTAAGTCATTCTGTTGATATTGTGTTGCCTGATAACACCGCTGACATTTCCTTGCTATATGATGCAGGACAGCAATACGACTTTGGCGATGTGGTTTTTTTCACTTATGATAAAGACAGCCAAAAGCTGACCACTGACCCCAATAAATTGCCTGTGAAACCAGAATTATTACAACAGTTGCTTACCTTTAAAACAGGGGAAAATTATCATGCACCAGCGATAACCAAGTTTAGCAATGATTTATCTGCCACCCGCTATTTTAATACGGTTAATGTGGAGACAGTGCTGCCGCAACGTGGTGTACAGGCTGGCGTGCCATCGGAGACGACTACAGATGATGACAATTTAAATTTAGATGGTTTAGATGGTTTAAATCATGATAACTTGGATAATGATGCCCCAGATAATGGTAACTCAGATAATTCAAATTTAGACAATTCAAATCCAGATAACCCAAATAACTTAGATAACGATAACTTAGATAACCTAGATGGCTTGGAAAACATTGCCCCCATTGAATTTGAAATTGACACTGACATCGAAAATAAACTGTTTGCCATTGAGCAAAAGGCACAGCAGTTATACAATCAGCCAGATGATAGGGTGTTATTGGAAGATGACACACAAAGCACCACTTTACTTGGTAAAATCAGTGATAAAATCAGCGACATTGCAGGCAAGCTTGACCCATTGCCTGATAATCGGTCTGAACATGTTGAACGTCCTGTGCTTGCCAATAAAATCACCCCTGAGCAGGTTTATGACAGTAAAAAAGTGCCTGTTTATGTGTATGTGCAAAGTGATAAGCCCAGAGATGCTCAGGTTGGTTTTGGTTATGGCACAGACTCAGGCATGCGATTGACAGGTCGCTTGGATTACAATCTGGTGAATCGAGATGGCTATCAAGCAGGTGTTCAAACGTCATTATCCAAAATTAATAAAAATGTCAGTGCCTATGTCAGCCGACCATGGAAGCACCCACTTGATGACACCATTAAGGCAAATGTCAAGTACGAAGAAGAGCTGATTGACCAAGGATTTGGCTCGTTTAGTCTGCAGTCAAAATCCATCTTGGCAGGACTGTCACGCAATGTCATTAAAGATTCAGGTTGGAATAGAACTTATTCTATCCGCTATCGATATGACGACCTTAGCTCTGATATCAATGCGTCTTTTTATCGCAATTTACCCATTCGCTTTGCTGCTGGTAATGATACCCAGCAAGCGTTGCTGTTCGGTTATGGCTTAAGCAAAACTGAAGCTGATGACCCCATCAACCCAAATTTTGGGGTGCGGCAGTATTATTCTGTTGAAGGTGGGACAAAGTCGCTGCTGACCGATACCAACATGATCATCGCCAAAGCTGGTGTGAGTGGGGTGTATGGCTTTGGTGAGGGCTTGAAACATCAAGTCATCGGTGGCTTAGATGGTGGCTATATTTGGGCAAAAGATTTTTTTGAGGTGCCTTATAAGCTAAGATTTTTTGCTGGGGGTGATCAAAGTATTCGTGGTTATGATTATAACAGCTTATCACCATTAGAGTTTGATTATCTGTATGGTGGACAAGTATTGGCAGTGGCCAGCTTTGAGTATAACTATGAATTTTTCCCCGGGTTTCGTGGTGCGGTATTTGCTGACGTTGGCAATGCTTATGGTGCTAATTTCACCACCGATACCAAAGTGGGGGCTGGGTTTGGCATTCGTTGGGCATCACCAGTTGGTCCTGTTCGGGTGGATTTGGCCGCTGGCGTGAGTGAAAATGACCCACCCATTCGTTTGCATTTTTTTATTGGCTCACCATTGCGATGACTGTATTGGTTTATCGTGGTTGGCTTACCGTGGTTGGGCATCATTTTTATCGTTGTTATGTCGTTGGCTTGTCATTGCGACACATCGCAAAAGCACATCGCAAAAAATGGCAGATGCTTGTTTAAATATGTTATAGTTTGTCCGTTTTTTTATTTGTTGATGATTATCTATCTATGGCACAGCCCAATTCAACTGACCCTAAAGGCGGTGATTCTCAGACCAGTAGCCCAGCCAAGCATCAATCTAAGGCGGTTAAACGCTGGACTCCGCTTGGCTTTTTAATCAAGCTGTTTTTGTTTGTGTGTTTGTTTTTTACGGCGGTGTTGGTGGCATTTTTTTACGCTGCTGGCACAGAGCAGGGAACTGAGTATTTATTAAATAAAATTGCTCAACAGACGGGCATTGGCTTTAAATACGGTCGAGGCAACCTAAAAGATGGGATTTGGATTACTGACATCGACATCGATGCCAACCAAGACATTCACATTGGGGTAGATAAGGTGTTTGTTAAGATTGGCTGGCGGGCGGTGTTTTCTAAACAAGTGCATCTGCGTGAAGCCAGTATTCATCATTTGGTCATTACCAATCGCCAACCACCAACTGACGAACCTTTTGATTATAAAACCTTACAACTGCCAATCAATCTGCGTTTTGATGCCGCTGATATTAACCGCATTACCTACAATCAAGCAAGCAAAGACCCCATACATGTTACTGATGTGGCGGTCAATGATTTGACGTGGATTGGAACTCAGCTTAAGTTGGGTAAAGGGCAGCTATATTATCATGACATGCTTAGCGTCCATGACCTAACTGGCGACATGGATTTAAAAGACACTTATCCACTGGATTTGTCAGCGGTGGTGCATGTCAATGCGTTGGATAAGGCGTATGTCGATGCCCTACAAATCACCGCTAAAGGCAGTCTTAAACGATTGCATGGCACGGTTAACAGCCAATATAACCATGCAGACGTTCAGGGTGAATTTTTGGCACAACCGATGGACAGCAATGCACCATTTTGGGCAAAGTTGCGTTATGAAAAGCTTCATCTGCCTTATGCCAAAGAACAAAACATCATCTTGCAAGATGGGCTGGTCATCGCTTCTGGCATCACATCAGACATTGATTTGCGGATTAACACTCAGCTGTCTGGTCAGGACATTCCCACTGGACACTATCAGGGGCGAGCCAAAGTTGATGTTGATAACAGCTTATTAGACATAAAACAACTCACCGCAGATACGCCACATGGTCATCTGCAAGCTGATGGGCTAATTGACTGGTCAGATGCGGTGGACATCAAGGCGACTGTCAACTCAGATGATTATGCGTTACGTCAGTCATTATCACCTGAGTATCAAGAGTACCAAGCTTATTTGCCACAAAAATTAGATGGCACGTTGCACTTTCATTTGCTGACGCAAAACGCTCAAGGCAATCTTGAAACGGACATGGTTCTAAACCAGCGTGATGGCGAATATGTGCAAGCCAACATCATAAAAGTCGAAGATAAAAGTAATAACCATCAGCCTTTACTGATAGATGCCAGCTGGCGACAGCTTAAACGGCAAAATCTGCCAGATATTGGCAACATCAACAGCGACCACGGCAACGTAAAAGTTAAGATGCAAGGACAACGTTTAGATGTGCAGGCCAATGCTCAAATCAACGAGTTAAACGTTGCTCCTAAAGGCAATTATGTTGTCAATGTCCATAAAATGGGTAGCCGTATTGACTTATCACAGGTTGACTATCAAGGCGTGGTGGGTCAGCTGTCAGGGAATGGGCAAATTAACCTTGCCAATCGTGGCAAACCCTTAAACTGGCAAATTCATGCCAGCACCGAGGGTTTGCATCCTAACCGTTATCAAGACAATTTACCAATCGATAAGCTGACAGGTGTTATCCATGCCAGTGGTAACATGGTGGATAATCATGGTAATCAGCAACATCACATCAGCATACAAAATAGTGATTTAAGTGCCTTGCTTGATGCCAGCCAAGATAACCGACAAATCAACATTGGTGGCACAGGCGTTGCCAACATACGCTTGGCAGATGGTGAGCTGACTGCATTTACCGCCGATTTTGACGGTGAGCTTGGTACGACTGATGTGCCAAAGGGACATATTCTCTTGCAAGCCCGTGGCACTGCCAATGACATTCGTGTTAATCAGCTGACGTATCAAGGCAAAGCAGGTCATTTAGATGGCACAGGGCTAGTTCAATTAGGGGGCAGTCGCTTAAGCTGGGACATTGATGCCAAGCTACAAGATTTGAACACAGGCTATTTTATCACCGATAATCCTACCATCATCACAGGCAAGCTTGATTCACAAGGCAGTTGGATAAAGGGTAAAACCGAAGCAGAAACAGGGCAGTTGGGTGATTTTACCGCCAAATTTGCAGGGAAAGTTGATACCGATAAATTGCCAGCAGGTAATTTGTTGGTTGACATCAAAGGTAATGCCCAAGTCATCGACATCAACCGATTGTATCATGATGGTGATGTAGGTAAGTTAGATGCCAAGGGAACACTTGACATGCGTCAAGGTTATCACTGGCAAGTCAATACAGAGATGGACAACTTTAATTTGGGTTATTTTGTCAAAGACATGCCCAGCCGCCTGAGTGGACATTTAGACAGCACAGGCAGTTGGCAGACCAATGCCCAGCGTATCCAAATTCAAGACATGAATGTCTCTGGGCAACTCAAAGGTCAACCCTTTAAGGCACAAGGGGCAATTAACGTACAAATGCAGTTGCCCAAAGACATTAAAGGTTATCTCAATCGCCTAAAATCAGCTGACACAAACAGTCAATACAACCAAGTCAATGACATGATTGATGCTTTACAGGCAGATAATCTGGTCATACGTTGGGCGGATAACTATCTGAGTGTCTCAGGTGATAAGCAACAACTGCAAGCCAAAGTCAACATCACCAACCTTGACCAATTAAACTCACGGTTAAACGGTGAAATTTCTGGTGGCATGACCATGCTACAGACCGAAAACAGTCATCTACCAACGTTATATGTTGATGTTCTTGCCAAACGTTTGGCGTTGCCTAACTTGCTGTTGGCAAGTGGTCATGTCAAAGGCAAACTGGTGGATTTGGGTAACAGCCCCAGTCAGCTAACCGTGCAAGCGGTGGATTTAGAAACCGCCAATCAACAAATCAATCAGCTTTATTTGGTGTTTAATGGCACAATGGCAAAACACACCGCCCAAGTTAAAGCCAAAAAAGATGACAGTCGGTTTTCTGGTTTACTGACAGGAGAGTATGATGCCCAAACCATGCGTTGGCAAGGGGTGATGGCTCAAGGTGAGCTTGCCAGCCAAGGCACGGTATTAAAACAACAACAACCCACACAAGCGGTGCTAGATGTTGACAACCAATCGCTAAAAATGGCAGCTCACTGCTGGCAGACCAATGATAAAGCAGGTCAGTTTTGCTTAAACCAACCGTTGAATGTCAATAAAAATTCAGGTAACGTTAACCTACTGATTGATAACATAGACACCAAGCTGTTTGCCCTGGCGATGCCAAAAGATATCCGTTGGCGTGCCAAAGTACATGGCACAGCAAAGTTATCATGGCAACAAGGTCAAAATCCTGTCATCGATGCTGCCATCTATTCACAAAATGGCAAAATTGGCATGGTTCAAGATGGCACAGGTAACATTGACATTCCTTATGACCGGGTATCACTGCGGTTAATCAGTCAAGCCAATGGGCTAAAGCTAAGAGCTGACCTAAATAATGGACAACGAGGCAATGGCTATGTGAATGTGCTGATTAACCCAACTGCCCAAGACAAACCCATTCAAGGCAATTTGGTGGTTGATAAACTTAACTTGGCACTATTTAAGCCGTTTTTTCCAGGCATGCGAGTGTTAGAAGGGCAAGCAACTGCCAATGGTCAGCTGTCAGGCACACTAAGCACGCCTAAGTTTGATGGCAAGGTGGCTGTTCGACACGGTAGGGTAAGCATGCTTGATATGCCAGTGGATTTGCAAAATATTAATGCCACCGCTGACATTCAAGGCACAAACGCTGATATCAAAGGCAGATTTATGAGTGGTGAAGGGCAAGGCTCAATCACAGGCACGATTGATTGGCGAAATCAGCTGATTGCCAAGCTTGGGGTACAAGGTGCTCAGCTTTCTGTGGTACAGCCACCCATTTTATCTGCACGCATCAACCCAGATATTGAGATGATTGTGCGTCCAAGTGATAAATACATCTCCATCAAAGGGGTCATCACCGTTCCTAGTGCCACCATTCGCCCGCCTGAAGCCAATGAAGATATCATTGGTAAATCGGCAGACGTGATTGTGCTTGACCGCCGTGCTGTTGGCAACATTGAGCAGGTTTTGGCCGTTACCAAACCTTGGGACATCAACGCAGATATTGGTGTCGACTTAGGTCATCATGTAACCTTTAGAGGGTTTGGGGCGGTGTTGCCATTGGCAGGCGCATTGACGGTACATCAACACGGACAAGGCATCATGACCGCTAAGGGCATGATACAGGTTGCCAGACGCACCAATGTTGATGCCTTTGGACAAAGTTTGGACTTAAATTATGCTCAAGTACGTTTTGATGGTGATATTCGCCGTCCCACATTGAGCATTGAAGCGGTCAAAGAAATCAACGCAAGTACCGTGGGCTTACGAGTGAAAGGT
>ERZ1023418.338-NODE-338-length-9188-cov-39.085514_pt1 | contig 9188 bp, 16 predicted proteins | sample MGYA00380511_ERZ1023418 | MGnify/ENA primary metagenome ERZ1023418 (study PRJEB33173, sample SAMEA4830370) | metagenome | study: EMG produced TPA metagenomics assembly of the PRJEB25223 data set...
ATAAAAAAGGCTCCAAAGAGCCTTTAATTTACACCTGATAATTTCATCTTACAATGCTTTTTTATTCCGATCATACACCGCCAACATCTGCACCACCTTTTTCAACTGCCACGGCTGTAACCAATGCACAAAATCCACTTTAAACGAACGTTTCGCAATACCATCTGCATATTCTTTCGGTAAACCATGTTTTGCTAAAAGTGCGGTAATTTTTGCCAAATAAATTTTCTTATCTTCACGTGGTGCCGCACGATTTCCCCAAAAATGACTACTGGATTTAAACCCCTTTTGCACCATAATATTTAACACCTGTTGCAATTCACTTTCCGTCATTTCAGTACAACTTGTTTTCCCCGTTGTACTTACCAATAATTGACGATAGGTTTCATCATCAAGACCTAATTGGCTTTTTCCAATATGGATTTTAGCGATTAAATTTTTACGCAACATAGCCTTTCTCCTGTTCCGCTTTCCAGGCTTTCCAAACCGCAAACTCAGGCATATTTTCCACAAATTGCAACTGCCCAATGGAGGCATAACGTTCAATATATTGAATGGCTGCCATACGTTTATCCTCTTCTTGTGCCGCAACGCTTTGCATTTCAGCTTTGCCTTCATTACGCACTACCGCAAACAAGGGTTTCGCCCCTTCATACACTTTCTTCAAATAGTTATGATTCGATAACACCTGAATATTGCGAGTTTCCCGACGGTTTTTCATCACCGCTTGCACCGTTTCATTCAACGCATGGGCGAGTAGCGGGCTGGGTTGATACATCTCCAGCACATCTTTCATTAATCTCAATGCCCGACCATTAGATAACGCCGATCTTTCAGGACGAAACAGACCAATATAACTCACCAACGCACGCGCATTGCGACCACCCAAATTGGATATTAACCCCAACATCTCACGCCCCGCATCATCTTCCAACAACGCATCCAAATGGATATCACTGTGGCAAATAGGGCAACGACATAGTTTCATTATTGTTCCCTCAAACTTGATTTAAAACACATTACTCAGCCCACTTCATCTAACTCATTCCCCTCTTTCGTAAAGAGGGGTTAGGGGAGATTTAATGGGCTGTAAATGCATTTTAAAAATCGTCTGGGTCGTCGTCTTCCTCTAGCTCTATCACATCAAGACGTTGAATAACTTCAAATTTAGCTAAAAAACGCAGTCTGTTCTCAAAATCACCATCTCTCCATACATACATAACTTCGCGTTCCGGTTCTTCAAACATATCCCAGGAATAAGCGTTTTCTTTCGCGATATGTAAAGCGACATTATCAAAACACCTACTTTCATCTTCCCATGTATTTCCATCATCATTGTTTGTAGGATTGTTACTTTCCAATGCGTAACGATATAAATATTTAGCCATAATCTATTCCTCAGGTGGTTGTGGCATTGGTTGCCAGTGGGTGATTTCCGCGCATTCTCCGTCTGCGCTATACCATTTATCACCAAATATCTGTGCGCCGAAAATTTTATTATTTTCGCCAGCGGTATATTTGCCATAAACCAAAACAGGCAATGACCGGATTAAAAGATCAAAACCTGTAAATGTATCCGGCAACCGCTCCGAACACTTAATCCATCCATTGTTTTCGCTCATTTATTCCTCCATTCGAATTGAAAATCCACCGTGACGAAATACAACATTCTGATCGTCCTCAGTAAGTTTTTTCATTAATTGATATGTTTTAGGGCATCTGCCAGAACCTTTTTCTTCGTTGAGTAAACGTTCTAACTCATCCCAATGTTCCACCAGTTTTGCCCAAATTGGGGAAATCTCTTTCATCTTATAAAGATAATCTCGCATTTTCGGTACTCGTTCTAATAACTTCACGCAAAGAGATAAATCGCTCGGATCAAGCGGATAACTTTTACGTCTTGGTATCACATCAAAACCAATCACAAACGCCATACATTTACTACTTAATCCGACATCTTCATCATATGCCAACCATTGAATGATTTTTTTCTGCATTTTTCCTCCTTGTTAATTGAAAACACATTACTCAGCCCACTTCATCTAACTTATCCCCCTCTTTTGTAAAGAGGGGTTAGGGGAGATTTAATAGGCTGTAAATGGGTTTTATTGAGTTGATGCTATAATGTTATAAATGATAGGATCTTCCGTTAAAATACGTTGAGAAAATCCAATTAAACTACGCCCAATAACATTAGAATTTTCAACTTTTGCATTTACTTCCCAATCTTCATCTGTACATTGCATAAATTCAAAATGGAGCTTATGGGAAAAACCATGCTCAATATTGTGATCCCAATGTTCAAGCACATACCAAGAAGCACGCACTACCTCAGCTAATTTAATACAAAGAAAATTCATAGTATCTTTTACATAATCATTAGGTTTATTAAGATATTCCACAGTCAGTTCAAAGGTTAAATTATCTTCTGTTGTAGATACTTTAATATTCAGTGCGCTTAAGTATGTTTTTGAATACTTCATCATACTCACCCCAACACTGGTGCCATTCGACACGCCACACTTTTCATCTCTCTGCTTGCTGCTTGTAATAGCAACAAAGCCCCTTTTGAATCATCAACCAGCCACTGTTCTTTTGCTGCTTCGATTTGTTCCATAATCTGTGCCAGTTGCTCGGTGACTTGCGCTTTCTTTTCACTCATACTTCCTCCACCTCAACCACATCATCAATTTCCGTAATCGTATGCGGTAGTTTATTCACATCACACACATTCAAATCACACAATTCCAACACTTGCTCATTGCTTTCAGCTTCCACAACTGCTTCAACTAAGCAATAAAAACGTGCTACATATTTCGCCATAATCCCCCCTTAAAACGGTTTTCTTAATACTCGGTCACAAAACGCGGCGCGGTGTTTGCACCACTCTTGATTGCGTGCGTTAGGTGCGTTAAGTTCCGCAATCGCCCATTGCGCTTTGGCATCTTGCAGTTCGCCTCTGCGTTCGCTGTTTGCCGCTTGTTCACTGTAATATTTAAAGCGATCAAACTTGTGGATATTTTTATTCATAAGGTTCTCCTGTTGGTTTAAAGCCTATTATGAATGCCCCTCATTCCATCGCTCTCTTTTGTAAAGAGGGGTTAGGGGAGATTTAAAGGGCATTTAAATAAGTTTTATAAATTCTTAAACATCAAATATGCTAACCACGCATACAGTGCAAAAAGACAAATTACAACGATGCCAGACTCACTCATCTACGCCCCCGCCACATCTAACGCAATCGGCACATACTGATCGCTTTCGCCCACACGTTCATAAAGTCGCACATAAGCCTTACTGCTTACCACTTGCACGCTTTCGCTAATCGCCTGCATTGCGTTTTGCCAACGTTCATCTTGAATATCGACACGTCGCAAACCTAAAATTCGTGAAGTGTTGAGGTTTCCCTCTTTATCCACATTAAACGCACGTTCAATTAATGCTTTTAATTCAGGGCGAGAGCCTTCGCTCCATTCATTCAAGCACTCATCAATCAACACTTTTGCCGCCTGGATACGTTCATCAAATTGCAAATGGTCGTTAATCGCACGTTGGATTTTGTATTTGCCGTCGTAGCTATAAAGCGTGATATTGCCTTTACTACCGCCCACTTTTGCATTGTATTTTTCAGCTGAAAGTTCAATAAACGCCTGAATATCGCCGAAAATGCCATCTTTAAAATTGCGCATCTCCTTATTTAAGGACACGCCTTTTTCCACCCATTCACGCACGAGCACATCACGTGCTTTGTCGATGTCTTTCACCAACTCAGCTGGCGTTAAATTTCCTCTTGCATCACGCCAGTATTCTTTCCCCTCAATCATCACCTTCATTTAGAGTTCCTCTTTATCTAACTTAATCACCACAAGTCGCTTACCTTTATCACGTTTACATCGGGCGACTGTTGCCGAGCTGTAAATCGTTTTTTCGCTCACATTGAGTTTCTTTGCTAATTCTTCCGCAGTCCCGTCACCCAAATTCTCTTCGCCACGATAGACTGCATAAATTTGCCGACGCGTTGCCATTCATCCTCCTAATTTAAATACTTACGCCAAATCACACGAATACCTTCCACCGTAAATTGCGCTTCTTGGTATCGACCTACATCACGCCCCACGTGATACACATAAGCCCGTTGGTCTTTCTCTAGCTTTTCTGTTACCGCATTATTCATCACACGCACCGTCGGTCTTATCTTCTCAAAGTGCACATTAATCACCGTAAGCCCCATTTCATTTAAGCGTCTCACGGCTTTTTCTACTTGTTCTAAATAAGCCAACATCACGGCATTGTTTTTGTTTAATTGTTTGTTTTTTCTTGCTTGTAACATGGTCATCTCCTTAACTAATTAACATTTTGCTGTATTGTTCGATCATCTCTGCGCTAATTTCGGTTTCGTTAATCTCTGCCGAACGCACAACACCTCGCATTAACTTACTTAATCGGCGTGCGTTGCCTTTACAGGCCTTCAATAAAGGGTCATTAAATTCACTCGTATTAAGGGCACTTTCCGCTAACATGGCTAAATCGTCATCAGGTAGGGCATTACCAAGGTCACAAGCAAATCCTACGCGGCTATAAAGCTGTGCCAGTTCGTTATTTTTACCTTTTAAATTCACCAACAAGCGAGGCATACCCGCTAAAATCACGCCACAATTCGTTAAATCATGAATGCGTCGGATAAATTCCAAGGAGCGGGTAGAAAGTAACTCGGCTTCATCAATCATTAACAAACGTTCCGCACCGTTGAGTTTTTCCACAATACTTGCCAAGACATCATTATTAACACCGCGACTGGTCGCCCCTACAGTTTCAGCAATCTTGCGTAGTAACACTTTCGGTGTGCAACTTGGATCAACCTCAATCAAAATGGCTGAACTATGTTCTTTCGCATATTGTTTAAGCATTTGTGTTTTGCCTAAGCCTGCTGCACCGTAAATCACATTAATTTCGCCCTCTGCGTGAGCAAAATGCATAATTTCCATACCGCGCTTTGCTGTTTGAGTGGGGACAAATGCATTGTTGTATTTCGCTTCAACCACTTTCGCCTTATGGCGTGCTAACAACTCATCCACTTTTTCATCGAGCCACTTGGTATCGGTTGGATATTTACCGTTTAAATATTGGCTCACTGTTGTAATGGACACATCAAACAAGGTTGCCACTTGTTTTTGGCTCATCTTGTGCGCATCCATAAACGCTTTTAATTCTTGTGCTTTCATTTTTTTGCCCTTTACTCATTCACTAACTTTTTTCTTTGTTCCCACGCTTCTTTATCCGCTTTGGTTAAGAAAATTGGGGTAGCTTCCTGTTTGGCTTTCGGTTTTGTGCGTAACAATTCAAAACCTTGCTGATGCTCAATCGTAATAATCGGGTTAAGTTCCGCATTAATCTCATCAAGCTGTTCTTGTTTCAATTTCGCGCGGCGTGCATGACGCTCTTGGCGTGTTTTCTCAACAAACGGCATTGGGAACGCATCACGTTTATTGCCATCTAGTTCGGCATAACACACAAAAGTGCCGTCTTGCTTTCTCACAATCACTTGGCTTGGATCGTGAATATCAAACATCACTTGCACCTTTTGCCCATCAACATCGAGCAATTTCGTGCTAAAGTAATAATTATTGAAAAGTTGTAACCAACCACGTTGTGCCACACGTAATGTACTTGGGCGGAATAAATCCCTTGCTTCCACTGGCGTAACAAAGACCAAATCATTAGGGTTCATTTTTTCCATCAACTGACGGCGTTTTTGTGCAGGTGTCATTCCCCCTAGTTCTCTGTGCTCGTGTTTATTGTTGTATTCATCAATGCCTTCTTGACAGGCTTGTAAAAACTGATTCCAGCTTGGCAATTTACCCACTGCCCATTGTTGTTTTGGCGTTAGCTGTGTCGCACCTTTACGTTTTGCTTTATCCAGTGAAATCACTGCTGTGCTCACTTGTCGCACCGTGTCTTTATCCGCCCCTGTGCCGTGGTAAGTCTCAAACTGGCGACCGATTTTGTATAAAATCGTTTGATGCACCCGCTCAATAATCCCACGCCCTTGTGGATTGCCCGGAATCCCTGTTTGGTGATTAATCCCCAAACGCGGCAACATCCCCGTAATATCACCATCAAGCATCCAGTTTTTCTCACCCCCACCGTTATCGGAGTAATAAATTGCGGGTATGCCGTAGCGTTCCACGCCATAACGCAAGGCATCTGCCACAGCCAGAACGTTTTCCGCCAAACTAGCCGACCAACCCACAATAAAGCGGCAAGAGGTATCCATAATTAATGTCACCTCAGGAATAAAAGGGCGACCGTGTTCAGGATGGGCGACTTTCAATTTCATCGCATGGCCATCACCTACCCACACATCATTCACCTGCAACACGCTCCAATCGCGTTTAACATAAGTGTTAAGGGCGCGTAGTTCAGAACCCGTCTTACGACCAATTTCCTTAATGTGTTTTGGCAATTTCGCCAACGCAGCGCGAACTTGGTCAATGCTCGGTTTCATTTCTAAACGTAACGGCTCGTCTGCAAAACGTGCATCCCATTCAGCCGAAAAATAGTGATAGGCTTCTGCCACATTGATGCCATTGGTTTGGCGATATATCGCCAAAAAGTCAGGCAACCACACAATTTCTTCAGCCTTTTTCGCCACCCGTTGCATTGGCGCGAGAGCTTTTAATCGTTCTTCAGGGGTATCCGCCTTTTCATAATCCAACACCCATTGATTCAAAGTGCGGTCAGATAAAGTGCGATTTTTTCCTTTCTTGTTATTGGCGGTTTCAACCAATCTCATCAAATCAGAAGAAATGCCACCATGTTTGATTTGTTCACAAAAAAACTTAATCGCCTTGTAACGAGGTTGGGCTTGTTCAAGCTGTGCCACTTGGGCAACCAACGCCATTCTTGCCCCTGCTACTTCACGTTGTTTTTCCGTTAAAGTTTTTAATTCCACCTGACGGAGATCGGCGGGGAGGGATTTGGGTTTGGCTTTCACGATAGAAACTGCAAATTTATTACGAATTTCATCTTGTAAGGCTTGTGGCATTGATGAAAGAGCATATTCTTTGCCCCCACCTTTGCCTTCACGTTTACGCCATTCCACATTTTCACGCTCAAACAATGCGAGTGCATTTTTATGTGCAGTAGGCATGTTTAAAAGTTTAAGTTTTAATAATTCCGCTATCGGATAATGCGTTTTTAAAGAAATTTCGTTCATAAATGATCCTTTTTGTTTCTTTTACGTTTAAATTCCTTTAAGATTAAAACTTATTTGTTAAAACAGGTTTTCGGTTACGTTCAATTCGTTCCTGAGAACGTGCAGCCCAAATTTCTTCAGGGGCAACACCGACCGCATTAGCGATAAGTCTTTCCATTTTCGGATAGGGTTTATCAAGTGCGGTCTTTAATGTGTTGTAACTCACGTTCCCAGCTTTAGCCAAAGAACGTAAAGACCACCCGTTTTTACGCAACGCAGCCAAAATATCCGCACGATGCCAATCGCATATAGCGGTTTTTTTTGTGTCGCTTAATACACTCATTGCATACGCCTCCTTTTATGTATCAATTGCGTGTATTAAAACGTAAATGTTTCACCATGTCAAGCGTAAAAGTTATGATTTTTCGACAGTGTGTTACTTTTATGTTTTATTTTATATAAATAAATTACTTACAAATAAGATTTACTGTAAAAACTTTTTATGGAGAAAGTAAAACATGAGCAAGCCTAACATTTACGATACTGGCTTTAGTGAAAGAATGACTAAAATCATTGAAAAGGAAGGTGTGAGCATTAATTCATTTGCTCAAAAGTTGGGGGTATCACCACCTACAATATCACGCTGGATGAAAGGGGAAGCAGATCCAACAAGAAGCAACCTGATAAAACTAGCAGAGCAGACAGGAATTAATATAGAGTGGCTTGCAATAGGCGCTGGTCCTAAGTATTGGCAAAATCCAATAACTGAGGAAATAATTTTACGTGGGCAACCTCAACCAATTGAAAGTAGCAATGACGAAACGTTTTCTGTGATTGAAGATTGTCGAGAAGTGCGTATTTCAGCCGGTGGCGGTGGTTTTAATGATGAATATAACCCTTATCAAACCACCAAAGTAGAAAAGGCTTGGCTCGATTCACGCCGCTTAAAGGCGGAAGACTGTGCGATGTTCTTAGTAAGTGGCGATAGTATGTATCCAACGCTAAAAGACGGCGAAGAAATTATTGTAGATCGGTCGAAAAAGGAATTAAAAGACGGAAAAATCTTTGTATTAAATAATGAAGGTGCAATGCTAGTGAAGAAAGTGCAAATCACCTACAACGGCATCACACTCATCAGCCAAAACACAGAATACGCACCAATAGAACTCAATGCAGAACAAGCCAATAACTTGATTGTGATAGGGCAAGTCGTGCGTGGCTATCGTGACTTCTAATATGTCGCCGACATCAATGTCGGTAACATCCAAAGAAACCGCATTACAAGTGCTTTCTTAATATTTTAAAGCACAAAGGCAAGGAAGCCTGTGTTCCTTTCAAATATCGCCAAATAATGGCGCATTTTCGCAAATTCTACCCATAATCACACACAACAAACCGCTAGATTTCATCTAAACGCACCAAAATCGCCCCAAAAACCAACAAAAAAGGCGATTTCTGCCACTGAAACCGCCTTTTTTATTTAGTGAGCTTGTAAATTAGCTTCTAAGTTAGCTTCTAAGTTATCGTCTCTGGTTAGAAATTTAAGTTAAATTCTTGGTAGCAAAACTCAATGACCTATTCAGTTTAAAGCCGTTTTAAACTAACTTTAAAATGAACTTTAACTTTTTAAAAATGTTTAAAACCTAACAATTCACCGCCAACTTTTATGCAAAATAAAACCCAATTTTCGACCATTTTCCCCCAATCCCCACCATTTTCCATTTTTGCATAAACTTCCCCCCTAAAAACGCCAAAGCCCCACAAACAGGGGCTCCAACCAATTTTTTCCGCCAATTTTTTTTCTTTTTCCTTATGCAAATATTGTCACTACCCCACAAATATTCATCATTTTAATTTTCAAAGAATATAAAAAAATGGTAAAACTAACCGCACTTTATATCATTATTCTATCCACTTACTAAGTTGAAAATCATGCCAGAACTTCCTGAAGTCGAAACTGCACTACGTGGTATTAGCCCTTATCTTAAGAATT